>Ga0209039_10002912_pt1 | contig 13924 bp, 11 predicted proteins | sample BogFormECP12_OM1_FD_188238 | JGI IMG/M metagenome (GOLD analysis project Ga0209039, IMG submission 188238) | Bog forest soil microbial communities from Calvert Island, British Columbia, Canada - ECP12_OM1 (SPAdes) (version 2) | ecosystem: Environmental > Aquatic > Freshwater > Wetlands > Bog ...
CGGTAACGGTCAATTCGTTCGCTGTATTGCCAGGGCCGCATCCGAGATCCAGGATGCTTCCGTCCTTGAGGTACTTTTCCAGGTGGGGGTACACGCAATCGCCGGCCGTGTTATCGATGAAGTCCCAATGGCTCCCAGAAAATTCCTGGTCCCAAAGCAGCATCTTGATCTTTGACGGCCCATACCTCTTGAGAAGCCCCCGCGTATAGTTTAGTGTGCGTTGCACAATGTACATGTTCTTATCTCCACCTGACGTCCACCTGCCCAAGGACTGGGCCGGTCACTAGTGTCTTTTGTTTATTCTCCCGGATCTCAGATCTCGTCTTCTTGGGAACCCTTCGCCGCGCTTCGGCAGCCCATGATCGCGCCCCTAATCACGCCTCGCCCCCCCGCTGCCATGAGCACCGCGAGCGTCCAACCGGGTTGCGACTTTGGCTTATCCTTGCCGTAATGCGTTCTCTCCCAGAAGCGGCGCCAAGGCCCGGGATTGCAGTAGAGAGGTCTTGCCGCCGACTCAACACGAGGGCCCGAGTTTTTGCGTAGGATCGCGGAACAATCCAGAGTACGCCAATCCAAGCGAGAGTCTCGCCTCCCCAAATTGTAGGTTGTTCCGAATCGGAAGCGTTCAGTGCCTCGTGACAAACTTCCAGAGCCTGCGCATCTGCTCTTGTCGTCTAAAATGAACGAAGTCGGCAGGCACCTGTTTCTCGGCTGGACTCACCATCGCCCAGACGAATCCGGCAAGGCGAAGCCCTCCGCCCAGCAGAATCGGTGGCCGTGTCGTCTGATAAATGCACCGAGCAAACTCCCACAGCGGGTGGCTACCGAGTAGGTAGTCAGCTCGTCCCACCTTGAAAGGGGCTTTCCAGACACTTGCTGTGGCAGTACCCATCTGACGGTGATGCACGTAGGGCTTTTCAACGAATGTCCTTGTTTGCCAACCTTTCATGCGAGCAGTGGTCACCGCGACCAAATCGACGCCTCCGATCTTTCTCGGTACATATCCGCCGATTTCCTCGAAGCACTCCCGCCTAAACAACTGGCATTGTCCGGACACATGCTCGATGCTTGTGAAGCGGTAATCATATTGAAATGATCCCTCTCTGAAAGGTGTTCCCGCAACACCCAATCGCGGATTCTCTCCAAACTTTCTCAGAAGAAAATCAAAGTACTGCTCGTCGAACGAGACATCACCATCCAGGTTGGCAATAACGTCGTATTTAACGTCGAACACTCTGCGGTAGCCTGCATTAAAGGCATGAACCTTTCCGGCAAAATGTCGTTCCTGACGCTCGGGCATTCGGATCAGCTCTATCCACGGGTTGCCTGCCGAGTATTTCTTCACGATGTCGTCGGTGCCATCAGTCGATCCGTCGCTCACTATGATCCACTTAAGCGGAAGGACCGTTTGCGCCACCACAGACTTCAGGGTCAGCTCGATGTACTCAGCTTCATTTCGCGCCGGAGTAATAAGAACATAAGTAGGAAGCGTCATACCTTGACGACTTCTCTTGAATCATCTGTTGGGGAATGTGTCGTTGCCACGTCCGATTCGCGCATGAGCTGAGACAATGCCAGAAACATCCAGGCCTGTGACCATCTCATGTACGAGGTTCTAATCGTTCCAAGGCGAAGCACCCGATAGTAAAAGAACCCTCGCTCGTCCCACATGTGATTCATGGCCCATTGGAATACCGAACGGGCTAATTGGAGATTGTCTGCGTCGAGATCCTTAAATGCCAGGAGCGTGATTATGCTTTGCGCTACACAATGAATGTCCACAGGATACGTGCGATTGTGGAAATATCTGACCGCACCGTCCTCGCAGAAAAAGTGGGCGCGATAGAAGTCGAACCCGCGCCGAACACATGGTTCGAACTCCGTAGTCCCCGCATACCGACCAATGGACTGCAACCCACAGAGGTTATATCCGGTGTGGAAGTTATCAATCCATCGTTGCGCGGGTGTCTCGCCGTAATCCCATGAGCCATCCGGGCTTTGCTTTGCCGCAGAGTAGCGCGCAGCCCTGAGAGCAGGAGTAAGGAATTTCTTCTCGCCGGTATGCTTGTAGACGCGGCAGAACAAGGCGGCAGCAAGAAAGTTCGCGTTGTGAATTTGCACACGAAGGGATCGCAGAGGGTAACTGAACCCGGCGATAGAGTCCCCCTCAGCCCAATACAGCTCGTTTAAGATATACTCTGCCGCGCTCACCGCGATGGCCAAACACCGTGGGTCCTGACGCTCCTCATACAGATCTAGAAACGCATTCGCAACAAACGTAGTGCAGACTAGATTGGGCGCCGCCCGCGGAACAATGATGGTGCGTGTCTGCCAAGGAAAGCTGTATCCCCAACACCAGTAGGCACTGTCTGGCGACCGAAGCATCACCAGTCTCTCTTCCAGGGAACCGACAAGGTCTGCCGTTCCGCGCGTGACCAGCTCCGGAACTTTCAGCAAACCTGTTAAAAAAAGGGCGATCCCTTTCGGATTCTGAGTTTTGGGGATCTGCAGCAAACGGCGGACGTTGACTGGGCTTCGCTTCAAGGCTTGGGTGAGGACGAGTCGCGGGACTCGAGAGTCAAGCACGGGCAGAGCCCTCAAGAGCGGGCTGTTCAAGGCATCGTAGGGATCGTGTCCGGCCCAATCATTTTGTTGACAGTAGGCCAGCAGCTTCCGCGCAGAGGTTGCGACATCCGCCACTTCAGCTCGATCATTCATAGATGTAACGCCACCGAAAAAGTTGAGCACGAGGATTATTGCGCAATCATCGTCGTGTTTGCGGGCGGTGACGTCTTCGCCGTCGGTGGCCCAGCAATACCCATCATCTCGTCGATCAAGGTCAAGTATCGCTGTTTCATCAGGCTCCAACGTATTGGCGTATATTCCTCTTTCGCCCTGATAGCCAGTCGAGTTCGCAATTGAGGATCTCGGTACATACGCACCATCTGCTGAGATAAGTCGCTGGGGTTGTTCGGCTCAAAATATGCCAGCGCGCTCTCGCCGAAGTAGTGCCGTATCGCTTTTAGCCGTGAAACGATGACGGCCTTGCCCATGACGATGTATTCGGGCAGTTTGTTGGGAAAGGCAAAGTCGAGGAATATGTCGCGCCGGGTCGGAAGAACGCCCACGTCGCACTGACTCAGCCATTTCGGAATCTCGGCCAAGGGCACTCGCCCAAGCAATTTCACCTTTGAACCCAAACCACGCTCTTGTATCAATCCGGCCAATGCGGCCTCTTCAGATCCAGAACCCAAAATCCACAACTCTGCTCCGGGCATCTCTTCCTTGACCAGAGCAAACGCCTCAATGGCAATGTCGATTCCGTAAATGCGGTTGATAGTTCCGTGATACATCATGACGAACTTCTCTCGATCACACCGTTCCGGAACAAGTGATGGACCGGAGTTGAGGAACGGATCCTCGTCGACCGCGTTCATCATTACCGTTGATTTCGAGCGAGGCAGTCCGCGACGTGTAAGAAGATCTTCGATCGGTTCGTTGACCGTGATCACATGATCGGCAAAATCGATGCTGATCTTCTCCAAGATTTTCAATACCCGAACAGCCCACGAGCTCTCGGCCATCCGGTACTTGGACATGTAGAATTCCGGCGTGATTTCGTGCATGTCGAGAATCAGCTTGGCGCCCATCCATCGTGCGATGACGGGCGCGAAGATCAGAAAGTCGGGCAGCGTATTGACATCGATCACCTCATACCCTCTCCGCTGCATCTGCAGCGGTGCTCGGAAAAGTATCCACAAGAAGAACGCAATATACTCGAAGAAGTAGCGTGCCAAGGAACCCCGCTTCTTGCCTAACGCAATGGTACGGACATTTACACCACTGAGAGAGTAATTCTTCTTGCCGTCCGCGGAGCGCAACGCGAGCACATCCACTGTATGCCCAGCCGCAACCAGCGCCTCGGCCTTCCGCCGCACGCGCGGATCGATATCGTAGATTTGCTGAACTATGAGGCAGACAGATTTCATGAGGGAATTAAGAGAGTGCCGGATCCGCAACCGCGGTGGACAAGTGGAACGGGGATGTGTGAGGCAAGCCCTTCGGGGACTTCCCGTTCCATGCGATGTCAGCAAAGTCGGGGGGCATTTGCGCACTGGGGCTCGTCGCCGGCGCGTAGACCCGAATCTTGAATGGCGGCTGAACTTCTCCGCCACTGTAGCGGGGCCGTACGTGCACGCCATCGGAAGTTTCGACTCGTTCGAACTGCACTTCACGACGTTTTCGAAACCAATCGACGACCTGACCGGCTGAGCCAAACCAAACGTTGGGCGACTTCAGCTTGTTCAGGAGTGTCAGATAGAAATCTCCCCAGAACCGCTCTGGCCCGTGGCTTCTGTCATGCCAAAGGAGTGTCAGCACGCCACCAGATTCGATCGCATGATCGATGAGTGATTGGCAGCGTTCCAGCGCCTGATCCTCGGAAAGATCGAGTCTCTGCGGATAGAAGAGCGCGCCATCCTGAATATGCATCGGAAGCTCAAGAAGGGTTCGGGAACGAAGTGGTCGGAACACCTGGGTTGTGCCGTTGCGGTAGCCGATGGTTTCGTTGTACCCGGCGCTGGAGTCGTAGGCGAAACCCGACTCCTCCAGCACCTCCATGGTCTTTGAATCTTGCAGCAGCCAATGCATCCGGATTCCGGTGCTGGACTGACCCGTGACGTCGCTGACGCGCTCGAGTTCAGCACGGCCCTTTTCGACACTGTGCCACGCGTCCAGGCCGTGAACACCCACCTCGCAACCTTGCTTCTTCAGCGCTGCGACACGGTCCGTCAAATCGGTGACGTCGTAGGCAGTCGCACGTCGAGATTGGTGCCTGCCGGGCACATACTCGCCGGCGCGACGCCTAAACGGAATCAGGAAGTAGGTTGCTGGCTGATTCTCTTCTGCCTTCAAGTACCACTCGAAGGGTTCCCAAAAGTCCTTCGCCCAGCCAAGATAGACGAAGGGAAGGGACGCCGCCGCACGCCAGTTCTCGACCAAACGATGGATACTGATTCTGCCCCGAAGCAGATTTCTCACCGCTCCGACGGTGGACCGGTACAGAAATCCCAACATGGTGTGATCGAACTTGTGCTGCCGTATCCCTATGAAATCAATATCGTGGGTCAGGCACACCGTAAAGTTGCACCCGGCCGGAACTGGGGGAATCTCCATCAGCGGAATCCCCTCCTCGAGTATCCATGCCCTCAACATGCTGATGTGAGCGTCGAGCGCGGGAGAATATGCATTCTCGGAAGGCTGGCCGGTTGTCAGGAGGAATTGCACCTCATCGAACAAGTCATAACCTAGGCGGATAACAGTAGTATCAGAGCCATCGATCTTCAATCCGACTGTTTCCGTACCCGCCTTAACGCAGGGACTTCCGCTGCTGGCATCAGCAAAAGTACATACTCCCCCGTAGATCGCAATGGCGGCGTCTCGATGAGTCAGGAATGAAGACTCGAGGCGTTTGCCAAGATTAATTCCAACATGCGCGTCAATGCTCTTCGTCTCCGGACCATATACCAGGAGCAGATTGGAGCGAACCTTCGACAGTTCGCCAGAGGTAGCAATAACAACGGAATACGCCTCCCCGGGACGATAGAACTCCCAAGGCGTTTTGAAGAGCTGGAAAAACTCTTCTACCGCTTCCACTTGGTTGGATTTTGAAATGACCCCGATCAACGATTACACTCCGCAGCTATGCACGGCTCAGTTCCACTGGAACGGGTGCTGCCAGCCCCACAAATTCCCCAATCGACTCGACCACGTAACGCGCCTGCGAGTCATTGAGTTCCGGATAAACCGGGATGGCAAGCGACTCTTTGGCGGCGCGCTCACTCTCGGGAAACGCACCGGCCTTAATTCCGAGGTAAGCAAAACAGTCCTGCAGGTGCATCGGCACCGGGTAATACACCTCGCTGCCCACGCCCTTCTGCTTAAGGAATGCCTGCAATTGATCCCGTGACGAGGAGCGAATTACGTACTGGTTAAAGATGTGACGATTGGTCGCCACCACCGGCAGACCGATCGGCAGCTCCGCCTCGCGAAAGAGCTCATCGTATCTCTTTGCGTTGCGCTGGCGCGCTGCTGTCCACGAATCCAGGTGCCGCAACTTGGCGGAGACGACCGCCGCATGGATGGCATCGAGCCGGAAATTCCCGCCAACAACCCTGTGATAGTACTTCGGCTTGGCTCCGTGACCGCGAAGGACACGCAGTTTCTCAGCGCGCTGAGCGTCGTTGGTCACGATCATGCCAGCATCTCCGATGGCGCCAAGATTCTTTGACGGGAAGAACGAGAAGCAGCCGTAGTGTCCGATCGAACCGGCGCGGCGGCCTTTGTATTCCGCCCCGATCGCCTGGGCAGCATCCTCAATCACAACCAGCCCATGCTCCTGTGCCAGTTGCATCACAGGATCTATGTCCGCGATTTGTCCAAACAGATGAACCGGGATGATGACGCGCGTCTTCTTTGTGATCTTCGACACGATCTGAGAGACATCCATGTTGTACGTCACCGGGTCGATATCCACAAAGACAGGCGTCGCACCTAGGCGGGAGATCGCGCCCACAGTGGCAAAGAACGTATACGGCGTCGTGATAACTTCGTTGCCCGGGCCAATATTCTCGGCCATCAGGCAAGCGAGCAATGCGTCACTGCCCGACGAGACTCCGATTCCGTACGTGCAATTCGAGTAGGCCGCAATCGCCTTTTCGCACTCCTCCACTTTCGGACCCAGGATGAAATGCTGCGATTCGAGCACTTCCCCGATCGCCGCGTTGACTTCGCTTTTGATGGACGCGTACTGCGCCTTAAGATCGAGCAGCGGAATATTCATAGTTTGATTCCTCTTTGATTTGCCGGTAGGACTTATTCCCAACACTTAACTCAGCCGGGAGCGGGGCTTCTTCATTAAGATCCAGGCATCGCAGGACGCCTGGTGCAACTTCCTGATAACGGTACCCACTCTCCGGGCACCGCAGGATGCCGTCTGAATCAGGAGACCCGAGACGGTGACCGTGCCGACTCATCCACCCAGCCTGGCGGGCCGGGTTGCCGAGAACCAGCGCAAAATCCGGGACGTTCTTGGTGACCACCGCCCCGGCGCCGACAAACGCGTAGCGCCCAATTGTCACACCGCAGACGATCGTCGAATTCGCGCCGATACTGCATCCCCGTTTGAGAAGCGTAGTCTCATAAAGAGAGTGCCGGTTCACCTGCGAGCGAGGATTACTAACGTTGGTCAGCACGCACGATGGACCGAGAAACACGTCGTCCTCAATCACAGCGCCGGTGTACACCGAGACGTTGTTCTGAATCTTGACGTTGTTCCCGATCACGGTGCCGCCATCGACATTCACGTTCTGTCCGATGACGCAGCGCTCGCCAATGCGGGCCCCTTTCATGACATGCGAATAGTGCCAGATCTTGGTGCGGGCACCAATCTCGGCGCCTTCATCGGCATAGGCTGACTCGTGCACGAAGTACGGCAGCTCCTGCTTCTTGCCAGCAGTTGGCGGTTCCAGAGTGACTCCGTCGTTGAGCAGGGCGCGCTGGCAGGCGTCCAACACTCGCAACACCCGAAGGCCTTCCGCGCCATCGCTCACTGGAGTCGTTCGGTTCTGCACGCAGTCGAGGAAGTGCTGGCACTCCGCGCGCAGAGGCTCCCGATCGTCCAGAGCGACAACTTCGGCGTTCGCCTTGATCGCTGTTGGAATCCGGTTCTTCCATTCCACCTTGTGTGCGTAAAGGACGAGCTTATGTTCGGCAGTGTCATCGAAGACCGCCATCTTCTCTGAGCCCACCACCACCAGGCGCTGTTCTTTGATCGGGTGCAACCAGCTGACGAAGATGTGAGCCTGCACGCCACTGGGGAATTCGAAATGGCTCAAGGTGACATCCACAACGTTTTGATTGAGGTGGGCACTGCCCTCACAAGTCACTCGCGCCGGCATTTCATCCAAGAGCGACAGCATGACCGAGATGTCATGCGGAGCAAAACTCCAGAGAATGTTCTCCTCGGTGCGAATTTTCCCGATATTCAGACGGTTCGAGTACAGGTAATTGATCTTACCGAGTGCACCCTCCTTGATGAGCTGCTTCAGCTTCAGAATCGCCGGATGGTAGCGCAAGATGTGGCCAACCATCAGAATCCGACCTTTTGCCTCGGCAGCCCTCACGAGCTCTTCGCCATGTTTGACGTCGATCGCCAGCGGCTTCTCTACGAGCACGTCCTTGCCGGCTTCAAGTGCAGCCTTGGCCATCTCATAGTGAGTCACAGCCGGCGTGGCGAGAGCCACCGCATCAACCGACGGATCGGAGAGAAGCTTGGCGTAGTCGGATGCGAACCTCACGCCTTCGTAGCGGCTCCTGCAAGTCGCCTCCGCGGCCGGATCCGCATCGAACAATACTTCTAAGGCGCCCAGTTCGTTAAAATTGCGCACCAGGTTCTTGCCCCAATAGCCGACGCCAACAACCGCTACCCTAACACGCGCTTTTCCGGATGATTTGGTTTCCATATCAAGCCCTTCCAACTAGAGCCATTGGCTCTGATTTGAGTCCAATAAGGTCGACACACTTGTCAGCTGCAGTGCCGTCTCCGTAAAGGAGCGGACGCACATCTGGGGGGACGAATGACTTCACAGTACGGGCGATCCTCTCGGGTTCGGAACCTACCAGCACATTCCAGCCCGCTTCCACCGTCTCCACCCATTCCGTCTCGCTCCGCAACGTGACGCAGGGAACGCCGAGCCAGTAAGCTTCTTTCTGGAGACCGCCCGAGTCGGTCAGAACCAACCGCGCCGCGCCCACCAGGGCGACCATCTCCAGATACCCCACTGGATCGATCACGTGAAGATCAGGTTTGGGACGAAAATTGATTTCGTTGATGACCTTCCGCGCTCGGGGGTGCACGGGAAACACAACCGGTTCAGCCAGCGAATTCAAGGTCTCGAGGATTCGCTGAAACCGCGCACCGTCATCCGTGTTTTCGCTGCGGTGCAGCGTTGCAACCAGATATTCCTTTCTCTTCAATCTGAACCGGTTCAAGCATGCGTTCTCGGCCCCAACACTTCGCTGTTTTGCCCAGTTCAGCGCATCAAGCATCACATCCCCGACCAGATGGACATTCTCGGTAACGCCCTCCATCGCTAGGTTGTTGACCGCCGTCTTGCTCGGGCAAAGCAAGAGATCTGAAAGATGATCCGCCACTACCCGATTGATCTCCTCGGGCATACTGCGATTGAAACTTCGTAGACCGGCTTCCACGTGTACCACCGGGATTGACAGCTTCGATGCCGCCAGGGCTCCCGCCAAGGTGGAGTTCGTGTCGCCGTAGATCAGGAGACAATCAGCGCGTTCTGCCACCAGCACATCCTCGATACCCTTGAGCATCGCCCCCGTTTGAACCGCATGGGAACCGGAACCAACTTCCAGATTCACATCGGGGCGCGGCAGTTCAAGCCCGTCAAAGAAAGCTCCTGACATCTCGTAGTCGTAGTGCTGCCCGGTATGCACCAGGATCTCCTGGTGCCGTTCGCGCAGCTTCCGGCTTACCGCTGCGATCTTGATGAACTGGGGCCGTGCTCCGACGATGGTTACGATCTTCACAGCGCTCTCGCTACTCCATCCAAGTTGATGTTTTGAACTTCGCTCTCGACATCCGCACCGCGCGGCTCCGCCGCTGCAGCCGGCCTGCCGATACTGACGTAGTGAAAACCTTGGCCGGTGATCTTTTTCGCATCCAGCGCGTTTCTTCCATCGACAATGAGTGGGCGATCCACCACACCACGAAGGCGCTGCCAGTCGATCTGCTGGAACTCCTCCCATTCGGTGACGATCAGCACGGCTTCAGCATCCTCGGCTGCTTCGTAAGGGCTCGCGCAATAACGGACGTCGGGGAGCACGGCTCGCGCCTTCTCGGTGGCCTGCGGATCGTAGGCTCTCACTTCGGCACCCTCGCGGACGAGTGACCGCAGGAGTTCAAGCGCCGGCGCAAAGCGAACATCGTCGGTGTTGGGTTTGAAAGCAAGGCCCCACACTGCGATTTTTCTGCCCCGAATCACCCACAGCTCCTTGCGGACCTTCTCGACGAAATGCTCGATTCGCCGCTTATTGATGTTTTCCACTTCCTTCAGCAGGGAGAAGTTGCAGCCGGCCTTCTCCGCGATACGGACGAATGCCTGCACGTCTTTGGGGAAGCAGAACCCTCCAAAACCAACGCCCGGGCGGAGAAACGCAGATCCGATCCTCGGATCCATGCCCATTCCCAGGGCGACTTTGGTCACATCCGCTCCGACCTGCTCGCACAAGTCCGCAACCATGTTGATGAACGAGATCTTCATGGCCAGGAACGAGTTCGACGCATGCTTGATCAGCTCGGCTGAATTGGTATCCGTCACAACCCAGGCTGGCGTCTTTCGGCTGCGGCAACCGGTGTGAACCGGACACTGAAAGGTCTGTTCCAGCACCGGGCGATAGATCTCTCTGAGCCGAGTGGCTGCCTCCTCCCGTTCAACCCCAATCACGATCCGGTCGGGGTGAAAGAAGTCTTCAATCGCCGAGCCTTCCCGCAGAAATTCAGGATTGGAAACAAGGTCACATTGCACGCCGCTGCCGGAATACAGCTCAAGTTGCCGTTTCAAGCGCTGCCCCGTCTGGACTGGAACGGTGCTCTTCTCAATCACCAGACAGGAGCCGGTGGCTCTCTGGGCAATCGTTCGGGCAACATTCGCGATCGCGGACAGATCCGCTTCTCCATTCTCCAGCGGAGGCGTACCGACGCAGATGAAGATCGCTTCGGTGTCGACGACCGCACTCTCTGTCGTTTCGAACCGCAGCCTTCCCGTCTCGCAATTCTTCAGAACCAACTCCTCGAGGTGGGGCTCGAAGAACGGCATCTCGCCGTTCCGGAGGAGGTTGAGCTTCCGCTCGTCGTTGTCAGCGCAGCAAACCGTGTGACCGATTTCCGCCAGACATGTAGCAGTCGTCAGGCCTACGTAGCCAGCACCAATGACTGAGATCTTCATAGAGATTCTGTCCTCCGATGGATTCTGGTTCGTTGCGGCTACGACAAGCGTGGTACGGTCTCCAGCTGCGGAGTTTCGTTGACGCCCCGCTCGGCTTTCAACTCGACAAAACGACGGACCTCATCAGCCACGCGAGCCTGCTGCTTCGCGGTCAGGGTTGGGAACATTGGCAAAGACACGATTTCCGCCGCCGCGCCTTCGGCATTCGGGAAGTCTCCGGAAAGGTAGTTCAACGAGTTGTACGCCTTCTGTAAATGAAGCGGGATCGGATAGTGAATCCCTGTGCCGATGCCCTTGTCTTTCAGGAAGGCCATCAGTCCCTCGCGGTCGTCCGTCCGCACGACATACAGGTGATAGACGGCGCGCGACCAAGAGGGCTCATAGGGAGCATCGACGGGCTTACCGGCAGCCTCGAACTGCCGGCTGTATTCTGCTGCCCGTTCACGGCGCTGGTTGTTCCACTCAGCGAGATGCTGAAGCTTTACATGAAGAATTCCCGCTTGAATAGCATCCAGCCGACCGTTGTAGCCCTCCACGTCATGGTGGTACTTCTTCGCCTGGCCGTGGTCGCGGAACATGCGGACCTGCGCAGCCAACGCACTGTCGTTGGTGGTCACCGCACCAGCTTCGCCACACGCTCCTAGATTCTTCCCCGGATAAAAACTGAACGCGGCCGCGCGGCCGATTGAGCCCGCCTTCATCCAACGGTTGTGCTTGCGTGAGAAGTATTCCGCGCCGTGGGCCTGGCAAGCGTCTTCAACAACTGTGAGGTTGTACCGTCCGGCCAAGTCGAGGATAGCGTCCATATCGGCCATTTGTCCGTAAAGGTGCACAGGAACGATCGCAGTGACCGAGCGTTCGCTACGACGGCTGACGAGTCTGCCCGAAGCGTCTTTACTGCATTTCTGCTCGAGATATTCCCGAAGTCTTTCCGGGTCCATGTTGTAAGTGCGCTCATCGATGTCCACGAACTCCGGCAGAGCGCCGGCCTGAGAAATCGCCTCGGTCGTCGCGATAAACGTGTTCGGGACCGTCACCACGACATCGCCAGAACGGACGCCGGCAGCCATCAAGGCAAAGCGGAGGGCATCGGTACCACTGTTCACGGCGACGGACTGCGTGGTATCGCAGAAGCCTGCGAAGGCTTTCTCAAAATTTTCAACCATGGGGCCACCAATGAAGGCGGCAGTCCGGATCACCTGCTGAAAGACTTGGGTCAATTCATGCTCAAGCTCAAGGTGTGGAGTAACAAGATCGAGAAAAGGAATGCTGGACAAGCTCACTTTGTGACCTCCTTAGTCTGGTCGATATAACGGTGTATTTTTGCGGGATTTCCAAACACGATGCTGTTGGGTGGAACGTCCTTGGTTACCACGCTGCCAGCGCCGACGATCGCGTTTTCGCCGATCGTGATATTGGCCAGAATGGTGCACCCGGAACCGATCGAAGCGCCCTTCTTCACAAACGTACGCTCGACTTTCCAGTCGGCTTCAGTCTGCAAATCGCCTTCATCTGTGGTCGCTCTAGGGAAGGAGTCGTTGATAAATGCCACGTTGTGACCGACAAAAACATTGTCTTCAATGGTCACGCCTTCGCAGATGAAAGTATGGCTGGAAATCTTGCACCGCTTACCCACGGTTGCATTCTTCTGGATCTCTACGAATGCGCCGATCTTGGTTTCATCGCCAATTTCGCAGCCGTACAGGTTGATGAATTTGGAAAGTTTGACGTCTCTACCGAGCTTCACACTCGGCGCAATGCTAAGGAATTCATCCATAAGAGTTGTCTGTGACAGATCGCTCAAATGCGCCTTGCTGCAGATCCGTGCGGACTGCCAGCCCGGGCGGATTTAGACGTAGACGAGTTCGCCGCGCTTGGCGAGCGATTTACTCGCGGCTTCCAGCATGCGAATGACCTTCAATCCTGCGCGGCCGTCGTTGAATGGTGTCTCACCTTTCTTGATGCATTCCACGAAGTATCTAAGCTCCAAACAGAGCGCTTCTACTTGTTCGACCTGCGGAGCCCACATGTCACCGGAGCGGTAACTGACCAAGAGGTTGTAGACGCCTTCCTGGCTTTTCACATCGACGCCTTTGTCGTAGATCTTGAGCTTCTCGTCGGCCTCAAGATCGTTCCACACCAGCATTTTCTTTTCGCCGCCGATCAGCGTGGTGCGAATTTTGACAGGCGATATCCAGTTGACGTTGACATGCGCGATCATCTTGTCCGGAAAATATGCGGTGATGAACGCAATGTCCTCGTGTGAGTTGAGGTGAGCTTGCCCGGTGGCCGAGATGGCCTCCGCCTCATTGTCCAGCAGGTGGTTCATGATCGAGAGGTCGTGCGTAGCGAGATCCCAAATTACGTTGCAATCATGCTGAAAAAGCCCCAGGTTCACTCGGGTCGAATCGTAATAGTAAAGCTTGCCGAGCGTCCCCTCCTTGAGTAGTTTCTTAATCTTGCGGACCGCGCCCGTAAACAGGAACGTGTGGTCCACCATGATCTGGAGGTTTTTCTGCTCCGCCAGGTTGATCAGTTCTTCTGCCTGCGCTGCGTCGCTGGTAAACGGTTTTTCCACGAACACATGCTTGCCGTTTTCAAGCGCGACCTTGGTGAGTTCGTAGTGTGTCCACACCGGCGTGATCACCGCGATGGCATCCACGTCAGGGGATTTTGCCAGTTCGTTGGGGTCGTTATGGACAGGGACCCCCGGGTGTGCCGCCTGTATGCGCGTGCGGGCCGCGGGGGCCTGATCGCATATTCCAACGACCTGGCAACCTTCCAAGGCGCGCAGGTTGCGCACGATATTCGGCCCCCAATAACCGTAGCCGATTACACCAAACCTAAGCATAAGATTCCACCTTGATGAGTACTCGTGTCGAACTGAGGAAAAA
>Ga0209039_10002913_pt1 | contig 13913 bp, 13 predicted proteins | sample BogFormECP12_OM1_FD_188238 | JGI IMG/M metagenome (GOLD analysis project Ga0209039, IMG submission 188238) | Bog forest soil microbial communities from Calvert Island, British Columbia, Canada - ECP12_OM1 (SPAdes) (version 2) | ecosystem: Environmental > Aquatic > Freshwater > Wetlands > Bog ...
AGCCGCCCGGGCCGGCATCTCGACCGTGCTGGTGCCCGGCTGTGTGGATATGTGCAACTTTGGCGGGGTAGATACCATCCCGGAAAAGTACCGGGGGCGTAACCTGTACAAATGGAACCCAAACGTCACTCTGATGCGCACGAATGTGGCCGAGAACAAAGTGATGGGCGAAATGATCGCCCAGGCCGCCAATGAATCGAAAGGCCCGGTGGTGATTTTACTGCCGCTCAAAGGCGTGTCGATGCTGGACAGCCCGGGTAATCCTTTTTGGGATCCGGAGGCCGACCAGGCTTGCTACGATGCGATTAAAGCGAATTTGAAACCCGGCATCCGGCTGGTTGAGCTGGATTACAACATCAATGACCCTGAGTTCGCCGATAAAGCGGCCGAGTTGCTGCTGGAGATATTGTAAAGTGCACTTTAAGCACTACCAGGATGTTAATTGTATGAATGGACGACAAATCAATACTCATTGGAGGTTAGAATGGCAATCGCACGTCAAGAAATCATCCGGCGCTTGCAGGCCCAGGTAGCCGCCGGAATACCGATCGTCGGCTGTGGGGCCGGTACGGGTATCAGCGCCAAATTTTCCGAGGCCGGCGGAGCAGACCTGATCATCATCTACAACTCAGGGCGTTACCGCATGGCCGGACGGGGCTCTTTAGCCGGTCTGATGGCCTATGGCGATGCTAACCAGATTGTGATGGATATGGCAGCCGAAGTGCTGCCGGTGGTCAAGAACACGCCGGTGCTGGCGGGCGTCAACGGAACAGATCCATTTCGACTGATGCCAGTTTTCCTGAGACAGCTCAAGGAGATCGGTTTTTCGGGTATTCAGAACTTTCCAACGGTGGGGCTGATCGACGGCAACTTCCGCGCCAACCTGGAAGCGACCGGCATGGGCTATGACAAGGAAATCGAAACCATCCGGCTGGCGCGCCAGGCCGACCTGTTTACTTCGCCTTACGTCTTTGACGTAGATCAGGCCAAAGCCATGGCCGAAGCCGGTGCGGACGTGCTGGTGGCGCATGTGGGTCTGACCACCTCCGGCACGATCGGGGCGTCGGTGGCGCTGACCTTAGATCAGGCCATCGAGCGGGTGATGGTGATCGCCGAAGCCGGGCGTATAGTTCGCAAGGACCTGCTGGTAATCTGTCATGGCGGCCCGTTTGACGAGCCGGAAAGCGTGGGCAAGGCCCTGCTCAGGATGCCTGGCATCGATGGTTTCTTTGGCGCGTCCAGCATCGAGCGCCTGCCAACCGAGCGGGCCATCGCCGGGCAGGTGAACCACTTTAAAGGGATGAAGTTGGCCTGAAGGGCATTGTAACGGGCTGCATGATATGCAACCCGTTTTCCCGCCAAACCGGCATGGCAAAGTTAAAACGGTCTACGGCAGTACAATAGTCTAGATCGCTCAAGGGAAAGGCGGGTTGGTTTCCGGCACGGAACAACCCGCCGTTTTTTGATTCGATCACCCGGCGAATATAAGGCGCCGGATCAGGTTGCTGGCGCTCTAATAAAGCCTGGATATATTCAGAACAGGCCTGGTCCTCGTCGCCGCGCCCATCCGGCTGCAAGCCGGAAATTACGAAAGACACCAGCCGCGGGGCTGCCGCCAGGATGAAGTCAGCCGTGGCCCGGGCACAGCAAAAACTGGTCGCCAATAAGCTTTCGGCCCGTTGGCTGCGCACAACGCCCTGCGTGCCGGCGCTGGAGCGGTGAATGAGGACAGCGTCTGTCAGGTCTTGTGAAACAATCTGGCTGGGCGAATTTCCGAACTCAAAACCTTCAATTGGGTAGCCATCGATCTCGCCCATCAGATGCGCTTCCGGCATTTCTCGCTTAATCTGGAAGGCTTGTTCGACACTGCTGACCAGAATAATCTGGCGGGCGCCGGCTGCAAAGGCATAGGCAGCCGTCGAAAATGCTCGCAGCACGTCGATCACCACCACTAAACCGGCAGCTTGCTGGCAATCGTAGTTTGAGTACCGTTTGAATTCCATCATGCCTAAGGGTTCCCCAGTAATGCTTTATCAAAATTAACCAGCGTTTGGCTCAGCAACAACAGGTCAGATTGAGCCCGGGTTGGATCGTCCACCAGGTCGGAATTGACCTGTGTCAGACGGGCATCCAGGTTGCCAGCGATGCTGGGATCGACCGCCTGGATGGAAGGCAGCAGCTTATTGAGGACGGTGCGGGCATCCGCCAGATTGCGCTGAGCGCTCGGGCCGTCCTTATTGAGCACAGCCAGGCTGGCAGCGTCAATCGGATCGAGCAGCTCGATCAGGCTGGCGCCCAACTCTGCTTTTTGCAATTCGGATTGAGATTTTTGCAGGTTGATTTGCAGGGCGGCCAACCGGGCCTGATCGGCTGAGAGAGTGGCCTGCAGCGCGCTGATCTGCTGCCGGTTCGATGCCAGGGTAGCCTCAACAGTGTTGATCTCAACCAGATCAGGCCGCACCAGGATAAAGTAAAACAGCATCCCCAGCGCAAACATGAGCAGCCCATACAGGAAGGCGCGTACTGAGGCGCGTAGATTCCGGCCCAGGCTCGTTTCGGGGGAAAAAAGAAAATGGGCCAGGCGTTGAAACAGGCCGGGGCGGGGCACAGCATTGGTTTCGCTCGCAGCAGGTTGAATGGGTTCTACTTGTGGTGTTTGAGTGGCAGTTTCAACCTGCAACTCGGCTGGAGTTTCAGCAGAAGCATCGGCCGCAACGTCAGCCGGCAGCTCGGGCGGTTTTTCGATCGGAGGTTGGTTGGGCTGAGGCAAATTTTCCGAATCCATAAAGTCTCTTGGCAAGCATTACGGTTAGATATAACATAATATACCCTGAAATTCCGTCATGCGATGACGGAATTTCAGGGTGATCGTCTTACTCGGGCAATATGCCCCTTTCGATCTGGTCTACTGCCATCTGGGCTTCGGCTGCGCCCAGGCCAGTCAGCTTGCGATATTTCAACATAGCTTGCAGCTTCTTGCCTGGTTAACCAAGCTTGAATGGTGGTATATTTCGCCGGGATGCTGGTATTTTCCGGTAAGAAGTTATTTTCCACATCAAACTGGCCCCCGGTGTTGATTAAATGGCAGGGGGCCAGTGCATGCAATTAAAACAAAATTGCTTTTACTTTAATGCGTCTAAGAACCCGCTAGCTGGCGTGCCTACACCGGTCACATCATCGTAGCCAGGGGTTGTTTGCAGGCTGAGGGTCTGGTTGGCCGTGCGCAGGACATAGGCCAGGCCTGCGCTGGCGTCGACGCCGTTTACATAGTTGGTGCGCACCACAGCTACTGTACTGGTGGGGGTGACCACGTCAGTAAAGGCGGCTGAGCCGGCCAGGCTGTAAAAGAGCGGGTTGGCAAAGCCGTGAGGTGCATGATGGGACTGGTCGGCCAGGGCCATGATGCCAGCCATGATCGGGCTGGATAGGCTGGTGCCTCCAATGCGGTATTCTGAGTATTTAACCGATCCATCCGGGAAGGTTTGGGTCTGGCCAATCAGATAGCCAGCATTTGGATCGGCCAGGGCGGCAATATCTGGCACTGCCCGGCCGGTACGACCTTGGGCGGTGAAGACCGAGCTCTGCACCACGCCAACCTGGTACCACGGCTCGCCAAACAGCTGGCTCACGCCGCCGCCCGCCCCGTAAATCCAATCGCCTGGCGCAGCCGGCGACCAGTCGCTTCCAGTCCAGCTAGAAGAGGTGGTCCCCCAACCGGTTTCAAACAGGTAGTTATTGGTTTCGCCGACCGCCAGAGTAGTGCCGCCCACGGCGGTCACGTACGGGCTGGAGGCAGGCCAATCGGCCGTTGCATAGCCTTCGACCAGCGACTCGTCGCTATTATCACCGGATGAGAAGTAAATGCCGATGCCTTCGACCACTCCTTGCAGGATGGTGTCTTCAATGGGCTTTATAAAACCGGGTGCCAGCAGCTCGGTATCCCAACCGTACGAGTTGGTCACGATCTGAGCCAATTGCCGGTCAACTACATGGTTCAGCGCTGCATCCAGGTCCTGAAAGGCATTGGGCGCGCCAACATAGATAATTTTGGCAGCCGGTGCCATGCCATGGACAGACTCAACATCCAAAGTCTCCTCACCGGACCAGCCCTGGGGATCCTGTTTCTGGCCCTTCTCCGGGTGCTTATAGGTGCCCGGAGCAACCACCTGCTGGAGCTGGCCGTTGCTCATGCTGGGCAGGCCGCGGTTAGTCGACCACTGGTTCACATCCTGTAGCAGGGTGGCCGAGGCAAAAGCGTCGATAATTGCAACGGTCTGGCCTTTGCCATCGTACGTGCTTGGGATACCATAGGCGCCTTTGATTTGTTTTGGAGTATAACCGCACGGCGCGTAGGGTAGGGCTCCGGTGCCATATGGGTTGGTAAAACCAGTAACAGGATTTTGATCCCAGTAGCTCGAGCAAGGCGCGGCGCTGACAAAAGCCGCCGGCGGGGGCGCATCGCTGCCAATGTGGTTGGTATGCACAAATTGAGCGCTGTCATCCAGCCCGACCACGCCTTCAACCACGCTTGCCAGCGAACTGGGAATGGAGACGTCATTGCCCGGGGAACGCACCGTCAGCCCGTCCACGTTATACATCCCAAAAGTAGTCCCAAAGGCAGCCTGGGCCTGAGCTACCGTACCCTCTGCCGCGACATAATGATTATTGGTGGGTGTATAGACCACTGTAAAGCCCTGGCTTTTCAGCCAGCTTTGGACTGCACTCACATCGGCCTGGCTCGGCGCAAACTGCTGGCGGAACTTGCCTGCGCTCAGGAATTGACCATAGGATGAGCTATGCGGGTCCGATACGGCGCGAGCCAATGCCTCAACCGCGCTGGGGTTATTCCAACCCAAATACACCCGGAACCCGAGCGGGGTAGACGGGCTGGTTGCCCCAACGTAATTTTTGGAATTTGCCCAGGACGGGATACTGCCAGGCAGTGTACTGCGGCCCTGACCCGATGCCGCACTCGCAGTTGTAAAGATGAGAGCATTCATGATCAATGCCAGTGCGACCATTATATTGAGAAACTTATATCGCTGCATGATTATTCTCCTTGAAAAATGGTTGGTTCGGCTTCGGGCCTCATCTTTCACCCCAAGGCCTACTGGTTATTCGTTAGTATAACTTAAAAGATCACTATGATTCAATATGTTTTCATATTAACCAACCCTTCAGCACTGTCCTATGGTGTTAAATACCGAATGATTCGGTTGGCCAGCGAAACTTAATGCAGAATAGAATGAAGTCCTGGTTTATAATTTCTATTAGATTTACAGCAGCATTTTGAAACCAGGTCATGCATGCATAGCCCTTTCAGAGAAATCCTTATCGCTTTGGTGTTCCTGTTTATCATTGTATGGCTAATCACTTCCCGGAAAACCGTAGCGATAAAAAAAATTGAAGACCCCTTCTCCAGCCTTCTGCACAGCGCTCTTTTAATCGCCGGATTTTTGATCATCTTGCTGAACAGATTTCAAACCGGACTTTTGGCGATTCAAATGATCCCCGCCAACCTGACCATCGAAATTGTTGGGGTGATCCTTTCAGCGGTTGGGATGGGGCTCTCCATCTGGGCACGCGCCATTCTGGGCGCCAACTGGAGCGCCAAGGTAGCGATTAAAGAGGGTCAACAACTGATCCAAAAGGGGCCTTACGCTATCGTCAGAAACCCAATCTACACCGGATCTCTAATCTACATCTTTGGGGCTGCTCTGGTTTGCGGGCAGGTGCGTGGTTTGTTGGGGCTGGCCCTGGTGCTGGTTGCCGTCTGGCACAAAGCCAGAACAGAGGAAAGATTTCTATGCGAAGAATTTGGCGAGGAATACCGCCAGTATCAAAAACGGGTAAAGTTTATGATTCCGTTCATTATTTAACGGGATGAGGATATTGTTTTTCTTCTCAAATTACACCTATTATGCCTCCCGCCTGGGCAACGATCGAGCAGGTGCATATGAAGGAATACCAGCGTTGGATTGAACATCGGGCGAAGCGTCGATATTCCACACCACAAACAAATCAAACTGGCGAAAGGTTCCTAAACAAAATTTCTTCCAAAAATTGACGTACAATTAATATAGTTTTGATCTGATAGTAGATGGCGAGATTAAAAACCTCCCCGTTTCTTTTTTCTCATAAAATACCCCGTATCCTTTTCTTTATTTTTCCGTCCTATTAATAAATCAAATGGATCCCTTGCAGGAACTGGAGTTGCTGAGAGGTGCAAAAAATCTAGACCCCGACGCTCTGACAGCTATCTATGACTGTTTTAGTGGTTCTTTGTACGCCTACAGCATGCACATGCTCGGAGATCCGCAACTGGCAGAAGAGTGTGTGGCCGATACCTTTAGCCGCTTTTTAGACGCTCTTCATAAAGGGTATGGCCCCAAGGATTACCTGAAAGCCTACCTCTACCAGGTTGCCCACAATTGGATCACCGACCATTTCCGCCAGCAGCCCGCTTTAACCGTTGAATTGGATGAAGAAGTACCCAGCGCAGATCAATCCAATCCCCAACGATCGCTGGATCAGAGTTACCAGGAGGAAAAAATGCGCTCAGCCTTACTCCATTTGACAGCCGATCAACGCCAGGTGATTGTGCTGCGCTTTTTGGAAGGCTGGGATAGCGCAGAAGTGGCGGCAGCTTTGAACAAACCGCTGGGTGCTGTCAAAGCGTTACAACTGCGAGCACTCAAATCCCTCAAAAAGAATTTATCACCAGATGATATCGACCGACCATGAGTAACCCGACAGATTTTCTCGACGAAGATTGGATTAGAAACGAGCTGAGCGTCCTGCAGCAAGTCCCACCGCGCTCGGCTGAGGCCGAGAGCCGCGGCAGAGCCAAATTCCAGGCTGAGATTGCCAGACTGCGCCAGCCTGCGCAGGTCTCAAATCAAAATCTTCTTTCCCAATTGGATAAATGGATTGCGATGCTTTTCGGCAAAAATAACTACCGTGCGCTTGTGGGTGCGTTGGCAGTTTTACTGGTTTTCATTCTCATCTTTGGCAGCGGCGCTGTTACTGTTTATGCTGCACAATCCAGCCTGCCAGACCAGCCGCTCTATCCGCTTAAACTGCTCAGCGAAAATGTTCGTCTGGATTTAGCCAGCAATCCCCAGGCCAAATTTCAGCTCGACCAGGAATTTATCAACCGCCGGTTTGCTGAAATTGCTCAATTATCGCAAAACGGGCAGACGCCCGGCGCTGATCTAACCGATCAGTTGCAAAAGGATCTCAATAATTCGCTGGACAATCTGGCGCAGCTTAACAGCAGTGATTCTACCCCCAGGTTGCAAAACTTGCTCAATAATCTCCAGCAGCACCAGCAGCAACTGGCTATATTGCAAGCCAATGCCAACCCAAATGCTGCCGCCCAGTACAGCCGGGTGGTTGAGATGCTCCAGACCAGGGTGGATTTGCTCCAGCAAGGCATCAAAAATCCGCAAGAACTGCACCAGATGCTATCCCAGCCACACGGTAAAAGCGATCAGCACAACAACGTTACTCCCACGCCAGCGATAACCTCCACTTTATCGTCTAACGAAATTTTAGAGACGTCTGAAACGCCCGCTGATAATAGCCAGGATAATTGCCCCGCACAAAGCCACGGACAAGGAAATCAGCCGGGTAACAAAAATAAGGATTGTGAACCAGGAGCCCAGTCAACTGTGACGAATGGCAGTGTCACAGAGACACCTATTTCGCCGTCGCAGCAAAAAACACCGAATAATAATAACCAGAACAATGGCAACAATGGCAACAACGGCAACGGTAATAAAAACGGCAAAGGGCACCATAATAAATAGCCCTACTTTTTGACATTTTGATCGATAAAAAGGAGCAAAACAGGATGAAAAAATTAGCAAGCATATCCACAGTGGTACTGATGATAGCCATGGCATTCTCGTTTCTGCCGGCGAGCATCGCCCTGGCGGCTACCGGTCCGGTCACTTCTGCGGTAACGGTTGTCCCCAACCCTGTTCCGTTCAACACGACCGCCACCTTGACAGCCTCTGTCGACAACACCGTCCTGGCTTCAAATGTAGTTTCGGCTGAGTACAGCCTGGACGGAGGCCTTACCTGGACAGCCATGGCCGCAGCGAGCGGTTTCACATTTGGCAGCGCCTTAACGATGAATGTTACTGCCACATTCACAGCGAAAATGGGGGAAACCCAGGTATGCGTACATGCCAATGATGCACTCGGCGACATCGGCCCGGACGCCTGTATCCCCTTAACTGTCAAGGATAATCTGCCACCCATCGTTTCAAACGTCAAGGTCGCTGCCGTGTTGATGGGTTCAACCGGAACCGCCACCGTCACTGCCACCATTGACGACAGCACCACTGGCGGATCGAATATTGCCTCGGCCGCTTACACACTCAACGGCGGGACACCGGTCGCCATGCAAGCCGTAGATGGCGCCTTCGATGCGGTCAGTGAAGCTGTCACAGCCACCATCAACCCGATCAGCGCCGGGGCAAACACGATTTGCGTGACTGGCACCGACGCAGCAGGCAACACCAGCGCTGCCACCGGCAATGCCTGCATCACCTTCACCCTGATCGTATTCAAAGGCTTTCAATCGCCTATCGTCATGGGAGTGACCAACAAGGCCAATGCCCCGCAGACCATCCCGATCAAATTCTGGTTGACCAACGCCAACGGCAGCCCGGTCACTCAATTGAGCAGAGGCCAAATCCTGTCTTACCAGGTCGACTGCACTTCCTTGACGGGCGATCCTACTACGGGCAGCGCTATCGGCTCCCCGGGTAAATCCGGCCTGAAATACCAGGGTAATGGTAGATGGCATATCAACTGGAAAACGTCGAAATCTTTCATTGGAACCTGTCGGGCGATGTTTGTCCAGATCAGTGCCTACCAGAACTCGCCAACCGTGGTATTCGACTTCAGGAAACCCAAGAAATAAAACGCTTCCGAAGGTGCGTTGCTATTTGAATTGTGCATATGATCGAGGAACCAGCGCCAGTCGGATTCCAATTCAAATAGAAAAAGCCAACGAGTGATCCTCACAGCTTGAGTTGACTGCTTGATGTTTCCTATCCAAACAACCTCGACAAGGTTCAAAACCTTGTCGAGGTTTGCATTTTTCAATGGCTGTGCGCTGACATGGTTATGAATCATTGAATTGCATGATTCCATTCGTCATTTAGACAGGATTGCGGTATCATTTTCGTAGATGCTTATTATTTCTTGCGGAGCCGCCATGTCCTTAAAAGAATTCAAAATTGAGTTTAACGGTTATTGGAGAGAGGAAAACAAAGCCTGGCTGCCGGCCGAATCCGGTATCTATTGTGTCTATACCTGTGCCTATCATCCAGACCTGAAAGAAGTTACGATTTCAAAGCTGGTGTATGTGGGCGCAGCCGAAAATGTAAACGAAAAAATAGCCAACCACGAGAAGCTGGCTGAATGGCAGAGCTATTTAAACTACGCAGAACAGCTGTGCTACACTTTTGCAGCCGTGCCGCGCCCCGAGCGGGCACGCTGCGTGGCTGCCATTATTTTTACCCATCGCCCGCCAGCTAATAGCGACTACCTCGACCGGTTTCCCTTCGAGCGTACCATCCTGTCGCTGACCGGCTGCACCCCCGCTTTAAAGAACATCTTCTCAGTGGGTTAAGCTCAAGCGAGCAAATTACCTGGTATCCTGTATCAGGCCGATTACATTACCGTCGGCATCTTTAACGCTGGCGACCAGCCGCCCCCCGCCTACATCTCCCACCGCTTGCTGAACCTGGGCGCCGGCGCTCAGCAGACTTTCCAGGCTTTTGTGGATGTCGTCGACGTGGTAATAACCCACCGGTCCGTTCAAACCCTGGGACTGGCCGTTGGGAACCAGCCCGATTTGCTGCTCTCCAACCTGCCAGCCGACGTAGTAAGGCGCATCATTATCGGGCGCCCGGCCTAAAAGCTGGCTGAACTGTGCTTTGGCTTTGGCAATGTCTTTAACTGGATATAGGATTGTTCGAACACCTGTATTCATGCGGAACTCCTTCAGTAATGATCAATTTACCGATCAGTCACACATATTCGAGTATAAAGATTGTTATACTCTTATTTTACCACCCTTTAATTAGCTTCCCAACAAAGCTGCTTATGTGGATATTTTCAGTACAACACTCCGTTTAAATAATCTAGAAAAGGCCGCATGGCCCGGCAGGCCTGGATAACCTGCTCCTCAAAATCGCTGGCCAGCACATCCTGATCTGAAAAATGATGGAAAGCTGTGACTTGTTTCAGTCGCAAGGTTTCAATTTCCGGATGGGCCGGGTCGTATCCTTTGGGCGCGGTCTTCAGCCGTTCCCCTTCCACCGCCCCAAACTCAGCTACAAAATCCGGCGCGCCGGTGACTGCATGGAAAGCGGCTGCATCCTGGACAATCGCCTGGCGGAAGTGGTACAACTGCTCCGGGTTGGGCTCGTGCAGACCGCCCGCCACCAGCGACTGGTCGTGCGGCTCGAGGGAGACGTAGTAGCCGAGCGTGCGAGGGTTCCAACCGCCCGGAGCGATGATGGCGCCCAGGTTCGTTTTATAGGGCGATTTATCCTTCGAAAAGCGCAGGTCGCGGTAGATGCGCGCCACGCAATCCTTAGCCTGCAAATCGTGCAACTGGTCTGAGATTCTGAATTCATCAATCAGGTCATCAATGAATTGATAAAAAGTCTGGCGGGCCTTTTCGTAGTCCGGACGGTGCTCGTCAAACCAGGCCTTATTGTTGTTTTGGCGCAAATCGCTCAAGTAACGCAGGATCAATCCCAGGTCAGGAGTGGATGGCATAACGGCCTCGCAATCGGAAAATTCACACTGGCAGGATCAGATCCTTCGATTTTACCATGACCCCCTCAACGATCCGCCCATTTTCAGGTGAAAATGGGGGGATTAAGGGAGGTTAGCTTTTGGTGCGATCGTTTTTAATGGACAAAAGCACTATGTTCAGGATTAACAGCGTTGTCAATCCGATATATGAGGCAATTTGAGGCAGCGTACCCTTAAACCCCTCATCGATTCCGTTATAGGTAATCCACAGAATAAATACAACGTTGCCGGCAATGGCGATAATGCGCAGCAGACTGAGAACAGGGTTTTGGTTCATGCTTAAATTATAGCTCAATGCGCCCGGCCAATCCTGCGCAAATCGAAGGATATCTTCACCAGAAAAAGGCTTTTTCTGATAAACTCAGGAAAATGCCCAACGTTCGTATTCAAAAGATATTTTTTGCGGGAGTTCTATATTTTACATGGCAAAGAAACAAACGCTCCTGCCTTTATATCTTGGCTTAATCGGGATAGCCGGCATTGCATTGGTCTTATGGTTGACGACGCCTTATGGGGTGGGTGTCAGTACCGACTCGACCTCCTACCTGGGCGGCGCAACCAGCCTGCTATCCGGCCGGGGATATTCCTTTAACGGCAGCCCGATTAGCCATTATCCTCCGTTCTACTCGCTCATCCTGGCGGGAATCAATCTTTTATCGAACAACCTTTTGCATACGGCGCGCTATCTGGCTGCTCTCCTGTTCGGCGTCAATTTGGGGCTGGCAGCAGGGCTGGTGTATCTCACAACCGGCCGTAATTTATTGTCAACCACTTTTGCGGTATTATTTATCGCATCATCAGAATCAATCCTGGAGCTGCATGTATGGGCCTGGTCGGAACCGCTTTTTATGGCATTATCGCTAACCGGCATCCTGCTGCTTTGTTTGTATATCGTAAGACCCAGTCTATCCTGGCTGATTGCATCCGCGCTCTGTTTGGGGCTGGCGATCGTAACCCGCTATATCGGCGGCGCTTTCCTGCCGGCTGCCTTCGCCATCGTTTTTTGGGGGGCAAAGGATCAGAAAATTGCTCGCAGAATTTCGAATAGCCTGATCTGGCTTGGGTTCGCTTGCGTCCCACCTGTCATCGTTGCGGTGCGAAACCTGAACTTGGCAGGCACGGCTGCCGATCGTAATTTTGTAGTTCACCCTTTGGCTGTATTTCCTTATATCACGCGCCTCATGACTTATATGGTTGCATTTATTGTCCCGATTTCGCTGCCCAATTGGGTGCAACTGGCCATCTTTGGGCTGCTGGCAGCCGCCCTGATTTTTCTGACCGTCCTGCTATTCAAGAGGAATCCGGTCAACCTGAATTGGCGTTCGCCGGGCGTGCTGGTGACAATGACCTGTCTATTATTCTTTGTTTTTTATTTTCTGGCCCTGTGGATAACCATCTCCTACCTGGATGCCAGCACCAAAGTGGATTGGCGTCTGGTTGCGCCCGCCTTTGCGCTGCTGAGCGTGGCAGCCTTTCCGGCCCTTTGGGCGATCTCGCAGCGGCTGAAGAGCCCCCTGCTGTGGTACGGTTTTCTGATACTGGTAGCAATATCCATAGGCATGAAAACCGCCGATACTATTCAAACCATGACGCCTTATCGAGAAACAGGGCTGGGGTACACCTCCGCAGTCTGGCGGCATTCGCAGACCATCGCCTTTATAAAATCACTTGAAGCAGACCGCACTATCTACACCAACGGAGCCGACGTGATCGGTTTTCTGACGGAGGTGCAAGCTCATTATTTCCCTGAAAAATACAATCCATTTACAAATGGTATCAATTCGCTCTTTCCCAAAGAAATTGAGGCTATGTGCACTGCCGTCATCCAGAAGAGAGCCTTGCTGGTGTTTATTCATGGCACGCCTCTCAGGGGAAATCTGCCGACACAAAAAGAAATAACGGCCAGTTGCCAGCTATCCGTTTTACAATCCTTTGCGGATGGGAAAGTGTACGGCCTGAAGTAGCCTGATGCGGATGCGCTCGAGAATCTGAGCATGGCGCTGGTCGTAGACCAGAAACACCTGGATGCAGGATCGACCTCGACCGTAGGCACAGTCACCGATATTACAACCATACTCAGGCTGGCTGACTTCAACTTCAACCAGGCCCCGCGCCCGCCTTTTCTTCTGCCGATCCACCCAACACCTGGACCGGCCTCCGTTCCGTAGGCGAAAACGATAATCCCTGATGTTGTGTTATTGCCCGTGTTTGTTAAAATAAAGAAAGGCCTTTTTACCCCCTATTCCGAGCCTTTCTTACCAAAACCGGACCGGATCAATTAGATCCAGGAATCTCTTTTATATTATACACATTTTGGATCGTTATAATCATATTATTTTCAATTATTAACATTAACGTTTTTTCATCTAAGCTACTATCAATGACCGGTTGCGCCGCAGGCGTGATTGTTTGTATCTACAGTTTGATTATTAAACAAATTACCCTGTTTTGTGTAAACAGGGTAATTTTACCTGATTATTATTGGGGAGTTTACTTTGGTACGGCCGTAGCACAAGGTGGCTGGGTTGCTGGCACATGAGTCGGTGGAACCGAAGTTGGAGGAACTGAAGTCGGTGGCACATGAGTTGGTGGCACCGAAGTCGGAGGTACCGAGGTTGGAGGAACCGAGGTCGGCGGAACTGAAGTCGGTGGAACCGAAGTTGGAGGAACTGAAGTCGGCGGAACTGAAGTCGGTGGTACTTTCGTCGGATTTTGACCGGTGTGATGATATGGGCCCGGGGTGCTTGTGGCTGTCCACCATGCTAGAGTAGGATAAGGGGATTGGTAAGGTGTGGCTGATATTGTGGAGGTTGGCATGCTCGTATCCGTCCACAGCGGATCGGTAGGATAGGGAGACTGATCAAGTGTCGCTGTTGATAACGGAGTTGGAGTCTCGATCATAGCAACTGCGGGGGGTGTACCCGTAGCCCCGGTGCCGGGAATAAGACAGAGCGCTGACGACGCTTCCGCCTGGGTAACCAGCTGAGTGATCACCACGTACTTTATGACTGTTCCATTGCTGAATCCCGTAGTAGGGTTGAAAACACAGCCTGTCAAAAACAAGAACA
>Ga0209039_10002914_pt1 | contig 13902 bp, 9 predicted proteins | sample BogFormECP12_OM1_FD_188238 | JGI IMG/M metagenome (GOLD analysis project Ga0209039, IMG submission 188238) | Bog forest soil microbial communities from Calvert Island, British Columbia, Canada - ECP12_OM1 (SPAdes) (version 2) | ecosystem: Environmental > Aquatic > Freshwater > Wetlands > Bog ...
CACCACGGAAGACCTCTTGCAACAACGATGAAGACCGGCTCCGCCCCAGCGAGATCTAATGAGGTGAAATCCTTTGCTCACTGGGCAGTCCCCATATATCTCACATTCGTGGACATCGACGTCGGCGAATTCGTCAATGTGGCTTCTTTACTTGCCCCTTTCGAAGTTCCTGCAGGAAATCGTATGCGGAATTCCGTCCCCAGCGCATTATTGACCTTCATATGTCCCTGCAGTTGTTGGACCAGCGTGTTAACCAAGCGCAAGCCAAGTGTTGGAGCGTTCTCGGGATCCAGGTTGTCCGGGAAGCCCACCCCATCGTCCCTGACCACGAGTTCAAATTCGTGGTTATCTGACGCTAAAGAGACCCCAATAACGCCTTCTTTCTGCCCAGGGAAGGCATGTTTGACGGAATTGGAAATCAACTCGTTAGAAATCAATCCGCAGGGCACGGCAACATCGATTCCCAGTGGAGATGTTTTGATTTCAGTTTCCAGCGTGATTTGGCTTCCTGGGGCCGCCGCGGCAGCAAGGAGCCGGGCACCCAAGCTCTCAATATATCCTTTGAAATCAATGTCGGCCATGTTCCTAGATTTATAAAGTTTTTCATGGATAAGAGCCATTGACTGCAAACGGCTTTGGCTCGCCTCGAAGAGCTCTCGGCAAGGCGTGTGCTTGATATATCGGGACTGGAGCTTAAGAAGGCTTGATATGACCTGAAGATTGTTCTTGACCCTATGGTGAATCTCCTGCAACAAGACCTCTTTCTCTCTCAGAGACGCTTTCAGGTTCTCCTCTGCTCTCTTGCGGTCATCAATGTCCCGGCCCACTGCCTGAAACGCCATCAGAATTCCGTCGTCATCGAATATCGCCCTGTTGGTCCACTGCACCCAGCGAATCTGTCCTGAAGACATCACAACTCTATGTTCGAAGGTGGCTACGGGGTTGAACCTGGAAATACTTGCCAGGTGGTGTTTCAATCCGCCCTGATCGGCATCAGGGACGAAGCGGATAAGGCTGTGTCCGATCAGGTCTTCTGATTTCTTTCCGATGAAGCGGCAGCAGGCTTCGTTGACAAAGGTCAGCGTACGGTCCGGCAGGAATCGACAGATGAATTCCGTCTGATCCCGGACAATTGCGCGATACCTCGCTTCGCTTTCCTGGAGGGCTTCTTCCGCTCGCTCGCGCTCGGTGATTTCATCCCGAAGGGTTTCGTTCAGCTTAACGGCTTCGATCTTTTCCCGCGTGAGAGTCTCCATGAGTCTGTGGTTTCTAAATCTCAATCGCAGCGATTCAATTATCGTCTTTTCCATCCTATTGGCGGACCACAGGAGGTACACCATAAAGACAACCAGCAGGAACCCGATGGCAATCGGGACTTCACCCCCAGCGTAGAAAAACCTTCCGATCAGCGGGATATAGACGGTCGGTATAAATGGCAGGTACGCCGCTTTCATGGCCGTATGAGAGCTGGTTATTCCTATGCTCATTCCCCCCAGGACGAATGTGAGCATTGCCTGATGGAATATCGAATCCGCGGGCCACAGAAAGAGCGCGGTAGAACCCCAAAGTAGCCCTCCGACGGTCGAGAGAGCAGCAAACCTTCTGCCCCAGGGAAGTACCGGCTCGCCGCGACCCCGGGCTCTGCGGAACTCCCTCACCATCGCCTCTCCGATCCCGCACGCGATCGCGTAGCAGACGAACCAAACGACAAGATTCAGATTTGACACTTCGTTCCACAGGGCGATACTCAGGATGACCGCGGCAAGCAATGATCCGCGTATGCCCGGAAGCCCCTGATAATAGAGGTACTCGACCAGGGCTTTCCGAAGCTGTTCAGGCTCAATCTTGTTTTCAGGATTTTGATTCGCCCTTAGCAGGCCGGAGTTCATAGGACCCCCCCCCGGTCAACAGTGATGCATTCTGAGAAGACCAAGATAAAAGACCGGAGACCTTGACACAGTATTGCAAATCCGACGAGAGGTCAAACGAAAAACCTTTCAAGGACGTGACAAAAGCGGTCTATCTCTTCCTCAGTGTTGTAATAGTGAACCGACGCCCGAATCACCCCGTCCTTAAGGCCCCTATTTTCCATGTCCATAAGTGTGTATTGGGCCGGAGAAACCGACACATTGATACGCTTTTCGGAAAGCGCCGACCGTATCTCCTCAGGTCGCTTCCCTTCCACCGTAAAGGTCACGATTCCGCATTTTTCGAGTCCGAGGTCCCGGACTGCGACACCTGTGAGTCCCGCCAGCCGCTCTCGCAATTGTGCCCCGAGATGAAAAACTCTGGACCAGGTCGTTTCAAGTCCCCATTGAAGAGCGTAATCTATGGCTGTTCCAAGGCCGATTTTGCCAGCGCAGTTGCTTTCCCAGTTCTCGAATCGGCGAGCGTCTTCCCTTATCTCGTAGCGGTCCTTTTCCACCCAGCGAGCCGCGTGCAGATCCAGCAGAGGCGGTTCCAATCTTTCCAAGATTTCCCGCTTTACGAAAAGGAACCCGGTTCCGCGGGGTCCGCGCAAGAATTTCCTGCCGGTTGCGGAAAGCATATCACAGCCGATGCGCTGGACATCGATCGGCATCTGTCCGACGGATTGGCATGCGTCAAGCAGGTACAACACACCAGCTTGTTTGGCGATATCTCCCACCTTCTCTGCCGGATTGACGAGACCTCCGTTCGTGGGAACGTGCGTCAAGGCAATGAGTTTCACTCGATTGTCGATGCTATTTGTTAGGGCGTCCATTGAAATTGCGCCGTACTCGTCGTTGGGGATCACCTTAATTATGGCGCCGGTTCGATTGGCAACCTGGAGGTAAGCGATGAAGTTGCTCGCGTACTCGGCTACGGAGGTTAGTATTGTGTCTCCCCGCCGAAAGGTTATGGAATAAAAGGCCATGTCCCACGCACGGGTCGCATTTTCGATCACGGCTATTTCGTCCGACCTACAACCGATCAGCCTGGACGCGGCGTCATAAACGTGCTCTAGCTCCTGCTGTGCTTGTTCGGCCGCTTCGTATCCACCGATCTCCGATTCCAGCCGCAAATGCCCAATCACTGAATTGAGCACCGGTTCCGGCATCAAAGATGCTCCTGCATTGTTGAAATGCAGGACATTCGAGCAGCCAGGGGTTTCCGCCCTGGCACGAGCGAGATCAAAAGACATTAACTTTTACCGATTCCCAAATGTAACGATCGTTTGGTCCCGAGATTGTCAATATGAAGGCCAAAACTGTCATTGCGAGAGCGTGAGCCCGAAGCAATCTTCAGTGGGCTGGTCCAGCCCGTAAATTTTGAATGACCGGCAATACCGCGTTCCGCGAGGGACGGTCCCACCGATGAGCTTGTTTCGTCGCTTCACTCCTCGCAATAAAACTGGTCTTATAACCCGATTTTTTAGCAAAGGCATAATGGCCTATCCGACAATTCCCCGGATGTGGTCAGCGAAGCGAACCGCATCGCTTCTGGGAGGAACGCGAATTTGCGGGTCTCGTCGGTCACCGCAGCCTACTCGCTTCATTTCTTGCTGTTAGGATTATCTGAATCTTAGCGACAATTGTCATGGGACCCCAAAAGACTGAGATCCCGATCATGGTAGATCAACAGCGCCCTCTTCCAACAGAGCCAGTGCGTCAGCGTACATGCCTCTCTTGATCGCTCTAAAGGTGTGACGGTCCTTACCAGCCAATGGGGCAACACAGGCCATGGCCCTTGGTAGCACATTATCGGCCGGGATCGCTTCATCGACAATGCCCAGCTCTTTCGCCTCGATGCCCCCTATCCGGGCCCCTGTTAGAAGTAAGGTGCGAAACACATTGGGCGTCAGCCGGCTTTTGATCAAGGCCGTCATGCCAGGGGCGAACGGAATGTTGATATCCACTTCGGGCAAGCAGAAGAACCCCCGGTCAGCCCGCATGACCCGGAAATCGTGTGCCAGGGCCAGCATGGCTCCGGCGGCGAACGCGTGCCCGTTAATCGCGGCAGCTGTGGGCATTGGAAATGCCAAAACCCTTCCGAGGAGTTTCAGGACGGCTTGGATGAATTCGGGGGCCTCGCCCTGACCATCGCCGCTGAGCCAGGCCAAGTCCAGTCCATTGGAGTAGAACTTGTCCTCCCCACCGACGGTCACGAGCGCGGCTGGGCCGGCGGATTTTTCGACTGTATCCAGAGCCTCGTTCAGGGCGTCGATAAAGGTTCGGTTAAAGCGATTTTCTCCGCTCTGCATGCTAAGAATGAAAATATCGCCCTGCTTTTTCAGATCCATGATACTCATTAATCGTGTCTCCTATCCAGAGACCTATATTGGATGGCTTCGGCAACGTGCGGAGATTGAATGTCCGGTGCCCCTTCGAGATCCGCTATGGTTCTGGAAATCTTCAGAATTCGATGGTACGCCCGAGCCGACAAACCAAGCTTTTCCACAGCCTTTTCGAGGAATTTCATGGAATCGCTGCCCAGGCGGCAGTGCTTTTTGAGAAAAGCGGAGCGCATCTGAGCGTTGGAAAATAAACCCGCGCTGCTGAGACGGTTCAGTTGGATCTTGCGGGCCCTGTTGACACGCTGTCTGATGGTTTCAGACGATTCTCCGTCAATCACCGCGGTCAAGTCACGCCATTCAATGGATGGGACCTCGATGTGAATGTCGATCCTGTCCAGCAGCGGCCCCGAGATTTTGCTCCAGTAGCGCTGAATGGACTGCCTGGTACAACTGCACAGGTGCTTGGGATCCCCCCGATATCCGCAAGGGCAAGGGTTCATTGCAGCCACAAGCATGAATCGCGCAGGAAATGTGACAGCGAGTTGAGCCCTTGATATGGTCACCTCACCGTCCTCGAGCGGCTGGCGCAGGACTTCCAAGACGTTCTTGCGGAACTCGGGCAACTCGTCCAGAAACAGCACACCGTTATGGGCCAGCGACACTTCTCCCGGCCGCGGGATCGCTCCTCCGCCGATGAGGCCGGCATCGGAGACCGTGTGATGAGGAGATCGGAATGGGCGCACAGCCATAACAGAACCGTTTCGTCCCAGCAGGCCCACTGCGGAATATATCCTGGTAGTCTGCAGCGCTTCCTCGAATACCGGTTCGGGCAATATGGTCGGAATACGCTGGGAAAGCATTGTCTTCCCCGAGCCGGGCGGACCGATCATCAGTCAGGTAGGCCCCCCAGCCATCCCTTCCTTAAATCGTGAAGCGGTCACATACATTCATTGGTTGATTGGTTTGTTCACTTCACTTTCTCGATGTCCGGCAGCTTAAAGCTCCTGTCGAAGACCGCCTTCTCCGGGCCATACAGGCGGAACCACGGGAACCATTTCTGACCGGCGGGGGTGTAAAGCCAGTTGGATTCCTGACCGGCGGGCGGCTTCTGGCCGATGTAGATGTCCACCGAGCCGTCGGTGTTCTTCCGCAATTCCTTGTCCAGTGAACCGAGCGTGAGGCGCGACGAGTTCAGGAAGAAGCTCGACGTTTCCAAACTGTAAACGGTGAAGGACCAAAACTCGCGCACGGGAACGTTCGCCGGAACATGCAGGCGGTAGTTATTCCCGCCTTGGAGCGGATTGCCATTGTGGTCGTGAAAGGTTCCGAAGTAGAAACTGCCGGAGCCAAGCTTGGCCGTGGGGCAGAAATACTGCGACAGAGCGATGGCTCGCGAATCCACCCCAAAATAATTCGGCATCTGCCACTTGAATTCGGACGGGATGGTAATGGGTGGGCTGGGGATGTTCCACTGACTTCCCGACCACCACGGAGTGATGTCCGTCGCAGCCTTATCCATTAACCAGGCATGCGCCTCCGCTGCCGCCGCTTTCAACTGGGCCACCATTGCGGCGTCGGGCTTGAACTCCTTGCCCTTCTCGATGCCGAGCGGCAGGAGCATGCCCATCATCTGGAAATCGCGTGGCTGCACCGTCTCCTCATTGAGCACGCGGGCGAGGCTGGTGAAGTAGGTTTCGTCATACTTCACGAGGCCGTTATACATGACTCCGGTCATGTCGAGGAGGCGTTGCGCGGGCGGATTGGCCGCTTTCGACAAGGGATAGATTTTAACCTGCTGCACCAGTTCGTCACCAGCGCGCACATCCGATTCTGAGTAGGACGCCAGAATGGAACGCAAGAGCGTCATGGTATTATAGGTCGCGGGACGCACCGGGATGTAACCGTCCGGCACTTCGCCCGTGTAGTCGGGTGGCAGCACCAAGTATTTACCGCCCTTGCCTTCGAAGCCGATGTCCACGAGCGGCACATACCAGGCATCTTCGATGGTGCCGTAGAAGCTGGAGCCGGGGACGGCGGGCGGCAATTCCACCACGACCGGCCCGTCCTGCTTGGTGTTGATGAAGAAATACATGTAGCGCGTATTGACGTTGGGAGTGGGCGACTGGTTCTTCCAGTCGCCGCCTTTGGGCCACCAGACGATGTCGTTGTAGCTCGCCTTCCCATCGCGGAAGGCGGCCTGTTTCACTGCGTCCTCTCCGACGAGCGGCAGGCCCCAGATAACGGCGTCCACGGCGCGGCGATGCAGCATGCGTTGTTCGAGCGCCTTGGGAGAAAAGTCCTGTGCGGACGCGTTCAGCACCGGCACGGCAAGCGTTGTCAGTGTGAGCACGAGCATCGCTATTCGATACATCGTCATTTTCCTTTTCTTTGGTTGATGGTCGAAAACCAGTTAACGCTGCGGTTCATGGTCGGAAGCGAAAATAAAGACACTTCACCGAATGCTAACATGCTGGAATAACGGAGGTTGATCGCATATGACCCTCTGCATTAACTCAGGACATAACGCCAGGACATTATGCCCACCGGCCGCGGCGACTTCTACAGCCCTCTTTGCGTATTCCTGTCCTCGCACCTCTCTAAAATCGACGTGGTAAGCTCCGTAACGAGCGGGTCTGACGTCGGTGCGAGGTCTTGCGGGTTCGAGGGCCACTCGGTCCATCAAGAACCCGGTGGCAGACAGAAGGCTCGACACGCCGAGCACTACTATACCTTCCACTACTGCGGCCTCGGACGCGTTCACCTCCGGCAGTATCAGACCCTTGAATCCGAGGTCCCTGGCAGCAAGCCCAAGAGATAGAGCGCCTCGCACTGATTTAACTCGGCCGTCAAGTGCCAGCTCGCCGACCACTATGTAATCTTTGAGCTTATCCGAGGGGAGCAAATTCAGTGCCGCCAGTATCCCCAGCGCTATGGGGAGATCGAAGCCGGAACCCTCTTTCCGCAAATCCGCTGGCGCGAGGTTGACAGTTATTCGACGGGCAGGGAAGGGGTACCCGCTGTTGACGATGGCAGATTTGACACGTGCAGCGCTCTCCTTGATCGCATTGTCAGGCAAACCCACCACAGCAACCGATGGGAGGCCCTGGTAAACGTCTACCTCCACTTCGACGGGATAGGCGTCGATTCCTACCAGGGACCCGGAATGTACCCGAGCCAGCACAGAGGCACCTCCTAGTTTCAGATTAGTGGTTGGATCGTATCAGAATTGCAGGGGTAAGTCTTTCTCTATGTCGAAAATAGTACTGTCGAGCGACACCGAGTATTCGACGGCTCTTGGAGACAAGTCCTGTCTTCCCGAGGGAGTGCTGGGTATATCTTAGGTAAGAAACCTACCTGACATATACCACATTTCCGGAAGGCAAAATTGTCATCTATCAACATGTGTTTATAACTTATTCGGCTCCAGGAACAACTTTGTGCCAAACCTAAGAGAATTGGGAACTTTGTCGCTTGTCTATGAAATGATTAACTATTTTTCAGTGTCTCGACTTAACGCAGTTTGCTTCCGAGGCAGTGATTTCCGAGCCATACGTGAGTTATCCACCGGGTTACCAGCAAGTTATCCACAGGATCTGTGAGATTTCGGTTAAGGCTCTGTGAGGCCCTCTCATGCCTTCATCCGCGTACTGAGTCCACAGATAGCCTACCCCCAGGCTATTGGGATTCACCGGGCACGGTATTGCTCACCACTGAACGAATATCGTTGAGAATTTTGGTTTTGTACTTGTGAATGGAAGCCTCGTTGGACATGACCATATCTAATTGGCGTGTATGAATGATGAGGTAGCCAAGTATCCGGAGTCGTTCCTTCATGACCTCTTCACTTTCTCCTTCAAGCCGCGCAAAGAGGCTGTCTTGCTTGACTTCCACTTTGAAGCCGAATTCCTCCACTATTCGCTCTATGAAAATAGCTCGCCTTACCCTGCGCGAGTAATCCGCGGCGCCTCCCTTGAAACTGAAACTGACGTAATTCTCCAGGGGCCTTTCGCTCACAAGGGCTTCGACAGTTGAAAAATGGAACCCGAACCTGGAGGTGAGGCTACAAAAATTCTTGGAAATCATGAAATAGTTTCGGGCGGCGTAGGGTGATTTCATCGTGGGGTCGAGCGCGGGATTAGCGGTTGCCTGCATCAGGACCGACATAAAGCCCTTCGTATCTACCGGCGGCGGTCCCTCCCAGGGAACCGCGACTACGCCTTCCCAGATGGCCAACATAGGAATGGAGACGATATTGTCCAGATTAACAAACTTCCCGTCCACGTTTTCCCTGAAGCCGTCATCCAAATTGATGATCCACCACTGCATGGGCACATGGCAAACCAACTGTTTACTGGAACGCTCTGAAAAATGGTGTTCTTTGCCGAAATTGAACATTTCGTGAACAGATTTTTCATGGCAAAAGCGGGTAATGTCGTGGAGGGTCATGCACTTCTTGGGGTGAAACTCGGGTGAATCCGGATCCAAGAGGTTTAATGGAACGATGTGCGAAGTCACACGTTCAAGAATTTCATAGACAGGGCTGCCTGCCATCAAGTTTTTTTTCTTCTCCTGCATCATCAACAATGATTCGACGCGGCCCTTGTAAATTGTCAGCCCGTCGGCATCCACCGTTACCAGATCACCGTTCTTCAAATCCTTTGTGGCCGCGGGAACTCCAAACAGCGCGGGTACGCCGAATTCTCTCGCCACGTTGGCCAGATGTCCGGCAACTCCCCCCAGCTCAGTAACCACGGCTACGGCGCGACTCAGGAGGGGAGCCCATCGCGGAAGTGATTGGGAGGTCACCAGTACTGCCTCATCAGGAAACTTCAGTTTATCAATGGCATTCTTGACAATGAAGACCGGGCCGGAGGCTATCCCGGGTGCGGCTGTTACGCCGCCACGCGCTATCACTGGACCGGCTTCCTTGTCCTCGTTGGACGCGGGGCGGACACCCCCTCTGGTATCCATCTGTTGGAGCGGCCGGCACTGCAGAATGTAAATCGCTCCTTCGGGCGTTACAGCCCATTCGATATCCTGAGGCCCACCATAATACTCATCGAGCCGCACAGCCATTGAGGCTAGAGCCACAATTTGCTCGTCACTTATGGACTGAGACTTGCTCTTTTCTCCAGTCAACTCCATACGGCACACACCTTCGTCAGGATAACAAACAAATTCCCGTTCTTTGATGCTGACATCTTTCTGCGTAATCGTGGCTGAACCGTCCGTGGACACGACAAAGACGTCCGGAGCCACGCTGCCGTCCACAACCGCCTTGGGCAGACCCCATACTGAGTTGATAGTGACCGAGCGATCCCTGATGTTCAGAGGATTTCGGGAGTACATGACCCCCCCTGCCACAGCGTTCAACATCGCCATGCAGCCTACGCACATGGCTACATCCTCGTCAGGGATTCCTCTACTCAACCGGTACGTTATCGCGGGCAGTCCATACTTGCTCGCAACGACTTCTTTGTAAGCATGGCCAAGGTTATCGGGACTTATATTTAATTCCGTCCGGAATTGCCCGGCGAATGATGTCCCTGCCGTATCTTCGCCAAGGGCACTGCTTCTCAAAGAAACCTTCACATTCTGCCCGCACTCGCTCTCCAATTCTCGATAGGCCTCCTTGATGGCCTGCTCTACGTCTTCGGGGACCGAGGATCGAATAATGAGTTGCTGAATGTCCGCGCTCAGCCTGTAAAGGTCATCTATCTTGTCCGCGTTAGATGCCTGGATGCGACGATCAATTTCGGCTTGAAGGTCGTTGTGCTCGACAAACCTCTGGAAGGCAAGGGCAGAAATCACAAACCCGTTTGGTACGGGCAGGTGGATTTGGTTTCTTATTTCCGCCACATTCGCCATTTTGTTCCCCACTTGGTCCGCCATGTTTCTATCCATAGACCGAAGCGGAAGAACCAGGCGATCCCCTCTGGGGAGCTTTTTCTGCGCCAATGCCCTATTGATGGCATCCTGGATGATCCTGAAGCGCTCGTACAGATCCGCGTATTTCCCCGGGGCAAGTGCGTCCAGGTGCTTGATGATTCGGAAAACGTTGACGGAAACAGCCGTAGAGCTGGACCTGACGAAAGACATCCCAAAAGGCTGATTGCCCTCCAATGCCTTCTCTAACTCGCTCATAATTTCAAGGGCTTTGTTATTGGCGGTGAGTAAAAGTTTGAAGTCATGATATCGGGTGGTAAAAGCAACGCGCAGTTCCTGGACATTCGCGAAAGTCTCTTGGCTTGCACGTTTTCTTTGAAATATAGTCCTCAAGAATTGAGTCAGCCTCGTCATGACTATCCCGTATGCGAGAAACCGCTGTCATCCAAACGCGTGCATCAACCTGATTGCCTCCCTGTGATACCGAAGCTGTCTCGGCCGAGATAAGAATGCATGCTGTATGTGGACTCGACGGAACAGACCCGTTGTCGAATAACGTGGCCTAGGTTCCCAACGTTGGGGAACCAGCGCCTTCCGCTATTCGTGACGTTATTCACCACATCCTGCTTCTTTTGACAAGCGACTACCCCCGCCGTTTGTTTCAGGCCATGTTATGCGGTGAAACATCGAGATTGAAACAATCACATCTGGGACATAGGCCTGTAGGGGCACGGCGTGCCGTGCCCCTACTACGCGATTCATCAATTCTCTTAGGGGCCATTTTCAACACAGCAGAATGCTCATTCTCGTTCCAGGCCGAGATCTAAACCTCTTTCTTGGCCCCGGCTTTCATCTCTAGGCCAAAGCCTTCAAAGAGAAACAATATCGCAATTCCCCACCAGAGGGTATATATGACATAAAAGACGAGTGAGAATGTCAATATGCCTCCCCTGGAACGCGCGCTTTGAGGCGATATTTGGAAAAAATTATAGCCGACTTCTAAACCCTTTTTCACAACTTCGCTCAAAAATGCGGCTTGCTTGAAGTTCTCCGGCTTTCCCAACTTCTTCAACTCCAGATCCATGGCCTTGAAACAGCTCCACCAGGCATACAGCGCCTCTTTGCCTTCCATGCCGTATCTCGTCTTCACGTCCGCGTCGCGGTTGTAAAACATGTCGTCGGAATCTTTGACAGCCGCGCTGATCGCTTTACCCAGGTCGCCTTTAATTCTGAATTGGCCGGCATCTCCGCTCGCTTCGCAACCTGCTATTGTGAATACCTTCTTGGCTTTATCCGCTACTTCCTGATTTTTGAGTTTGATGGTGACGTCGAAAGGTTGGCCATTGAACGCCGCGCTCTTCTTGATCAGATCACCGATGTAATAGGTCGAACCTTTGGCAATCGAATTGAACAGCTTGTCTGCTGCTACGAAGGTATTGTGCCCCTCGAAAAGGGGTAGGAACATGATGAAGAGGACTACCAGAAAACTGATGGCCAGGAGGGTTCCCTTTCCGAATTCCTTTTTATTTTTGATCAGCATCTTGTCAGACCTCCCCTCTCAGTTGTCTCGTGTTGCCCAAGAATTTCATTATCACCCACAAGGCGAATATTCCTATGACCAAAAAGAAGACCACTAAGCCCACAAAGCTCAACCCTTTGGCCAGAGAATCGGAGATATTTATCACTTCCATCTGGTTCAACTTCTCCGGCAGGGCAAAGAACCTGTTGACGAAACCTGCGAGTATCGAGAGCGCATAAAATCCACGGATGTAAATTCCTTTGACCACTTTCGTGGTAAGCGCCCCGACCTGAATACCCAGAAGTGAACCCAGGAGCATTCCCATCGCCAGGGTGTAGAAGATGAAGCCGTAAATCGCGTATTGAGCGATCGAGGCCAGACCGGCGGTAAAGATGATCTGAAGGATGTCTGTGCCTACCGTGGTGAAAGAGGAAACGCCGAGAATGTACACGAAGATCGGGAAGGTCAGAAAGCCTCCGCCAACTCCCATAATGGCCGCCGCGAACCCTACAATGGCTCCGCAAATGGCTACGAACAGGGCCGGTATCTTTTTCCCGCCGGGAACGAGATCTTCATCAAAGGTGATGGCTGGTGGGATCTTGGCAGCTTGCAGTTTAGCCGGTAATCCTACTTTTCCTGAGGCCATTTCTGTGCCATGGGCGCTTTCGCCCGCGTGCACGCCCACGTCACCCGGAGCCTTTCTCAGCTTCAAGAAGTCAATAAGTGAGTAAAACCCCAGAAATCCCAGCAATACCACGTAAACGACGCTGATAAAGAGGTCGCTTAGAACAGGATTGTATTCGTAAAGGGCCCTATTAATGACCCCGCCACCGGTCACTCCCAAACCCGATCCCACAAGAAAGGCTATGGCAAGCCCCACGGATACGTTCCCAAGCTTCTTGTGGACCGCGGTCCCCATGATCGCCTTCGCGAAGATGTGAAAAAGGTCCGTTCCGACTGCAAGGATTCCTTTGACTCCAGCACTCATTAATGCGGGAGTAATTATGAAACCACCCCCAGCGCCGATGCAGCCTGTTATCAGGCCGGCGCACAAACCTACGGCAATGGAAATCACAAAAATAAAGTTTGAATAGAAGGCCGGAGTGTAGGCTTTTTCGCCACCCAACTGGGCCGGTAGGTCAGCCGCGAAGGCAAGCGAGGTCAACGCAGCCGGCACCAACATAAGTCCCAGAATCCAGAGCTTCTTCTTGTCCCTCAATATGTTCATGGATGTCTCGTAGTCCCATTTTGCGTGGGCCAGTGAGGCGGCCATAAACATCCGGTACAGATCTTTGCCCCATTTCATTTCCATCATCCTCCACGTGCGATTACGGACATAAAACAACCCAAGGGGTTGAAAGGCGTATTGAGTATCGGGTTGCATCTGAAAAGGCATTTCTCTGTCTTGTCGGCGGGGAAACCTCTAAACCGGAAAAACACCGGCCTCAAGATTCTGCTTCAATTGGTGAATCCGCGCGACCCCAGTACGCTAAGCAATCCCCATGCCAAGCCAAGCGATGATTCCAAATCACGCAACCCTCTGAAAATGGCAAAGATCATGGACCCACCGCGATCAAGGGTCGGCCTACCAATGACGGGGGGTGTTATAGTTCTTGACATCTTGTAAAGGGAAGCGAAGCCCCCTAACATACTCTCACTTTAAGAATGATAACGATTGCCTAACCTTGCCCTTTGAGTGCGGACACGATTGCCAGGACAATGACTGGTGAGGAGGGGTCAATAGCCGGTTAATGCTTTTAGTATCTGCAATCGCTCGACCGGCATTATGCCCATAGACCTCAATCCGTGAGCCGCACCCTCAAGATCGGTCGGATGAGACCTCCAAAGAGTTGGGTAGTCGGCACTCTTGGTCCTCTTCGGCACACCACTTTTTCTTATAAGCATCCTGAAGCTTGTACAGCAATTCATCGATGTCCATCGGCTTCATCAGATAGTCAAATGCCCCAAGTTCCATTCCCTGGATGGCTACCTCCACATTAGCGTGACCCGTGAGCATGATAACTTCCACTGACGGCCGGAGCTTTTTGATCTCTTTTAGAGTCTCTATTCCGTCCATATCGGGCATTTTCACATCCAGCACAATAACATCCACAGGTGTTTCATTCAATATCCGAAGAGCTTCTTTGCCGCTCGTGGTACCGATTACGTCCAACTTTCTTTTTGTGAGCCGTTTGACTAGGGTCTCGAGAAATTCCGTCTCATCATCCACCAGCAAGACCTT
>Ga0209039_10002915_pt1 | contig 13895 bp, 11 predicted proteins | sample BogFormECP12_OM1_FD_188238 | JGI IMG/M metagenome (GOLD analysis project Ga0209039, IMG submission 188238) | Bog forest soil microbial communities from Calvert Island, British Columbia, Canada - ECP12_OM1 (SPAdes) (version 2) | ecosystem: Environmental > Aquatic > Freshwater > Wetlands > Bog ...
CGGCTGAAGCCCAGGGCTATAGCCTATGGGCCGACCATGCTGAGAGAATGGCAGCGCTTGGAAGAGGGCTCCGATTATCTGAGCATCCTGGCGCTCCGCCGGGTGCCCTACAAAATGGGCTGGGCAGTGCTGGAAGCGCATGGCAAAGAACGGGTCGAAGAGGCTGTAATTGCCAGAATCAGCGAAGGCGGTATACCCATTCCAGGCACGCAGCAGACCATTCCGCTGGATGCGGTGGTGTGCGGCTATGGACTGACCCCCAACAACGGGCTGGCCCGCATGATCGGCTGCAAATTTGAATACCAGCCGCAGCAGGGCGGTTGGGTAGTCCGGCGTGACGAGACCCTGCAAACCAGCCTGCCGGGCGTTTATGCGGTAGGCGACTGCGCCGGGATTGGCGGAGCCGAAAACTCACGCATGGAAGGGCGTTTGGCCGGCACGGCGGTCGCGCTGGCAAGCGGACACATTAGCAAACAAAAAGCCGGCGAATTTTACAGCCGCATAAAAGGCGCTTTAGCCCAGCAGCGCCGCTTTGGCAGGCTATTGGGCGATCTGTTCACACCCCAGCCGGGTTTGATTGCACTGGCCCACGACGACACACTGATCTGCCGCTGCGAAGAGATTACACTGGGCGAGGTAAAAGCGGCCGTGGCAGCCGGAGCGCGTACGATTGGCGAAGTCAAGATGGTTACACGAGTTGGCATGGGCAACTGCCAGGGGCGCATGTGCGAGCACTCCGTGGTCAATGCGATCATCCAGGCCTTGAGCCAGGAAAAAGCCACGCCTGCAACGGTTGGGATGTTTTCCATCCGGCCGCCGCTCCAGCCGCTGCCGCTGGGCTTTTTGGCAGAAGCCGGCCAGCAGGATTGATGAGATCCATCAGCCGCTGCTCAAGCGCTGGCGTTCTCGCTCGAAAATCTTGCGCAGGATCGCCACGGTGGTAGCGTAGGTCGAATCCATCCCGAAATACGAAAGCGTACCCGCCCCCAGGTTTTTACCCTTGCTGAGCGGTGTATCCGAAGCATAGTGCAAAATGCCGATTTCAAAAGGGGCGCCGTACAGATTGACGATCTCATTGACCGGGTGCCTTTGCGGCCGGGACATTTCGTAAATCGCCGAAAGATACGGCCCTGCCTCCATTTCAATGTCGGTGTAGCCCTCCCGGTAGATCACATCCATAACGCGCGGGTTTTGCAGGAAAGTGCCCAACACGCTGACGGCCTTTTGATTATCCAGCACGGTGCCGTAAACCAGGTAGGGCGAAACATCTGTCGCGCTAAAGGCATTTTGGAACAGATAAGTATTCAGGGAGTGTTCGTCCTGGACCACGTTAGGGATAATCACATCGCCACGCACGCCGTTTAGCGTGGCGGACTTGCCCATCACATAAATCCCCTGGATTCCGCTGATATGCTCTGCCACCTTTGCTAATATATTGTAGGCCGACAATCCCAGCGGGTAATCGATGTTCAGAATCATTGCATCGCTATGTTTTAAAAAGGACAGCTCTTTGTAATTTAAACGCGGATCGATGGTATGGATATCGAGCTTACACAGCTCAATCACCTGGGCCTCGAGGTCAAAGGAGTGCTCGCTCAGGATGCGCTGGATGCCATTTTTTTGCTCACAGGCCAACTGACCGGCGATCAGCGGCTGGCCATGTGTGGTTTGCTGGTATTTTTTCAGGACGTAATACAGGAAATTTTCCATGTTGGAAGGGGCATTATGCGCTTCAATATCGGTCCACTCTTCCACCAGCTCGATACTTTCTTCTTCCTTCAAGTAACTAACCAGCTCGTCCTTGTGTTGTAAGGCAAAGCCCGAAAGCAAATTAGCCAGGCTGTGATTATTGCTCGAAACAAAATAAACCGGTCGGTTCAGCAAATCCGAGCAGTTCGCTTCGATGGTATCCCACCAACTGCGAGTCGCCCGCCAATATTCGCTCAGCGATCCGGCCAGCAGCCTGACCCGCAGCGAACAAACCCGTTTGGCAATCAACTGCAAATTGGGAATAAAATCATCTCCCCACACCGTCCACAGGCGATCCAGGTCCTCGCCGGACATTTCCAATGCCATTGCCAGGCTGCTAAACGTTTCGGCTGATTTTAGCGTGGCCGGTGAAATCAGCTCAGGCGGGCAGCGCTGCAGCAAATAATTGAGCTTGTTCCACTCGATTTGATAGGCAGTTAGAACCGGAATGATGTCATCGATATCGGAACGGCTGGCGATAAAACACGCCAGGGTATCTTTTTCATTAAAATAACAGCGTCTGCGGCGCGCCCGGGCTGAAACCGGTCTCCAATTTGAAAGGTCGGTATAGCCGTGTTGGGCAAAAACAAGGTTACTCTGCCCCAATACGACAAAATGAACCTGGAAGATGCAATCCGGTAAGCGCAGTAAAGCATACAGAAAGGCGGAAGTATCCAGGGTGGAGGCACGCGCATCCAGATGCATCGACGAATTCATGCCGGCGTGGACTTCTTCCAGGGTCTTGATTTGTACGTCCGTGGTCGACCGTAATAAAGAATATACGGTGCGGATGTAAAGCTCGATTTCTTCCGATGCAGTGCTGGGTACAGTTCTATCCATCATGAATCTCTTTCGTTAGAATTATATCCCAGACAACCCATCTTTTATGCCAGGGTTTTCAGGGGATTGCTTCGTCGCCCTGGAAGAGAACCAGGGTCTGCCGACAAAGCCTCCTCGCAATGACATATTTGCTGTCTTATTAGAACTGTATTTTTTATACATATTTAACTTGACTCCCGTTGATTGCCGTGCTATAAGATATTTGACAATTTAATTCCCTCGTTAGGCGAGGCGTCTGCGTGGTACACAGGCCGCTGCCCCGAAAAGTCGAGAGACTATAAGGAGTAGGCTAGGTAAGGTCGGATTAAGGCCTTACTCAAAGTGGCTGGGATAGTCCCTACGACATGCAGTGCCAAAACCCGACCAGAGGGGGCAGTATTGTGAGACGCAAGAACCTCACAATAAATTGGAGCGGAAACCGCATGCCTCCCTGGTTATTTATAAGCAGGGAGGCCATTTTTATTTAGGCCCGGCTCGATCCGCATAACGAGGCCAAGTTTGGAAGGAGGTGATCGCATGGATCAAGACGACAGTAAGAACTGTCTCGATGATCATCTGGAGTGTAGGTCTTTGATCTATCAAGTTTCGTCAGGGAATAAGCTCTGGGTTTTACTTGCTGATCACCTTCGAGTGATCCCCGGCTAAATAGTAGCAGCTTTCCCTCCCGATAGAAAATATCCAATCAAAAACAACTTTGTTCGTGCCCTTTTTCCGGCGCGAAAAAAATTAACACGACAGCAATCATTCTTGGAATGGATATGGAGAGAAAAAGCATGAATGTTCTTGCTAAAAGCTTTTATCAATACCGCCGCACGATGAAGGTACTGAAACTATTTCTTCTGATTGCTGGTCCGGGGATTATCGTGATGGTGGCAGATAACGATGCCGGTGGAATTACCACTTACGCAGCCACCGGCGCGAAGTACGGCTATGATCTGATCTGGTTTCTGGTTATTCTTGGCCCAATCGCCTATTTTGTCCAGGAAATGACGGTCCGGTTGGGGGCAGTCACCAAACGGGGCCATGCCGAGGCAATCTTTGATGCGTTTGGCTCTTTCTGGGGCTGGTTCTCCTTTTTCGATCTGAGCCTGACAAATTTATTGACCCTGATTACCGAATATATCGGCATGACGGCCGCATTAAGCATCTTCCATGTCCCAGCTCTGGTGACAGTGATTATAGTGACGCTGATTATGGGCGCCATGGTGCTGCAAGGTCGTTATTGGACCTGGGAAAAGATCGCCATCTTCTTTTGCTTGATCAACCTGATTTACATCCCGGCGGCTTTTTTGGTGAATCCATCCGTCTCAGAAATCCTGAGAACGGGGATGATCCCGCATTTTCCGGGAGGGAACAACAACCAGCTTTTCTTTTACTTAATGGCCAATGTGGGTACCACCATCGCCCCCTGGATGGTCTTTTTCCAGCAGAGCTCGGTGGTAGATAAAGGCACCAAGGAAATGGATATTCCCTGGAGCCAATTCGATACCATCTTGGGCGCATTTTTTACGGTGGTGGTGGCAGTCTTTTGCGTGGTGGTGACCGGAACCGTGCTGCGGGGTGTTGAGATTGACAGCGCTGCGCAAGCAGCTCAAATGTTGATGGGCATCAACAAATACGTAGGGACTTTTCTGGCAATTGGCCTGTTCGATGCCGGTTTCCTGGGCGCCATCTGCATCTCACTCTCCAGCTCGTGGGCCATCGGCGAAGTGTTCGGATGGGCCCATTCCCTGAACAATAAGGTCAAAGAAGCGCCCTGGTTCTATCTTTACTACTTTGCAACCCTGCTGATTGCCGGCATCATCGTTTTAATACCGGGCGCTCCGCTGGTGTTAATTACCCTGTTCGTGCAGGTAGTCGCCACCACGCTGTTACCGGCAGCATTGGTGTTTTTGATTTTACTGCTTAATAACGAAGAGTTGATGGGAGAGCACAAAAACACACGCTTCCAGAATATTGTCAACTTTACGATTGTAATAGGACTGATCGTCCTATCCACTGCCTACAGCATGAGCACCCTTTTCCCCAATCTTTTCAAGTAAACCCGCCAGGTTGTTCAAGGAGTACACCATGAATAAATTAAACCCATTAAGCAAAACACCCAGTTTTTTTGAAAGTGTGCGTGAAATTAACGCCAAATACAAACACCCTCGCATTCAAATGACCCGTATGGTGAGTTTCTCTTTGCTGGCGTTAAGACTTTACCTGATTTTGATGGTTATATTGCTGGCCTATAAGTTTGTAACGCTTATCGTCCATTAGATCCACTGGATGAGCAAATGATCTTATTGAGTAATGTTGAAAGAGGCGCGCGATGAACGATAATAGCTCTACAAACAAAAGTCAGCCCGAACAGGTTTTTTTCTTAAGCGAGGTGCTGGGATCAAGGATCTTTCTGGCTGATAAAAAAATTGGCAAGCTTACCGATCTGGTGATCAAAGAAAACGGGGTGCTGCCGATTGTGACACATTTATTTATCAGCCGGCCATTTGGTGAAACTTCTCTAATCCCCTGGGAAAAAGTCACTCAAATCAACCCGCGCCGGATCGAAATTATGATCGATCGATTGGAAGATTGTGAGAAGGAACCAGGTGAAGAAGCCATTTTATTGAAGGATCACATCCTGGATAAAAAGGTGCTAGATACGGGAGAACGAGAAGTTGAAGTGGTATATGATATCAAGCTGGTGCTGCGCAACAATAAACTCTATGTGAGCGATGTTGACCTCAGCCGCTATGGTTTGCTGCGACGCTTGAAGTTGAAAGGACTGGCCGATTTTATTTACCGGTTGGCCGAAGATATCCAGGAACAGACCATTTCCTGGACTTATATCCAACCTTTGCCAAGCAATATCGGCCGTTTTAAAGGGGATGTAAAACTGAATATTTTGAGAGAAAAGCTCTCGGACATGCATCCTGCAGATCTGGCTGACGTGCTGGAACAATTAGATCACGAACAGCGGGTGGCCCTTTTCGATGGGCTGGAGCAAGAGCAGGCCTCGGATACGTTGGAAGAAATCGATCCAAATGTGCAACGGGATCTGGTTTCTTCTTTGAGTAAAGAAAAAGTTGCCGGGTTGGTGGACGACATGACCCCCGGACAGGCGGCCGATGTACTTTCCGTTTTACCTACCTCAGATGCAGAAGACATCCTTGAGATGCTCAGCCCGGAGAATGCCCGTAAGGTGCGGGCCATCATCGAACACCAGGAAGAGAATATTCTGAACTTTACCACCCACGAATTCCTGACCTTTTCAGCGGATAAGACCGCCGAACAGGTGCTGGACGAATATCGTTTTGCTGCCCGCGGCAAAGACCAGGTCATGTATCTATACGTGGTCGATACGGAGGGGAAATTGTTGGGCATTGCAGATATCAAAGAAGTGCTCCAGGCCGATGAAACTACGTTGCTGAAAGACATCATGACCGAAGACGTCATTAGCCTGGATTCTGACAGCACTTTGAGAGAGGCCTTCAGGATGTTCACACGCTACGGTTTCCGAGCGCTGCCTGTGACGAACGAAGACGGGATAATCGTGGGAGTAGTGCCTTATCGGGATATAATCGGATTAAAGCATACTTTCGTGGAGTGATATTGCAAGCATGAGCGATCAACTCAAGAAATCAGGTTTTAGCCCGTATGTTGGCGTTTTCAGCAGGTTACTGGTGTTTCTTTCAGTATTTGGTCCTGCCACCATCACCGCCATGGCGGATAATGACGCCTCCGGGGTAGCCACTTATTCGATTGCCGGCGCCCAGTTGGGCTACCCGATCCTGTTTTTACTGGGAATCATCACAATCCTGCTGGCAGTTACCCAGGAAATGGGCATGAGATTAACCCTGATCACCCGCAAGGGCCTGGCAGACCTGATCCGCGAGCGCTGGGGCGTCAAGGTCTCCATGTTTATTTTTATCAGCCTGTTGATCGCCAACATGGGCACCATCATCGTAGATCTGGCAGCGGTCAAGACTACCAGTACGATGTTGAATATCCCGCAAGTTCCGGCGGTGGTGTTCATGATTGTCCTGATCTTTATTTTTGTCACACGTGGGAACTACAAACTGACCCAGAACATCATGTTGATCTCGAGCCTGTTTTATCTGTCGTACATCGTTTCAGCCTTCATGGCCAAACCGGATTGGGGGCTGGCGGTTTCCAACCTGGTCTATCCACACGGTGTGGCCTTCACCAAAGACTATTTGACCAATTATTTGTTAATTGGGATGGGCGTACTGGGTACCACCGTTACGCCCTGGGGCCAATTTTTTATCAGCAGTTTTGCCTTTGATAAAAAGATCGAAACCAGTAAAATCGCCTATTCCCAGGTTGAAACCTATTGGGGCGCATTTTTAACCGATTTTTTCTCATTTTTTATGATCGTGGCCACGGCTGCTACCCTTTATGTACACCATATTCCACTGGAATCCGGCGAACAGGCTGCCCTGGCCATCCAACCCTTTGCAGGTCATCTGGCGGGTGTTTTATTTGCAATCGGAATTTTAAATGCCGGTTTTATGGGCATTGTGATTGTCTCGCTCTCGACTGCCTATGCATATTCGGAATTTTTTGGAATTTCTGGCAGCCTGGATAGCAATTTCCGTCAGAGCAGACAATTTTATATCATCTTCCTGTTGCAATTGCTGGTGGCCGGTATTGCCATCGCACTCCCGAATGTCACTTTGTTCCAGCTTGTCATTGCCACCCAGGCCTTAAATGCAATGGTGCTGCCGCTGGTCTTTTATTATTTGCTCAACCTGACCAGCAACAAAAAAATCATGAAAGAATATGTCAATAGCGCCTTTCAAAAATACTTTACAACCATCTCCGCAGTGGTCATTTTCATTGCGTCTATTCTGACCATTGCGGCAACAGTGTTTAATTTGTAGAGACCTTTGGCTATATGATATAGCCTGAATATATATCAAATAGGGATCTTAGAAAACACTACTTGACTTTGTATTTGTCATGTCGTATACTTGTATACACATGTACTCAAGTTGATAAAAAAAAGGGACGGTGCCTGTGCTCGAAAAGAACAGCATGATTCCGATTTACCTTCAACTAAAGAATATCTTAAAAACCTCCATCATGAACGGGGAATTTGGCGAGAATGGGATGATTCCTTCAGAAACTCAACTTGCTGAAACATATCACATTACCCGCACCACTGTAAGAAGGTCGATTTCCGAGCTGGTCAATGAGAATCTCCTACGCAAGGAACATGGCAAAGGCACTTTTGTCTGCCTGAATCCTGTTCATTACAGTATATGGAATTTTACCGGTTTCACCGATTATGTTCAGAAAAAGGGCAAGATCCCAACCTCGAAAATTTTGACCGCAGAAGTAATTTCCATCAACGATAAACAATACTATAAACTTGAAAGAGCGCGCGGCATCAAAGAAGATGGCGTAGTACTCTACTTAACACTAGATACATCTTGCATCCCGCTGGATTTGTTTCCCGGGATAATGGCCTATGATTTTGAGAAGAGGTCTTTGTACGATGTCATGAGAAAAGAATATGGCATTGCTCCAAGCATTGTTGAATTATTGATCAAGCCACACATTATTGATCGCCGCATTGCAAATATTTTTGGTGTTTCTGAAAATCTCCCGCTCCTGATGGTAAAGGGAAATGTATCTAGCGAAAATAATTTGCAGGTCGAATTAACACAGGTGATCTACAGCCCGAACATTGACTTTAAACTTGCCACCCGGATAAATATCTAGGTATTTGTTTTTTTGCTTTGCAATAAGTAAGAAGATGCTGTGGTTATTAAAGTTTCAGAAAATATTGAATTTTTTACTGGCCCCATATATAAAAGACTAAATAAAAATAATAGACCTTTTTTCAAAAATAAAAAGGAGGTGCACGTAATAGCAACAGCCAGAATGATCAACCAAACCTGTGTTTGTTCAATTTTGCTAAATGCTTCAACCCAAAATACTAAGATTATAAAAGGAGAAAAAGCGCTATGTTCAAGCCCAAATTTGCTGTACTCGTTGCGATTGTGATGATTCTTGTGGTAACTGCATGTGCACCAACCGCCGCTGCACCGACAACTGCCCCGGTTGCTACGCCGACCACGGCAGCCGCGCCGCTTGCAAAATCAATTGTTTATACGAACACCGGCGGTGACTGGGGCACCTGCAGTGCGAAGGCCTTTGAGGATACGTTCACACAAAAATACGGCGTGAAAGTAATTGAAGGTCCAGCAGTAGATGATGGCCAGTTGCGTGCAATGGTTGATACCAGCAACTATACAGAGGACGTCGTTTTCCCCTCGGTAGGATTTGTAGTAGATCCCCTAGGCGCCAAATACCTGGAACCGATTGATTACACTCAGATTAACCAGTCGGAACTCGTGCCTGGAACCTTTACAAAGTATGCCGTTGCGCAGGATTTGTTCTCCTTTGCATTCGGCTATCGCACAGATAAAGGCGCCGCACCGACCAAATGGGAAGATTTCTTTGATACGACCAATTTCCCCGGAAAAAGAGGCCTGGTCAGTTGGGACTATACCACAGTCATAATTGGCGCTCTGCTAGCTGACGGCGTTGCACCGGATAAATTGTTGCCACTGGATTATAATCGGGCGTTCAAGAAACTGGACACCATTAAGCAGGATATTGTCTGGTATGATACTGGCAGCGCCGGTCAGAATCTGCTGACCACAGGTGAAGTCCGGTTCATTCAACTGTATGCCAATCGCATCACATCAAGTCGTGACGGCGGCGCCCCGGTTAACATCCTGTGGGATGGGCAGATTATCCAGGCAGATTATATCGGTATCCCGAAGGGCGATCCGAATAAGGCGACAGCCATGAAGTTTATTGCAAATGATGTCAGTAAGGACGTCAATGGATTGTTCACAATGTGCGAAACTGGCGCGCCTTCCAATACGAAGGCCACAATCAATCCGGCCAAGGCCAGTGATTTCCCCACTAGCCACCTGGATCAACGCTACGTCGTCTCAAGCAACCCGGATATTGCCAGCTATGTTGCACAGCACGTAGATGAGATTTCCAATGCTTTCAATAGCTGGAAAGGTAAGTAACAGGCATGTCGATGCATGAATTCGCCGCAAGGTCCTCCCGAACCGTTGGGAGGGCCTTGCGCCCTTCAGCAGCTTTGCTGCTGGTACCGGGCTTACTGGCCATCCTTATCCTTTTCCTTTGGCCGCTCGGTCAGATGGTCTTTTTCAGTTTCACAGATCCATCGGTAGGCTTTGTTAACTACCAGCGGTTTTTCCAGACATCATCGGAGATAACGTCTTTAGTTACTACGATGAAAGTGTCTTTTATTGCTACTATCCTGTGTGCAATTGTAGGATACATCTATGCTTATACGATGACGATATCATCCAGGCTGATATCTCGCCTTCTGATGGTGGCAGTCGTTTTACCGATGGGTGTCAGCATTTTAGTGCGAACATTTTCGCTTCAGGCAATTTTACGCGACACAGGTTTGATCAACCAGACGTTAATATCCATTGGGCTGATAACACAGCCTCTGCCCTTGATTCGCAACCAGTTTGCAGTTTCCGTGGGTATTATCAGCATGGAATTACCATTTATGGTACTGCCATTGTATAACAACATGGTTCAGATCAATAAAAAACTTCTTCTGGCTGGTGAAGGGCTCGGTGCCACACCGCTGCGAGTCTTTCTTGATATTTTCTTCCCTTTGACTTTTCCCGGTTTGTTGGCAGGCTGCCTGATTGTTTTTGTGTCTTCCCTGGGTTATTACGTTGTGCCCCAACTGCTGGGGGGAGGAGGTCAATTATTCCTGAGCCAGGATATCTCAAACTGGGTTCAACTGCAAGCCGAGTTCGGTTACGGTGCGGCAATCGGTGTTATCCTGCTCATTTTGACCCTGGGTACAATTCTGGTTGCTTCTATCTTCATTAACATAGACAAAGCCTTCAGCCAATCGACGGGGAGTAAATAATGAACCGCCGGCGATCAAGCTACCTGGCAACTGTATTCTCCTTTATCGTTGTGATCATCCTGTTGGCGCCGATAATCATTTCGGTTGCCATGAGTTTCACAACATCGGACACCCTTGGGTTTCCACCAGTGGGCTTTGGCTTGAAATGGTACCAGGCTGTAATCAGTGAGGCAAAATGGCAGGACCGATTGCCGGTCAGTATTACAGTGGCAGTTTTGTCTTCCTTAATTTCTACCTCAATCGGTACACTGGCTGCATTTGCGCTGGTTCGTTCCAAGATACGTGGCAGTAATTTGATCTCGACTTTGTTTATAGCTCCGATGATTGTGCCGGCAGTTGTGCTTGCCACAGGGATGTATTTTGTTTGGGCGAAAGGCTGGTCGCTTGGAGCCATTGTGATCGGTGGTAAGTTGGTAGGAACAATTACCGGGCTTGTGCTGGCGGATATTGTAATCGCAATTCCTCTTCCATTTATCCTGGTACGGGCCAGTCTTGCCAACCTGGACAAAACCCTGGAGCTGGCAGCCAAGAACCTGGGCGCTTCACCGGTTACCACGTTCATGACAATTACATTTCCACTCATCTTACCCGGCATTCTATCGGGATTAATCTTCGCATTCATGACCTCGTGGGATGAGGTGGTAATCGCCTCATTCCTGTCTTCACCGCGAGTCAGTACCGTTCCGGTAGCAATCTTTCAGCAGTTGCGGGAGACACTTGATCCTTCCGCTGCCGCCATATCCTCCATGCTTCTTTTAGTTGGCATCATTTTAGTAAGCCTTTTATCACTGACGCGCAGGAAACCGGCTGAGATTCCAGAGGAATAACCCGATTGCAGAGCACGAAAATGTGGCTTCCAATCAATAAACAGCTAGCGGAGTTTGAGCAATGAGCTTGTTAAGCATCCGTGACCTTTGTTTTCGTTATGGCGAAAAATCGGTACTTAAAAATCTTTCGCTGGAAGTAGAAGAGGGAGAGTTTGTCTCTTTATTAGGCCCATCGGGCTGTGGTAAAACCACCGCTCTAATGCTCATTGCTGGTTTTGAGCATCCGGACCAGGGCGTCATTAATCTAGGGGGGGAAGATATCAACGATGTACCGGCTCACCGGCGCAACATGGGCATGGTTTTCCAGTATTATGCGCTTTTTCCGCATATGTCCATTATTGATAACGTAGCGTACGGCCTGCGACAGCGTAAGATCAACAAAGCAGCCGCCTATAAAGCCGCCGAAGAGGCGCTCAACCTGGTACAGCTACCTGGCTTGGCACATCGCATGCCTAGCCAGCTTTCGGGTGGGCAACAGCAGCGGGTTGCCCTGGCCCGGGCAATTGTGATTAAACCCAGGCTGCTCCTGCTGGACGAATGCTTGAGCTCGTTAGACCGAAAACTGCGCGTCGAGATGGAGGTAGAGCTAAGGAAGATCCAACGCGAAGTGGGTATCACGACGATCTTCGTAACCCATGACCAGGAAGAAGCGCTGACCATGTCCGACCGTGTGGCCCTTATGCGCGATGGCGCTGTAGTGCAATTCGACAAGCCCAACATCATTTATGAACACCCAAAAGATTCCTTTGTAGCGAGCTTTCTCGGCAAGGCCAATTTCATGGAGGGAAGTATCCGGTCCGCCCAAGATGGCACTTACACCATGCAATTGGATAACGGGAACCTGCTCGATTTTGGAGCAAGCCAATCCCTAGCTACCGGCTCAAAGTACATCATTGCCGTGCGTCCGGAAAAGATGACCATTTCTGCCAGCCAGTCAAAGAATACTCCTATCAAAGGCACTATCTCATTGGTCACCTACGCCGGCGGCACCACCCAATACGGCGTTCAGGCTGTGGGCAAGGAATGGATCATCCAATCTCAAAACGACACAGTACGAGGAGCAATATTTGCCGTAGGGGATGAAATGTGGTTTGGCTGGCAGGCTGATAACAGCCTGGTGCTCTAATCTTACAAAGAGAAAATGGAAGAAGACCGTGAATGATCCTGCCAATGTCCTATTACTCGGAGGAGTTCTGCTTGACCGCTATTTTGAGGTAGACCGCTATCCTGAAGCGGGCCAGGATACTCTGATTCAAAAATCCTATGACCGGGTGGGAGGCTGCTCCCTCAATGTAGCTCTAACGTTGAAAAACTTGGGGAACCTGCCTTACATCGTCAATAAATTTGGCAATGATGAGGCCGGGACAATAATTGAACACTACATCGAATCGGTGGCAATTCCCACAACCTGCATGATGAAGGTGCCTGGCGGTCAAACCGGTTATTGCCTGAATATCCTGGATCGCAGTGGCGAACGGACATTCTTTACCTATAAAGGCTGTGAAATTGAGTTCTCACCGGAGATGATTCCACCACAATTGAAGGCTAATTTTGCCTTTGCCTATATTACCGGATACTACCTTTTGAATTTACAGACTGCCAGGGTGGTTCTTGAGCTGGTTCAGCAGCTTCGTCCAAACGGATGCCAGATCTTGTTTGACCCCGGCCCACTGGTAGGCGAGATGGACACAGCTCAATTGCGGGAATTGCTACTGGTTTCGGATTGGCTGATACCCAATTCGAATGAACTGGCTATAATCCAGAAAAAGATAACCATCGGCGGAGATCTGTTGGGCTGGCTGCTCTCCCAGGGTGCTAAAGGAATAGCGGTGAAAAAAGGCAGTCAGGGCGTGGAAATTATCACCCGCCAGTCCAGCTTCACACTCAAAGGTTTCTCGGTGGATTCCAAAGATACGACTGGCGCCGGGGACAGTTTTGCCGGAGGTTTCATACATGGGCTGGCGAATGAATACACTCTGCACGAGGCAGCAGTCCTGGCGAATGCCTGCGGCGCGATTACTACAACAATAAAAGGACCCCATGGGGTATTTTCCATGGATGATATAAATCAATTAATTACAAAACTCGAGGACAATAATTCATGATCAATAGAGCATACGGCTGTCTGATTGGTTCAGCAATCGGGGATGCAATGGGCATGCCGGCTTCTTTTATGTCTCCCGAAAAAATAAAACGTGTTTACGGACAAATTACCAACTTTTTACCCCCAGCTAGAGAACAAATCGCCCATGGAGGTCTGGCCAAAGGCGAATTTACCGATGACACAGAAGAAAGCCTGATCATAGCTGCGGTGTTGATTGAGGCAGGAAAATTTGACCAGTCACTTTTCATCAAAAAAATGAAAGATTGGGCTATCCAGAAGAACATGTTGGAGAGCACCGTGATTGGTCCGGCGACAAGGCGGTTCTTGGAAGCCATTGTTAAAGGGGAGGATTATCTGGAAGCGGGTAAGTTGGGAGATACGAACGGAGGAGCGATGCGGGTAGCTCCGATTGGCATTTTTTATC
>Ga0209039_10002917_pt1 | contig 13894 bp, 13 predicted proteins | sample BogFormECP12_OM1_FD_188238 | JGI IMG/M metagenome (GOLD analysis project Ga0209039, IMG submission 188238) | Bog forest soil microbial communities from Calvert Island, British Columbia, Canada - ECP12_OM1 (SPAdes) (version 2) | ecosystem: Environmental > Aquatic > Freshwater > Wetlands > Bog ...
GCGCGGCGTTAAAGCGGCGCTCATTTGTTTTCCAATCTGCCGAAGGCTTGCGCGCAGTCGAAGACGGAGCGCACAAAAAGCAGATCCCTCGGCTCCGCCCGAAGCGGGCTGCGCTCGGGATGACACGAAGAAGGGGCGCGCGGACGCGGCGCTAAAGCGCCGCTCTACCGAGTCATCCGTGGCGTGCCGGACGAGTTCATTGCCTACATCGGCTCGATGGTGGGACGGCCCATTGAGTTCTACTCCTGCTTCATCAGCTACTCGACCCGCGACCAGGAATTTGCCGAGCGGCTCCATGCCGACCTACAGGCCAAGGGCGTGCGCTGCTGGTTCGCGCCGCACGACATCAAGAGCGGGCGGAAGATCCACGAGCAGATCGATGACGCTATTCGGTTGCATGACAAGCTGCTGCTGATCCTGTCGGAGCACAGCATGAGCAGTAATTGGGTGAAGACGGAGATCGCCAAGGCGCGCAAACGGGAGAAGGAAGACAAGCGGGTGCTGTTTCCGGTGCGGCTGGTAACGTATGAGGCGATGCAGAGTTGGGAGTACATCGACAGCTCGGGCAAAGACCTGGCTGAAGAGATACGGGAGTATTTCATTCCCGACTTCAGCAATTGGAAGGATCATGATTCGTATCAGGTGGGGTTGCAGCGGCTGGTCAGCGACCTGAAAGCGGGACGTTAGGCTGGCGAAAATCCCCGTCCCGCAAAACCGGCCGGAACGGGGCACCCGGAGGCTGGTGGGGGATTTGAAGGCGGGGAGCTAGAAGAAAGAGACAGCGTATCCCTCGCCCGCCGTGGCGGGTGATGACACACAGATAGAGGCGGCAGGCTCCGTGATGGTCGAGGACCCAGGTCAGCGCCGAAAAGCCGGCGCGTACCTGGTGCACCCGCCTTTGATACCCACTTACCTCACTAGGTGGCGATTTTCAGGCGTCGGCGGCGTTGCTGCCATTCATCGCTGTTGAGGATGCCAGGCCCGGCTTCGATCAGGCGAGGTAGCATCTGGAACACCGACACGGGAGTCCACCGCTTGCCTTGGCGAGTGCGGAAGCCGCGACGATTCAACTCCTCGGCGATGCCGGAATAGGGGCCGTCCTGGATGGTCAACTCCATGATCTGGAAAAGCACTTCGCGCTCCGTCGGATTCTCTTCCAGATGCGAGCAGTCGCCGGCCACCTGCAGTCCGAACGGAACCTCCGGGGCGGGGGTGGTCTGCGCAGTGGCTGAAACTTCGCCCTCGCGCTCCCATTCAATCGCGACCGGCTTCCAACCCTCGGCGAGCCGTTGCCTGAAATCGTCCGGCCCAAACGGGCCCGATACCAACTCGCGGGTACGTTCTTTGCTGGCCATAGTTTTCCCATCCTCTCGCGGAGCTTCGCCAGTGATGAGTGCAGTTGACCTGCCAGAAGGCATGATTCGGATGTAGCTGATGCAGCAAAGGTTGCTTGTGCTGGGCAGTGATGAGGTCGGCGCAGGTTGTCCGCTGCTGGGACGGAGTGTTCGGAATTGGGCAGCCTTATTACTGGATCATCCGGTTGGTCACGGAGTCGCCCCAGAATTCGCGCCGCGCGCCGAAACTCTCCTCGCAGACCGCGCAATACCACTCCGGATTGTCGGGACGGATGCAGTGACCGCTCAGCACAAACGAGCGCGGAAAGAGAAAATGCTGCGGGGTTGGTTACCGCAGCACCGTCTTTGCAGTGGGAGCGAGTTAGAGTGAGGCAAATGCGCGATCGATGGTGCGCGTGATGTGGTCCTGGAGATGCTGAATGTTGCGTCCCAACTTGTGCATCGCGCTCTGTGACGCCGGATCTTGTGTCAGCGAACTCAACCCCGACACGTCCTGGGTTGACACGACGACACGCACGTTGTTGGTCATGTTCTGGTTCGCACGCTGAATCATGACTGTGCGGAACTCTTGGGCGGCAACATTGGTTCGGACGCACTTCACCGCGAGGCGGCTATCGACCGCAGCCTGCACCTGCTGATCGAAATCGGCCGGGAAGCTGACCTCGAAATCAATCGGCAGCGGAGCAACAGGGGGATTAGGCGAGTTGGGCGCGTAAGGACGCACCATCCTCGAGCGGGAGCGTTCCAAGGCACGCTGGACCCGCTCCATCGCGCGAGCGCTGATTTCCTGCGCCCGCAGCGCCGTGCGCTCGTTGATCTCCGGCGCCCGTTCCGAAGCCCGAGCGCTTAATTCCACCGCTCGTTCCTGCGCGCGTTCCGCGGCGCGGAGACCTCTCTCCTGCGTCCGCAGACCAGCTTCCTGGGCGCGTAATGCCCGCTCTTGCGCGCGCGCAGCGGCCTCGCAATTCCTCTCGGCGGTCTGCTGCGCGACCGTCGCCTGCACCTCGGCGATCTTCTCATTGGCCGCGGCCAGCACCGGCAGATTCAGTTCCGCCACCATCTGCTGCTCCTCTGGAACGCCACGATCCACGAAGGGCCGCACCTTCGCCACCAGTTGATCCGCCAGGTAATGCTTGGCGCACGCGAGATCGGCCTGCAGTTCAGCGCGCGAACAGTGGAGGTTGGCCAAGTGTCCCGAGCGGAATTCCCGGGAGAAGATCGCAAAGGTCGCCGCCAGGGCCAGGGTCGCTACCAGATATCGACGCTCCATACTGCCTCCTCGCTGGTCATAAGACGTGAGAGCTTGGCGATAGTTAGTGGACTTTCTTTGTTCCCTGGGCCAAGTTCTGCAAGGTCCGAAGAGGTACCTACACGTTGATTGCCAAACTCTGGACGCGGATAACTTGATGTGATGCTGTTTGGATAGGGCCCATGGTGAACGCAGCGTGAATGGCCGGACGTCCAAAAACAGAAGCGCTTGTCCGCTAGCGGACAGTTCGTGCCGTTGAGTCAGCATGCGGCGGAGCCGTGCCACCGCATTTTGGTGCTACGCTGTTGCGATCATGACTGGAGAAGACGTTAAACGACTTCTGCAACTGACGCCGCTGGAGCTGGAAGGCGGTTTCTTTCGCGAAACCTATCGCTCGCGCTGGCAGGTCTCGGCGGAGTATCTGCCGGAAGGCACACGCGGCCCGCGCTCCATTGGTACGGCGATCTACTACCTGATCACGCCCGAATCGTTCTCCCCGCTACACCGACTGCCCGGCACCGAGGTCTTTCACTTCTATATGGGAGATCCCGTGGTCATGTTGCAATTGCATCCCGACGGCATGTCGCGCACCGTGACGCTCGGCACCGATCTCGTCAGAGGACAGGAACCACAGGTCGTGGTGCGTGGAAACGTTTGGCAAGGCTGCAGGCTCGCGCACGGCGGCAAGTGGGCGCTGATGGGGACCACCATGTCTCCCGGATTCGATTATGCCGACTACACTACTGGCGTTCGCGATGAGTTGATCGCGCAGTATCCCGACGCGGCGGAGTTGATCAGGGAGTACACGAAATAGACTGCACTGTTGCCCAGGTTAGCGTCCAACGGAAGGACGCGAACCTGGGCACCGGGCTGTCCCCAACACCTACCAGCAGGTTCGGCCAGATTTGACCCCTTTACCTTACGGGGGTACACTGCATTGACTCTGGGACACACAATCTGCGCTGTCCGGCCGATCCACCCATCCGTCAAGTTGTAAAAATCCACTCGCTGAAATTAGGAGACATCTGCATGAGGTCGAAAAGTATATTCCTGCTCGCGGTCCTACTTGCTGCCGCGACGTTTGTATCCACGGCATTTCCTCAGACACCGAAATCCGGGAGCAGCGACGCGGTGGCGGAGGTCACGCGCCTCGAACAAGCGGGGGTCAAGGCTGACCTCGCCAATGATCCCTCGTTTGTGAAGAAATACTACGCGGAGGACTACACGTCTGGAAGCAGCTGGGGAACCTGGGACACCAAGGCGTCCATCCTCAAGGACATGAGCGACCCGAAAGCCAACAAGACCAGCAAGGAAGAGATGAGCGACCTCAAGGTTCGCGCCTATGGCGACACTGCAATTGCGAACTTTACGGAAACCTACGACTCCCTCTATCACGGCGAGCATCGCGCACGAACCATCATTTGCACCGATTCCTGGGTGAAGCAGGGTACGTGGAAACTGGTTGCCGGCCATTGTTCCGAACGCGCGAAATGACGTGTGAAGTTTCCCGGCCTCGGCCAAACTTGTTCGGGAGACTGCAAGACGAATGTGGCGGCTTTCTCGAGGGCCATCCGGTATGTTCCAAGGACAACGGCAGGGCTTATCACCCTGCCGTTTGCCTTTTTATCACCTGCGATCTTCGTTCAGCCGCTACTCGTTCCAGTTCTTGAGGTATTTCTTCACCTCGACTATGCGGAAAGTGACTCCTTCGTCGAACGCCACAGATTGCTGTCGAGATAGTACTTTATTGCTTCCAATTCCCGTCGCGCTGTGTGGCGTATCAAGACAATACTTCGAATCTCACTCGCACTTCCCTGTTCCGTGACACTTTCGATCGGTGGACGAGCAGGTGCCGGGCTCGGCCAACTGGCCGTCGGGGCCGATGCACGTCTGCGTGTGGATGCACCAGAAGAGGCCGTCGTTCGTCGGAGGCACGGTGGGGTCGTGGTCCACGCCGATGAATTGCTGCTTCCAGCGCAGCGCCGTGCAAAGAGTTTCGCAACTTGTGTCGAAGCGCTCTTGATCGGGCATCAGTATCATGCGGCACCTCCCGCGCGTCCGCTGGCGGCGTTGAGGACGGCACGCTTCACGGCCGCCTTGGTCAGGGTGATTTTGTACTTGTTGCGGCTGAGCGGCTTGGCCTGCGCCACCGCCGCGTTTGCCGCTGCCATTGCTGTATCGGGTGTGATCGTCTTGCCCACCAGCGCCTGCGCAGCTTCGGGCGAGATCCACGGAATGGGCGCCACGTGTCCTAACACCACGCGCGCGCTCTTGACGGTGTTGCCATCCATTTCGAGCGCAACACTCGCCATCGACAGTGGCCAGTCGAATGCCGCCCGCTGCCGCACTTCGTAACTCGCGGCTTTCAGACTCTTGGGTAGCGGAGGAACGATCAGTTCGATCACCATCTCGTCAGGCTTCAAGTCGTGCTCGCGCTGGCCCTCGGCGGTGGGGATGACGAAGAATTTCTCCAGCGGCAACTCGCGCACGCCGGTGCCGCCGGCCTTGGCTGAGTAGATGCGGATCTTCGCGCCATAGGCAATCAGCACCGGAGCAATGGTGGAGGGGCTGACGAAGTATGCTGGCCCGTCATTGCCGAGGATGGCGGCATAGCGGTTGTCCCCCTCGACCACCATCGACTTGCCGTCTTTCGTTGTGGGCAGCAGTCCCATGCCATTGCGGAAGTACCAGCAGCGCGGGCGCTGGCACATGTTGCCGCCCATAGTTGCAAGGTTGCGAATCTGTGGACTCGCCGCCTCGATCGCCGCTTCCCCCAGCACCGGGTAGTGCTGCCGCACGTTGCTGTCTTCTGCAAACTCGGCAATTGTCGTCAGGGCGCCGATGCGCAGACCGTTGCCGGGCTGGTAGGTGACGCCGCGCAGCCCGTCGATGTGCTTCACGTTAACCAGTCGCTTGGGCGCGACCACGTCGTCCTTCATCAGCGCGAGAAGATCGGTGCCGCCGGCGAGGATCGCTCCTTGATCGCCGACTAGCGCGGCAACCTGTTCCTTCTTGTTGGCGCTGGCGTATTCAAATGCCTGCATTGCCGCCTCCTGAAACCGTGGGGCTAAAGCCCCATATAAGAAAAAGAGCTCGCGGGACGCGGGCCTGAAGGCCCGCTCTACCCATGCGCGCCATCCGCATCCTCCAGCGCCATCAGCACCCGATCCGGCGTAAGCGGCAGGAAAGGCACGCGCACTCCGATGGCGTTCGCCACGGCGTTGGAGATCGATGCACCCGGCGAAACCACTGGAGGTTCCGCCAAGCCGATCACGCCGCGCTCGTCGTAGCCTTTGCCGGTCATCATGTGAACCTGCAACTCGCCGATGTCGCTCAGTCCCGCGAGGCGGTAGAACTCCAGGTTCGGGTTCAGTACCCGTCCGCTCACGGGATCGAGGATCTTTTCTTCATACAGTGCGTAGCTGATGCCCATGATGAGAGCTCCATACACCTGGCTCGACGCGGTCTTCACGTCCACGACGAGGCCGCAATCCTGTACGGCGACCATTTTATTCACGCGCACTATGCCCGTCTCGATATCCACGGAGACGTCGGCCATCTGCACGCCGCCCACGCCGCTGTTGGTCAGATCGGGCGGCTTCTCCTTGTCGGGATTCTTGCCACGCACCGTAAGTGGCATGGCGCCGATCTTCGCGCAAGCTTCTTTCCATGCTAGGCTGCGATTGGGATCGCCTTTCACTCTTACCGTTGCATCCACCGCTTCCAGTTCCTCAGGCTTAGCCTTCAGGGCCGGAGCCACTTTGGCAAACAGTTGATCGCGCGCATCCACCGCCGCGCGGCGCGTCGATGATGTCACGCCGCCAGACGTGGTGCTGCCGCCGCTGCCGCCCGATTGGGGATAGCGATTGTTGCCGTACAGCAGGGTGACGTTGCTCATCGGAATGCCAAGCGTGTCGGCTGCGACGATGGTGATGATGGTGCGCGCGCCAGTCCCGAGGTCTTGCGTGCCCATCTTGATTTCGACCGAGCCATCAGGATGGATCGTCAGGTCGCAATCGCTGTTGTGACCGCGGCCTCCCCAGGCGTGCATGGAGAGCCCGAGGCCGCGCTTGATGTTGCCCGGTGTCTTGTCGCCACGCTGATGCCAGTTTTTCTTCCATCCCATCATTTCGTCGGCGATGGCCAACTCTTCGCGATAGGTCTGGGCGCGCGGTCCGGCAATGTCCAGGTTGCGGCTGATGAACTCCAGCGGGTCCATGTTCATCTTGGCCGCGAGGTCCTCGATCGCACCCATGGTAATGACCGCTGCCTGAGGATGGTTGGGAGCGCGCCAGGCACGCGCACTCCCCTGGTTGGTGGAGATGGCCGTGTTTTGCTTGCGCTGGTTCGGGACTTCAAAGATGTACGGCAGGGGAGGCGTTCCGCCGCCGCCCACGCCGCCCGTGCCCCACGAACGCGAATCCCATGCGACGAGTTTGCCGTCCTTGTCGGCGGCGATCTTTACACGCGCGTAGGCCGAGGGCCGCATGCCCGCGACCTCAAACTCGGCGCGGCGGTCAAGCAAGTTCTTGACCGGCTTACCACCCGCCGCCTTCGAGAGATTCGCGGTGTTGATGTCCCAGCGATCGGCAGAAAACTTGCTGCCGAAGCCGCCGCCAACGTTCTGCTGCAAGACGTTGATGTTGCCGGCTGGAACGTTCAGCGGCTCTGCCATCTGCGCAGCGATGCCGGAAACGTTTTGCGTCGAGATATGAACCACCAGTTCTTTGTCGCCGTTCCATTCGCTGGCGGAGCCGTGCGATTCCAGGCAGCAGTGCACAATGCAGGGGACACCGTAAACCCCTTCGACCACAGCAGCCGCCGAGGAGAAGGCCTTATCGGGTGTACCCGTTGTTTGCAACCCCGTCTTTTTGTAAGGCGACTTCTCCGTTGCTGGGGCGGGTACGAATTTTGCCTTGCGCAAGGCCGCGATCACGCTGGGATCGACGCCCATCCCTTTCATCGATTCGTAGTCTTTCTCTTCCGGCTTGAAGCTGATGCCGGTCTTCTCGATGCGCGCGATCACTTCCTCATCCGGCACCTGGTTCTCTTCCATGTCCTGGAAGCCTTCGCTGCTCACAGGTCCGGTGTCGGCGGCGATGTTCTTCGGAGGTTCGGCATCGGAGACGAAGTGCGGAAGCACCTCGTACTCCACCTTGATGGCGCGCAGGGCGTCTTCGGCCGTGCCTTCATCCACCGCAGCCACGCCTACAATCTCATCGCCTGCCCAGAAAATTTCCGTGCCCGGTTTCTGGATGATCACGACTGCTTTTACACCTGGCATCTTCTCAGCGGCGCCGGTGTCGATGCTGGTGATGCGGGCGTGCGCATAGGGGCAGCGCAGAATCTTTCCTGCAAGCAGTCCCTGCGGGTTGTAGTCGTAGGTATATTTCGCTCTGCCCGACGACTTGGAGGGACCATCGACGCGCGAGATACTCTTGCCCAACAGCGGACGAGTTGCAGGATCGGGCCAACTGTACTGGCTCATGGCTGTTTACCTCCTGCATGGGCCATCGCGACAGCACGGATTCCGTCGTACGTCCCGCAACGGCAGTAGTTGCCGCTCAGGCCGTGTCGAATCTCCTCCGCACTTGGCTTGGGATGTTGCTGGAGAAAATGCGTGGCAGCCACGACGAATCCGGGAGTGCAGAAACCGCACTGTTGCGCATCGTGTGCCACGAAGGCCTGCATCACCGGGCTCAATGCATCACCCTCAGCCAGGGCTTCGATGGTCGTAATCTTCGCGCCCTGGGCATCAATCGCCAGAACCGAGCAGGCATACACCGGTTTGCCATCCAGCAGAACGGTGCACGCGCCGCACGCTCCACGATCGCACACGCGCTTGGCGCCGGTGAGATCGAACTGCTCGCGCAGCGCGTCCAGCAGCGTCACCCGTGGTTCGAGGTCCGCGCTCAGCTTTTTGCCATTGACGTTGAGAGCGACCGGCACTTTGCCGGGGCCATGTACGGTAACGTCTTCCCCGGCCGCTTCGACCACCTTGGATCCCAGAACCAATGGGACCGCGGCGGTGACGGCCGAGATTTTCATGAAGTCGCGCCGCGAAACTCCCGAAGCCGCTTCGGGCTTGCGCGCGTCGTCGTCTTTCATCTTGCCTCCACGAATGAATACAACAAGGAAAACCTCAGTTTTAGACGCAGGCCGGAAATGTTGGTTACAGAACTGAATATCGTCTTGACACGTACAGCCAGTCTAATGAGAATCGCGGATTCTAGTGACACGCAGACTACGAATAAGGTAAGCCCCTTTTCAGTATTGTGTCATTACAAGCACCCGGTTTCCGGGTGCGAGGAATCTGCGTTCCGCTGGAGAGGCCAAAAGCAGATCCCTCGCTGCGCTCGTGATGACACAGCTTAAGAGTGTCACGATATGGTGCGACTCTCAACACGTACCGGCCCAAGGGCCCGAACAGCGCGAGTATAACTCTCCCGGCTGGACGCGGGACAGCGGCCAGGCTAGACGAATGAGGGTGATCTGACCGCGATGAAGTATAAAAGGCGGCGACTCCTGCGAGCCACCGCCCCGTTTTGAATCCAGTTTGTACAATTCTTTTACTTCAGAGTCTTTACGTACTTCACCACATCGCTGATCTGGGCATCCGTCAGTTTGCCCTTGAAAGCCGGCATCTTGCCTTTGCCGTTGGTGATGAGGGCGGTCAGGTCAGCATCTGACATCTTCTGCACTTCTGGGCTGCCTAGCGGCTTGAGCCCCATGCTCTTGCCCATGCCGGTGCTGGCGCTGCCGTCGGCCCCATGGCACATAGCGCATTTCGCTTTGTAAGTGTCCTGGCCTGAGGCCTGGGCTGTGGCGATCGTCGGGACTGCCAGTGCCAAGACCAGGCCTACGAGTGCAATTCGCGTTACTCCAGTCATCGTTATCTCCTTCGCCTCAACTACTTTGCGGGTCTTCTATGAATAAAGAAATGCCGTCCGGGACGCCGCCCCTACTGTAACTCTCCGATGGGCGCTTGGCTATACTGGTTTTCCATCCCTGCGAGGGAAAAAACACGCAGGCCGCGTGATATGCCGCAAATTCCCCCGGTCCAATTCACACTCGGCCGCGCGACCAAAGCATTAAAGCATTCTGTTTCAATGCGTTAGCATATTCCCGATAACTCTCGTAGTTTGGCATTCGTTGTGCCCTTACTCTGAGTGTTCCTTATTTGCGGGAGAGACGCCGTGGAACCGACATTGGCAGTAATCGGGCTGAACTTTAGGACTTCGCCGGTGGCTATCCGCGAGCGGTTCTGGATCGCCGAGCCCCGCCGTTACGAGGCCCTCCACCAGTTGGTGCGCTCGGAGGGCATCGAAGAGGTAATCGTCCTGGCCACCTGCAATCGCACGGAGTTCATCATCTGGGCCAACGATGTCCCTGCCGCAGCCAACTCGGTATTGCGCTTCCTCACTCATGAATATCAACTGAAGCTGTGCGACTGGTCGCACTTCTACCGCCTGATGGACGATGTCGCCCTCACCCACATTTTCCAGGTGGCGGCGGGATTGGACTCGATGGTTCTGGGCGAGCCGGAAATCTCCGGTCATCTGCGGGAGGCGTGGGAACAGGCCCGAAAAGCCGGTACCACCGGACGCTTCCTCGATGGCATTATCCAGAAAGCGCTGGCGGTATCTGCCCGGGTTCGCAGCGAAACCACCATTGCCGATTCAACCCTGACAGTTCCCTACGCTTCGGTCGAGCTTTCGATTGGCGTGCTGGGAGATCTCTCCGGTTGCGAAGTTCTATTGATTGGCGCGGGAAAGATGAGCGAGTTGGCCGCAAAATGTCTGCGGAACGCCGGCGCCACTCGCCTGAAGGTGATGAATCGGACCCTGGAGAAGGCGGAAGAACTCGGCCTCAAACTCAACGCCAAAGCCGTTTCCTGCGACGATCGTCTCGCCCACCTGAAATCCGCCGATATCGTGGTGTGCTCCACGTCGTGTCCCCACAGCATCATAAGTCTCGCGGATGCTCATCACATCGTTCGCGCACGGCAGCACAAACCCATCGTGATGATCGACATTGCCGTGCCGCGGGACATCGACCCCAGAGTGGGTGAAGTCGATGGCATTCACCTGTTTGACTTGGATGACCTCGAGCAGGTCGTCAAGAAGGACATTCATGTGCGGCGGGACACCGCCCATGAAGCCAACAAGATTGTCGCCGACGAAGTGCTGGGTTTCCGCCGCAGGCTGATGGCGGAACGGGTCATTCCGACAGTTGTCGCCCTACGCCAGCGGCTACACGAGCTTTGCCAGCAGGAAGTGGAATTCGTCCGCCAGGAGTACGGGCCGTTCACCGACGACCAGGACCAGGTACTGACCACCCTTGCGGCACACATCACACAGCGGATCGCTGGCTCCCTGGCCCGGGAATTGAGAGATCTTCCGGACCGTGCCGGGCAAGACCGGCTGACTGTGGCAGTACATCGCCTTTTCCAGTTGGAGCAGTCCGACATGGTGGAAGCGGGAAATGAAAATTGACAGTAAAGCATCACATTCGAAGGAGTAGGTAATGCCTGAATCTGCGCAAGACAACAAGACAAACACGAATCTCAGCTTCACCAGTGTGCAAGCCTATACCCTTGCGGTCATCACGCTGGTCATCGGAATTGCGGTTGGCTACTTTGCTCGCGGCTCGGCGCCGGCGGCGGTGGCGCCCGAAACGGCCCAAACTGCAGCCGCGACGGCACCTGCGGGAATGGGTGGCCGCGCCGGCCTGGGCTCTGGACAACTTCCTGGTATTGGCAGCCAGCAACAGGGCGGGACGTCGCCGGAGATGCTAGCGCAAGCCGCCCAGCCGCTGCTCGCCAAGCTGCAAGCCAATCCCCAGGACTTCGAGACTCTGAGACAGCTCGGAAATCTGTACTACGACGGCCAGGCCTTCCCCCAGGCCATCGAGTACTACAACAAGGCGCTCACGGTTGACCCCAAGAATCCAGACGTTCTCACAGACCTGGGAACCGCGTACTGGTACAGCGGCGATCCGGACAAGGCACTGGCGGATTTTGGAAAGTCGCTGGCCATTAGGCCCAACCATCCTGGGACGCTATTCAACGAGGGAATCGTGATGTGGCAGGGAAAGAAAGACCCCAAGGGCGCAGTCGTGGTGTGGGAGCAGTTGCTAAAAACCAATCCCAACTACGAACAGAAGGAACAGGTTCAGATGCTGATTGAGCGCGCGAAAATGCACGGAGCCGGCGCCACCAAGGGCTAAGTTTCGTGAAGCACGGAGCGCTGGCTCCTGCATTCGCATTCGCTCACCCCGGGACGCGCCCGCGCAGAGCGCGTCCTGGGGTTTTTGATCACCAAGGCCAGGGACAGCAGGCGCTATCAACCATGTGCGTGTGCCATCTGGGCCATCGCCTCGTCCTGCGCCGCTTTCATCTCCTCGGGGCTCAGATCTTTGATGTGAGTCGCGATTGACCAGCGGTGTCCGAAGGGATCCTCTACCGTTCCGTAGCGATCGCCCCAGAACTGGTCCTGCAGCGGCATGACCACTTTCGCGCCAGCGGCTACCGCCGAAGCGAACGCCTTGTCGGCGTCTTCCACGTACATATGCAGCGTCACGCAAGTGCTCACCTTGGTTGCTGTCGGCGATAACACGTTCCACTCCGGAAGTTCGTCGTTGAACATCAAGATAGAGTCGCCGATCTTGACTTCGGCGTGGATCACTTTGCCGTCCGGCCCGTGGGCCATGCCACGAACCTCTGCTCCAAAGGCTCGCTTATAAAACTCGGCGGCTTCCTTGGCGTCGCTCACGACAATGTGGGGAGTAATTCTGTGATAGCCCGGCGGTACGGCTGAGACTGCAGCACTCATGGTGCCCTCCTTCAAGTTTTAGTGATGATGCGGCGCGTAGGCTGCGAATTGGAACGGTCGGCCAGCCAATCTACGGTTCGGTCAGCGATTCTATCGCATTCCGAGGTTGCGAGTTCGGCCTGCGGAGCGTTTTTGGTGCGAATGTAACGAAAAAGGTTGCGGTCAAACGGCCGGGAGGGACCAGCCGCGAGATTCGTAAGTCGTCTGCCCTCGTTACTCCGTGCGCAAGGCCTTCATTGGGTCCAGAGTTGCCGCCCTTCGTGCCGGCCAGAGGCAAGCCAGAAGCGCGATCAATGCCAGAATCAGCGCGACGGTCAGTAAAGTCAGAGGATCGCGTGAGCTGCTTTGCACCCAGTGCGAAATGACCTTGTTGAGTCCGATGCTGACCCCCAGGCCGACCACGATCCCGATGCCAACGGTCGCGGCAACGGATCGCAAGACGAGCCGGATGATGTCCATCCTCTGCGCGCCCAGTGCCATGCGAATCCCCATCTCCTGGTTTCTCTGGCTGACGGAGTACGAAACGACGCTGTAGAGCCCTGTCGCAGCCAGCACTAGCCCGAGAAGCGAGAAAATCCCGAACAGCGCTGCGATGAAGCGTTGCTGCCCCCAAATCATGGTTTCCATGTACCAGGTCAGAGGGTGTTGGTCGACCACAGTAATCTCTGGATCGAGCGCCTGAACTTTCTGTTCCGCTGATCGGATGGCGGAAGCCGCGTCCCCTTGGGTTCGTACGAGGAAGTTCATGTATGGAGTGAGCACCACGGTGTGCGGCACATAAAAGGACGGCTCGATCGGCTGTTCTTTCGCATTGGCCTCGCCATTGCGGAACCCGCCGTTATTGCGCGCGTCGGCAACGACGCCGATGATTTCGAACCATCCTTCGTTATCTTCTCCTAAGACGAAATCCGGCTGCTCGACCTTTAGACCGGGGCTTTTCACGTGATGTCCGATGGGATCGCCGTTACCCAGGTATTTGCGCACAAATGCCTGGTTCACCAGCGCGACGTGCGCGCCGCGCATCATCTCTGATTCGGTGAAGTCTCGACCCTGAACCAGTGGAATGCCGAGAGTTGCGAGCATCTCCGGACTCATCAAGACTACTTGCGATTGGATTCCGGTCAACTCCTGTTTCCCTTCGATTTCGGTTTTGAGAGTGTACGCCTGCATGGGCGGCAGCCAGGTGGTTACCACGCTCGCCTGCTCCACGCCCGGCGCCGACGCGAGCGCCTGCCGAACCGATTCGTATTTGTTGGCTCGCTCCGTCCAGCCCGGATACGATTTCCGGGGCAGTCCGAGATTCAGAACGGTGACCCTGTCGACGTCAAACCCGAGTGGCACGCGATACGCAGTGAGAAACGCCCTCGTCGCCGCACCGGCTATGGTTAGTAGAACGAGGGTCAGCGCCACTTGGCCGGCAATCAGAAGACGATGCGTCCTCCGGTCGCCGCCTCCAC
>Ga0209039_10002918_pt1 | contig 13889 bp, 16 predicted proteins | sample BogFormECP12_OM1_FD_188238 | JGI IMG/M metagenome (GOLD analysis project Ga0209039, IMG submission 188238) | Bog forest soil microbial communities from Calvert Island, British Columbia, Canada - ECP12_OM1 (SPAdes) (version 2) | ecosystem: Environmental > Aquatic > Freshwater > Wetlands > Bog ...
GCGTGCGCGGCACGTCGAGCGGATCGAACGAGATCCGAAACGCCTCACGTTGGATCGCGTCGAGCTGGGCATCGACGAGGTGCCACACGCCCCGCCCCTCATTCCACACCTCGCAAACCCAGTGGTCTTCATAGCCCGGCGGGTTAAACCAAAGGCCGAAGCCGCAGCGCGCCCGCGCTGGAACGCCCCAAGCCCGCAAGAGTGCGCAGAGCAGCACGGTGAAGTGGCGGCAGTTACCCACGAAGCGGCGTTCGGGAGGTCGTGTCTGAGAAAGCGGGCGCGCGTCGAGTGCCAGGATCCGATCGAGCATCTGGGAGGCGGGCCGGATCTGCAGCTCGTCCTGCCGCAGCGCTTGGGGAGCGAGCCCATAGAGATGGGCGAGAAATGGGTGCACCACGAGCCCTTGCACGACCTGGCACAGCTCCATCAGGGTCTGAGGCAGCTCGCGCACGCGGGAAGCGTGCGCGGCGAGTTCCGTGAATGGTCCGGCTGTCGCGTAATATCCAAGCGCCTCCGGTCGCCGGGGGGACTCCTTCGCCTTGGGCAAGCCTTCCTTGCGCGAGGCGAGCTCCTCGTCTCGATAACCGATTCGCTTGCGATGTATTGTCCGATCTTGCCGGTTGGTCATACCCTCTCCTCCTTGGCCTTCGCGAGGTAATCGGCGAGGTCGTCTAGCCCGCTAGTCCAGCCCTGCTGGTGGGCATTGCGCGCCGTCACCGTCTCGAACACGGCTTGGTGCAGAGTGAGCTTCGTCTTCCCTGCGTGCTCGGCAAAGTTCAGTGTCAGTAGGGTTTCGTGGCCCGGCTTTCCCTGAGCATCCTGCCAGGCCCAGGTAAAGACGAGTCGCTCCGGCTCCAGGATCTCGCGGTAAACGCCCTGCAACCAGTGCTCGGTCCCCTCGGGTGAGCGCATGCCGAAGCGAAAGCCGCCGCCCGGGCGGACGTCCATCTCGCAGAAAGGCGTCGTGAAGCCTCGCGGGCCCCACCAGCGCACCAGACGCTCGGGCTCGGTCCAGGCTTTGAAGACCAGCTCACGGGGCGCGTCGAAGATCCGCGTGGTGACGATCTCTCGATCCGCTGTATACCCAGCGTCACTTGCGGCCATGTTTCTTCCCTTTCTTAGGGGCTGATTGAACCTCATACAGATAGGCGTCGAGCCGATCGAAGCTCTCGTTCCAGAAGCGGCGGTACTGCTCCATCCAATTCGCAACTTCCTTGAGCGGCTTCGCGTCGAGTCGGCAGGGCCGCCACTGCGCCTCGCGACCGCGCGAGATCAGCCCGGCGCGCTCCAGCACCTTCAGGTGTTTGGAGACTGCAGGAAGGCTCATCTCAAACGGCTCGGCCAGCTCGGTGACCGAGGTCTCGCCGGAGGCGAGGCGAGCAAGGATCGCGCGCCGGGTCGGATCAGAGAGGGCGGCGAAGGTCGTGCTCAGTCGATCCGGCGACATCTGGTTTAACCTTTAAGTTAAATATCTAAAAGGTTAAATACACCCTCGCCGAGCGCCTGTCAAGCGGCGCACCGCCTACCGAGGCCCATGGCAAAACGAGCGCGGAAAGTGGGCGTGATCCTGCGCCACGAGCGGCATGGATTCGCGGACTTCGTGAATCTCCTGCCTTGCGGCGTCGTCGCTATACCACCTCCCGCGACCGGATATCGAATCCTGATGTCAGGCCACAGCAGTCGCGGCTTGGTTAAGCGTCTTCTGCCAGGACGGCAGTGCTCTCAACGTCGTGAACCAGCGCTTTAACTCGCCGTACGGTTCGATCGGGTAGTGGGCAGGTTCGGCGAGGTTCATGGCCGCACCCAGGGAAAAATCCGCGAGCGTCAAGGTGTCACCCGTGACGAAGGTCCTGTTCTTTAGCTGACCGTCCAGCACTTTGGCGACGCGATGGAAGGACTCTGTCCCCTTGGCAATGGCCTCCATGTCCGGTTCGTTGATCCCGAGGACAATCCGCTTTGCAAAATATTCAAACGCGAAGACTGCGCAGGCCGGGTCCCAGTGCGCGAGATCCCAGAACTGCCAGCGCGTGACGTCGATCCGTGCGCGCTCGTCCTTGGGGAGGAGGCCGCTCTCCGGTCGTTTCAAGGCAAGATATTGTGCGATCGCGTTCGACTCCCACAACACGTAGTCGCCTTCCTTGAGCGTCGGCATGCGCATATTGGGATTGAGAGCGGCGTATTCCGGTGTTTTCTGATCACCCTTGCGAAAGTCGACCATCTGCAGCGTGTAGTCGAGGCCAAGATGGTTCGCGACCGCCATCACCTTGAAGGCGCGCGGGCTCGGCGGAAAGACGTAGAGTTCGATGGTCATAAGATGCTCCTTTTGGCTCGGGGGTTGTGAGTCTGCGCAATCAGCCGCTTTCGTGCATCGGCTCGATCCTCACGCCTCGGCTTCCTTCCTGAAGTGCTCCAGCATGCCGGGCCAGCCGCCATCCACGTCTTTGCGCATGGAGGCCCCGGCTTCCGCACCCATGAGCTCGAACTTGCGGTGCTCGAGCTCCACGAGCGTCGCATTCTGCCCCTCGGCGACGAATCTGACTTCGACTTCCGAGCCGACGGCCGAATCCGGCTTCCAGTGGGCGTTGATATTCCAACTGATCACGAAGCGGTGGGGCGGCTCCCAGACGAGGACTTTGCCCACATCGGCCTGCGAGCCGTCCTCGCTCAATTCGTACCAACGCCCCCCGAGGTGCGGTTCCATGACTGCTGCCTTCATCGGCGCCTTACCGATCGCCGCTTTGCGCGGCCACCAGCGGCCGAGACCGGATGTGAAGACTTCGAAGGCGTGCGCCTGGTTCGCGTTGACGCGGATGCTCTTTCGCACCGGCGCGATCGTCACCGTACGTGTCATATTTCTTCATCCTTCTCGTTGTTCGCCCGGCGTTCCATCTCGGCTTGAAATGCGGCCAAGGCCTGATCCCAGAACTGGTCGAGCCAGGCACGCAGCGCCCCGAGCCCTTGCGGGTCGATGTAGTAGACACGGCGTGTTCCCTCTTGCCGGTCCGTCACGAGACCCGCTTTTTTCAACACCTTCAAGTGCTGCGATACCGCGGGGCGGCTAACCGGCATACCCCGCGCGATTGCACCGACCGCTTTCGGTCCCGACCGAAGCCGCTCGAACACCCGCCGCCGGGTGGGGTCCGCGAGTGCTGTCAGTGCCGTTCCGTAAGCCATAACTTACCGTAAGTCACTACTTACGCGATGTCAAGCCGGAATTGCGGCTCCGGCGAGGAAAGGCCCTCGCTTGGCGCCGCCAGAGTCGCGAGAGAAAAGCCGACGGAATTTGCCCGGATCGCGCAAGGCGTCCTCCAGCGCGACACGACAGCGCTCTTCCGAGCAGCCCCCCTCGAGGAGGCACCGCAGTGGCTTCTAGAGGACGACCACCCCGGTTAAGAGCCCCCGCCGGCGGGGCCCCGCGATCCAGCCCTCTCCTGCGGCAGCCTTCTGCCAGGGTTGCGGACTCCCATGAGACGAAGTCAGGCCGCAGCGCGGTACCGCCTCGGCGACATTCCGAACTCAGCCCGGAAGCTGCGAATGAAGTTCGACAGGTCTTCGAAACCTACGTCGAGGGCAATCTCCGTGACCGGATCCCGGCTGGCTACCAGCCGCTGCGCTGCCTCGCGCAGGCGCGCCCGCAGCAACCACTGATGAGGGGTAACGCCCGTCACGCACTTGAAGGTGCGCAGAAAATGGTATCGGCTTAGACCCGCGATGAGCGCGAGGTCGGCGAGCGTGTGGGGCTCTACGATTCGAGACTCCAAGTGCCGCAGCACGCGGGCGATTCGAGCGGGGTCCCGCGTCAAGGTCCGACCCCGTCGAGCACGTTCCGTCATCTGAACGACGGCCCCGGTCAACTCGAGAGCAAGTTCTTCGAGAGAGTCCGGCCTTCCCATCGCCATCCTGGCCCGCGCCGTGAGGGGGGCCAGTGCGCGAAGCGGTGGAAGGCGATCATGGCCAAACGCACTGCCATTTCTCCCCGCGTCGTGCGCCAGTCGCTCAAACAACTCGGGATCGAACTGAAAGGAGAGGCAGCGGTCGCCTTCGCCGTGTTGGTGCGAACACTCGAAGGGATGCCCTGCGTCCGCCAGAAGCAGCGCCCCAGGTGACATCAACGACGATCCACGCTCGCTCCGATAGAGGAAGGTTCCGGACAGCACGAGCGAAATCGATGCCGAGGCATGTCGCTCTTCGAAAGGGCGATCCTCGGGTCCCGACGTGCAGACGATGTCGAGAACCCGCCACCCATCCCCCGTCGCGACCGGCCTGCCTTCGGCGGCGCCCGGCCCCCCCGTTTGGGCCTTGCGCCTGAGCGCGATCGCTAGCGGATCCAGGTGGGTTGTGAGCGATGAGGGCAACTTTTGCAAAGTCTCCGCAATGGCCGGGGGCTAAACCAGAACCATCGAAAACCTGCCATTGGAGACGGTCATGAGCAAGTCTATCGCGAGGCTAGGGGGAGGATGCGCCTGCGGACGCATTCGATACGCGTTGACCGCCAGCCCGCTGATCGTCCACGCCTGTCATTGTCTGGACTGTCAGCGTCTCACGGGAAGCGCATTCGTGATCAATGTCTGGATCGAGCGGCGATTCGTCGAAGTGGGTTCCGCTGCTCCGAGGTCCTTCCGGTTGGCCGGAGGTACGGGGAAGCATCACGATGTGTTCTTCTGCGACACCTGTGGGACCTACCTCTGGAGCCGCTATCACATCGCACCCGGCGATGCCTTGTTCGTTCGGGCGGGAACCCTCGAAACCCCGCACGCGGTCCGCCCAGACGTTCACATCTTCACGCGGAGCAAAGTCCCGTGGCTAGAGCTTCCGGAGGGTGTGCGAGCCTTCAAGGATGCCTACAAGATCGAAGATGTCTGGTCCGCCGAAAGCAAGGAGCGCCTGCGTCTCAACGTTTCGGGGCAGACGTGACCCATCGGCCGGGTGGTGCTCGAACACCACCCGGCCTCGATCTCACGCCGCGTCGTGCGTGAGCGCCTCCAGATTGTTGCCGTCAAGGTCGAAGACGAACGCCGCGTAGTAGCTCGCGTGGTAGTCGGGGCGCAACCCCGGTTTCCCGTTGTCCTTGCCTCCAGCGCGCAAGGTTGCGGCGTAAAATCCGGCGACGGCTTCGCGGCTCGGACTGCGCAATGCCAGGTGGATCTTCGCCGCTGGCTGGCCCTCGGCGATCCAGAGGCTGCCCCGCGCGAACCAGGAGTGCGCGTCGCCCTTGAAGCCGAAGCCGGCGCTCTTTCCGATCTGGTCGACGTATTGCGGAACATATCCGAGTGGCGCGAGTACCTCGGTGTAGAACGGCAGCGCCTTCGCAAAGCTCTTCACTTGCAGCGATACATGGTCGAGCATGAGAGATCCTCCTTGGCCTTGAGCCTAGGAGTGAGGGTGCGGCCCGACTTGGAGAAAGTTGCCGCAGGACACCCGACCGGCTCCGCCATCCGCGGGCTCGGCGCAGCGTCCGCGAGCGAGAACGCCGTTCGCGGGAGAGAAGCTCGTTCGGGAACGACTTCGGGGAGCGCACTCGGAGGTCAGACTCGAGAGGACCTTCCCGCGAAGTCAATTTCCCAATCGACCTTCACCTCCTGGGTGCCAGCGCCGGTCGGACCGTACCTGGTGTACGGGCGCATCCCGGTCGGCTGACCGACCGGGGATACCCCGCAGCGCAGCTTACTATTCCCGCGCCCCCCCTTTTGGCAAACCAATCAGTTCGGTTGAGACGCCAGGCAGGGCGGCAATGGTCTTGTGGGTTCCATCGTCGATTAACTCGAGGCTGCTTGCGAACTCATTGCTATGTTCCAAACATGCCGCTTGGAGCTGGCGCTCTTGTCTGGAACACGTCGTGCTGTCATCCGGGCATGCAGGGATCGCAACTGAAGCGTGGTATTCCACAGCGGTTGGGTCGCCTGCGGCTGCCGGGCCCGTGCCAGGGGCCACGTTGTCGAAGGTGATGCTTTTCGATTGATTCGGGAAAAGCGTCTCCGTACTGCTAGCGACGACCTTGCCAGTGTTGTCGTAGATCTTTAGATCGACCGTGCAGTGCTGAACCGCCGGCAGCTGAACTGCAGACAGTTGAACCGCAGGCAGGAACACGACGTTGAGCTTTACGCTCTGACCGATCGCCACGTCCAATACTGCGATGATCGCAATAACAACCGCCAACTCGATGAGAGTGAAACCCAGCTTCGACTTGGAATGCGGAGGCATGACAACTTCTCCTTCTCGGGGATGACCTCTCGACGCCTTTGGCCGAAATCATCCTATTGAGCTTCCGATGCGCGGGTACATCTGCCGAGAATCTCGTCTGCTTCGTAATGATCGATCTTCTCGGCGCACGAGGTCAGTTGCGTTCGAGTTGCACTTTCGGCCTTTCCGGCCACGCACTTGATCTCTCCTTTGAACCGCGCTCCACAAACTCCGGGCGCCCCACGCGGAGAGGGTGGGCTCGAGTCCTAGATCGGGGCCCGCCACGTCACTGGCCGCACGCCGGTCGGCGCTCGATCACGCAGTCCCCAAGCACTCCATCTCAGACCCGATTATCGCTGGAGACCCACGACCATCCCGAAGGTCTTCCGAATGCCGGTCGTGCGCAGGCGTAGCCGACGGGGCACAGGCCCTCCCGTCCCACGGAAGAGGCCGATTTCCTAGGGTCTAGTGCCCATGCAGCAGGTCCCCGTAGAGCACGGGGACGGCGCTCGGAAGCCGTTCCCGCGCGCGATTCAGGTATTCCTCGTAGGAGATGCGCTCCAGTGTTACGCGTGGATCCGGTTCGAAGAACGCGTCGGGCACATCAAAGCCTCGGCTCCAGTTGATGATGGTCGTCGAGGTCTGTCCAGCCGCCCGACCAAAGAGCTCGATCTTCACCGGCAGGTGCAAGCTGTCCTGCGTCATCCAGATCGTCTTCTTGCCATCGCTGTCGGTAAGTCGGTAGACGTCACACGGGCGGCCCGCGATCCGCTCGCTTGAAATCTTCTCTCCGCCCATGGCGATCATCCGTTCGCCGTCGTTTAGAAACGGGCGCCCACCCTTTGCGTCGTTTGCGAGTGCCTTCGGGGCGCGCTCGATCGCCGTTCCGACCAAGGATCGGCCGTCAATCGCGTAGTACGTGGTGCCGTTCACGATCGTTACGACCGGAGTTCCGGCGATCACGCTGTCGGCGCGCAGCTTTCGGCCTTTGGACCACAGATAGGAGCTCTCGATGCCGAGATCGGATTGGGTGATCGCCTCTGCGAACCAGGTCTCTGCAGGTCCTTCCGCAGCGTGGCCATGGGCGGGAGAAAGGGTGAGCTCGGCGACAAGCGCCGAGACGGCCAGGAAAGCTCTCGGGGTGATGCGCGCCATGGCGGCGGATCTTACCATCATGCCCGTGCAGCTCGCTGTGTCGATCGCCGGCTCGGACCCGACCGGAGGCGCCGGGCTCCAGCTCGACCTGCAGGTCTTTCGTACACTCGGGGTCCACGGCGCGGGCGTCATCACCGCGCTCACGGTTCAAGACACGGTGAAGGTCCACCGCGTCTTGCCCGCCTTCCCGAACGTCGTGCTCGACCAGATCCGCGTCTTGCTGCGTGACGTCACCCCCTCGGCGGTGAAGCTTGGCATGCTTGCGACCGACGACGTGGCTCGTGCGGTGGCGCTCGGGCTGATGGAGCTGAAACCGCCAGCGGTTCGAGGGAGGAATGGAGGCTCTCTCGGAGCGCCCATCGTGATCGATCCCGTCCTCGTTGCGAGCGACGGCACGCCCCTGCTCGAGCGCCGTGCTCACGGCACGCTCATCGAGCTCTTCGCGCGCGCCGCTCTCGTGACCCCAAACCTTCAAGAAGCCGAACAGCTGGCCGAACGGGACGTCTCAAGCGCTGCGGGGATCGAGAACGCCGCGCGGACCTTTGTCACCGAGTTCGGGGCCGGGGCGGCGCTGGTGAAGGGCGGCCACCGCGAGGGCCCTTGCGACGACTGCTTGGCGCTCCGGGAGGGCAAGGGTGCCAGCATTGCGTGGCTCCGTGGTGAGCGCATCGTCGGCCCCCCCGTGCATGGCACGGGCTGTGCGCTCGCTGCGGCGGTGGCTGCGGGTCTCGCCAGCGGACACGATCTTGCCGCTGCCGTGAACTCGGCGCGCGCCTTTGTCGCAGCAGCCATCCGCCGTGCGCAAGCAGCAGGGCGCGGGGCCCGGTTGCTGGTTTTTCCGTGAACCCGGGGGCGCCGGCAGCGCCGCAGCGCGCATCGAAAGCCCCGGAGCCCGCGGCAGAATATGCGCGGCGCCTTGCCACGCGGCGCTGCGCGGCACTCGAGCTTGCACGCCGCGAGCGATGGCTCTCGCATGCGCGCCTTTTTGTCTTCGTGGGGACGGCGGCAGGCGCTTGGTTCGTGTTCATTCAAGGTGCGGCGTCCCCGCTGGTGCTCCTCCCGCCTGTGCTCTTCTTTGTCTTTCTCGTCGTGCTACACGACCGCGCCATCCGCGCACGCAAGCGCACGGAGCGAGCCGCCGCCCTCTACGAACGAGGGATCGCTCGGCTCGAGGCCCGCTGGATCGGAGAGGGCGAGCCGGGAGAACGTTTCCTAAGCGGCGATCACCTGTATGCCGCCGATCTCGATGTGTTCGGGCGTGGCTCACTCTTTGAGCTCCTTTGCACCGCACGCACCCGCGCCGGCGAGGACACGCTTGCGGCGTGGCTGTGCGCCCCGGCGCCGCCCGACGAGGTGCGCGCACGTCAAGCCGCCGTCGCTGAACTCGCGCCGCGCCTCGACCTTCGGGAAGAGCTCGCGCTCCTCGGGGACGAGGTTCGGGCCGGCCTCGCACCGGAAGCGCTCGCGCGCTGGGCCGTGACACCTCCTCCCTCATTCCATCTCGGGCTCCGCACTGCCAGTGCTGTGCTTGCCGCTTCGGCTCTCACGAGTCTCGGCGCCTGGCTCGCGGGCGCGTGGAACGCCCTTCCCTTCCTTGGGGCCCTTGCCATCGAAGGCGCGCTCGGCGCGGCCGCGCGCAGACGAACCGCCGCAATCGCGCGTGGCGTCGAAAGACCGTGCCGCGATCTCGCGCTGCTCGGGGCGCTTCTCGCACGCCTTGAGTCCGAGCATTTCGAGTCGGAAAAGCTTGTCTCGCTGCGCAAGACGCTCGACCCGGGAGGCGTCCCTCCGTCTCGGCGCGTCGCACGACTGCGCCTGTTTGTCGACCTGTTGGACGCGCGCCGCAACCAGCTCTTCGCACCACTCGCTGCGCTCGTGCTTTGGGCCACGCAGCTGACGCGCGCCATCGACGCCTGGCGTGCAGCATGCGGAGCGGCGGTCCCGCAATGGCTCGCGACCGTGGGAGAGGTCGAGGCCCTCTGCGCCATCGCGGGTTTTGCGTATGAGCACCCCGAGCATCCCTTTCCGGAGATCCTGGAGGGCGGAGCTCTTTTCGAAAGTGAGGGGCTCGGCCATCCCCTCTTGCCCAGCCAGCGCTGCGTGCGCAATGACCTACGGCTCGGCGGGGAACTGCGCGTACTCGTGGTGAGCGGGTCAAACATGTCCGGCAAGAGCACACTCTTGCGGAGTGTCGGCACGAATGCCTTGCTTGCTCTGGCAGGAGCTCCGGTCTGCGCACATCGACTCCGCCTTTCGCCACTCATTCTCGGAGCGTCGATTCGGATCCAGGACTCCCTCGAGGCCGGGAGCTCGCGCTTTTATGCGGAGATTACGCGCATACGTCGCCTGGTCGAGCGAGCGTCGGAAGGATTACCCCTGCTGTTCTTGCTGGACGAGATCCTCGCCGGCACGAACTCACATGACCGGCGAATCGGCGCCGAGGCCGTGGTGCGTGGTTTCGTGGAGCGAGGTGCCCTCGGGCTTGTCACGACGCACGACCTCGCCCTTGCGCGGATCGCCGAGGCCCTCGCGCCTCGGGCAGCGAACGTCCACTTCGAGGATCAGCTCCAGGACGGCCGGATGTGTTTTGACTTCCGCCTGCGTCCCGGCGTCGTGCAGAAGAGCAATGCCCTGGCGCTGATGCGCGCGGTCGGGCTCGACGTATAGGCGGCCACACCTCTCCGGGGGGAGTCTGAGTCGCGATTCAAGGGATCGCCCGGGTCTTCCGAGACGATCTCGGCGGGAATTACCGGAGTGTGGGGAGGAAGACCGGACCGGTGAGTCGCTTCGGAAGGTCCTTGAAGGCTCTAGGGACGCTCCTCGGGAGCGGCTTCGCTGCGCGCTCCGGTCGTGCGATGCGAGCCTCACAGGCGGCATGGACCGGGTGCTTGTTGCTCACCGGTGCGTGCGCCCACTCCATCATGCTAACGCCGCAGGAGCCTTCCGCCACTAGCCAGCTTCTCCTGGTGCGCTCCCTCGACCGCGCCATCGCCCAGCTCGACCTCAGTCGCCTCGCCGGCCGGCGCGTCGACCTCGAACTCGTCGCCCAGGCAGGCAATCTGGCGTTCGCGAAGGAGGTCATGAAGGAGAGGCTACGGGAGCGAGGCGTGCACCTCTCCTCCGACGCGCCCGAACTCAAACTCGTCGTGCTCGCGACCGTCCTCGGGACCGATCGTGGGGAGACCCTCGTGGGCTCCCCAGCCATGCAGCTCCCGATCATTTCCCTACCGGCGCCGGAAATCGCTCTTTTCAGGTGGGTACGCCATCGCGGATTCGTGGAGCTCGAAGTGGAGGAGCTCGAACCCGAGAGCGGGGACTTCATGGCCAAGCTGGGACCCGAGATTGGTCACGCGAAACATGACGATTTCACGGTCTTGATTGCCATCAACTTCTCGGTGAGCGATATCGACGATCAGCCCGAGCAGGCCGATGACACGCGCGAACGCCCGGGGCGCAGACCCGAGGACGCAATGCCCAAGGGTCTCGCCGAGGGCGTGCCTGTCGCAAATCCATAGCGCTGCGGCAAATTCCGATCGACGCGCGAGCTCGTGGTCAAGGAGCTGACCGCCCGGGGCTTCGAGCTCGTGCGCGTGAACAACGACTGGCCGCGGGGTGGCTCATCCCCCACTACTGCGCACTCTTTCGTCGGCCGCCCTCTGACGGCGCGGCGTCGCCTCAATGATCCGCAGCGTCGAGAGCCTGGCATCGGAGAAGCAGGCCCTTCAGTAGAGCTGGAGCCTGCGAAATCCCTCAGCCGCAAAACCTGCGTGTTCGCGCTGGGCTTCGGCTTGCAGGTCGGCATCACCCGCAAGAGCCGTCGGATTCTGGCTCGCATGGCAGAAAAGGGCCGCGTGCTTCGTCTCTCGCATGGCAGCGACCTCTCGAAAGTGATCGGGGGCTGTGGTGTCGAACAGCCACAGCTCCCGCGCGATCCAGGGCGCCAATCCCTGCGCTGCGAGCTCGGGATAGAAGCTTCCGAGAAGTGATCGCGGGTAGAGTGCGTCTAGCACGGCCTCGCCCGCCGCGCGATGATCACTGTGACCGAGGCGAGCGAGCGCGCCGCTGCGTGTCCAGAGCGTGGTGGGATCGTGGGTAAGCAACAGCTCCGGGCGCGCCGCTCGAATCTCGCGCACAAGGTCACGGCGCAATCCGTTGTCGTTCACGAGCTCGCCGTCGGCGTACCCGAGGAATCTAGGCCTCGCGCATCCCAGCGCCGCGGCTGCACGCTCCGCTTCGCTCCTGCGCTCCGCCGCGAGCTCCGTTCCGCCGCCTCCGCCCCGCGACCCGTCGGTGCAGATCACGATCCGGACGTCTGCCCCCTCCTGCGCAAACCCAGCCAGCGTCGCGCCCGCATAGAACTCGACATCATCGGGATGCGCGCCCACGGCCAGCACGCGCGAGGGGATCATCGCTCGGGGCAATCCCCGCGAAGCTTCGAAAGGAGTTTGTCCCAGAAGCCGCCGAAGGAGCCGTTGCTCATTGCAAGGACCACGTCACCCGGGGCGAGCTCGCCGCACAGCCACTCCACGATCGCGTCCGTGCCCTCGATCGCCCGGGCGCTCGTCCCGCGCCTTGCGAGATCGCGCGCCAGCTCCTCGGCGGAAAACCGCTCGGTGACCTCGCCCGTTGCGCTGTAGAGCGGAGCATCAGGCACTGCTGCGATCACCACGAGGTCGGCTCCGTAGAAGGCCGCGGCGTAGTCGGCCTGGAAGACTTTGCGGCGGCTTGTGTTGGTCCTGGGCTCGAACACGGCGACAAGGCGGCGACCCGCGTAGCGCGCGCGCACCGCCGCGATGGTCTCCCGCACGGCCGTCGGGTGATGCGCGAAATCGTCGAGTACGACGATCCCGCGCACCTCACCGCGCACTTCCTGCCGGCGCTTCACCCCGCGGAAGGCAGGGAGCGCTGCGATCGCTTCGGCCGGCGGGACGCCGAGCGCATCGACGACCGCGATCGCAGCCACGGCGTTTTCCACATTGTGTCGGCCGTCGAGCGGCACGAGCGCACTGCCTAGGGGCGTGCCATCTCGAGCAATCAGGAAGCGCGTGCCCCGTGGTGTCACCTCGAGCGCGCTGGCCCGAAACCCCGCCCTCGGGCCTTCGCCGCCCTTGCCCGCGTCATCGACACCGTAGGGAACGACCCGGCAGGGCGGCTTTTCGATGACGTCGCGCACGCCCGCGTGGTCAATCGCCGCGACGAGAGTCCCGTCCTTCGGCATGCGAGCCACCAGCGCGCGGAAAGCCTGCTTCACATGATCGAGGTCGCGGTAGATGTCGGCGTGGTCGAACTCGACGGAGGTGATCACCGCCGTACGTGCTCCGTAGTGGAGAAACTTCGGCGTCTTGTCAAAAAATGCGGTGTCGTACTCGTCCCCTTCGACGACAAAATGCGGGCCCATCCCCTCCCGAAAGCTTCCACCAAAGTTCTCGGCGATGCCGCCCACGAGAAGCGATGGATCGCGTCCCGTCTCGAGCAACAAGGTGGCGACGAGGCTTGTGGTGGTCGTCTTGCCGTGGGTTCCGGCGACCACGACAGAGTGCTTGCCTGCGATGGCAAGCTCATGAAGGGCGTCGGGAAAGGAAAGGCAGCGTACCCCGCTTTGGAGCGCCGCTTGGGCTTCGGGGTTCGTCGGGCGCACGGCGTTGCCGATCACTATGAGGTCAGGCCGGCGCACCTGCACGTGTTCCGGAGCGAAACCCTGGAAGACGGAGATCCCCCAGCGTTCGAGGGCGGTACTCATCGGCGGATAGAGATTCTCGTCCGAGCCGGTGACCTCGATCCCACGGGCCTTCAGCAAGCCCGCAAGAGAGCCCATACCCGTGCCCGCGATCGCAACAAAATGGATGTGGCGCAGTGTCATGCATCCGCCAGAAACGATTCCAACAAGAGATCGTGGATCAGGGGTCGCAGCTTGTACTGGCTGCGCTTCGCAATCAGGTGGATGCGGTTGCTGAGCATGACCACGATGCACTCGCGATTGAGATCGATCCACAGCGAGGTGCCGGTAAATCCGAGATGTCCGACGGAATGCTCCGAGAAGTACTGACCCGACGACGAGGCGCCCTTTGTCGGGGTATCCCAGCCGAGGGTCCAGTCGGAGGTCTTTGGCAGATGTTGGCGCGTGAAGAAGGTGCGGACGAGTTCGCTGGGGAAGGCACTGCTGCGCCCGTGGTAGACGTCGAGGAGGACCTGCGCATAGCGCATCACATCATCGGCGCTTGCGAAAAGACCGGCGTGCCCGGCCACCCCACCCATCACCGATGCGTTCGGATCGTGCACCTCACCCCAGATAATGCGGCCGCGCCAGGGGCAGTTCTCGGTCGCTGCAAAGTGTCGGCGCACGTTCTCCGGGGGGGGACCTCCCCCGAGAGGTGGCCGTACAAAGGAGGTGTGGGACAAGCCGAGGGGATGAAAGATGCGCGCGTCACAAAAGGCATCGAGGCTCTGGCGGGCCACGCTCTCGACGAGGGCTCCGAGCACAATGAAGTCAAGGTCACCGTACACCGCCGCCGCTCCGGGCTCGTGCATGAGGGCGGAGCGACAAATCCGCTGCA
>Ga0209039_10002919_pt1 | contig 13884 bp, 11 predicted proteins | sample BogFormECP12_OM1_FD_188238 | JGI IMG/M metagenome (GOLD analysis project Ga0209039, IMG submission 188238) | Bog forest soil microbial communities from Calvert Island, British Columbia, Canada - ECP12_OM1 (SPAdes) (version 2) | ecosystem: Environmental > Aquatic > Freshwater > Wetlands > Bog ...
AGAATGTCGCCCTCAATCAGTCTTATTCGTCCCTCACTAACGGCCGGTTCGAGGTGTTGCCCGAAGCCGGTGCAAAAATTGTCATAGACGACGACCTCCTTATTGCGACGGATCAGTTCATCGACGATATGACTGCCGATGAAGCCCGCACCTCCAGTCACAAGGGCTTTCATCGGCTGCTATTTCGCTTTTCAAGAAAGAAATCTATCATCAACAGGGCACCTCCTGATCTCGCTAATCTTCACACAGCTTCGACGGCACGCTACCGGCTTCTATGATCTCATCGACTATATACAGTGGACGGTCCCGTGTCTCTTCATAGGCCCTGACCAAGTATTCCCCCAGAATTCCCATGGCTGCAAGCGTAATTCCCCACATAACGAGAAAAAAGAGGACAAGGACCACAATCGGCCATTTGTCCGAAAATCCCTGCAGTGCACCCCAAATACTCCAAATGAGCCCTCCGCCGGTCCCGAGCACCGTTAGCGCCAAACCCAGCACGAAGATCATCCGAATCGGAACCCTGGAAAACGGCACAATCCCGTCCAGCGCGATGTTCAAGGCGCCCATGAAAGAAATTTGGGTCCGCCCGCTAAATCGCGGATCTCGGTCATAAGTAATGACAGTGGTACTGAATCCAACAGCAGAAGTGAGACCTCTCAAGAACCCGTGGCGCTCCCTGAATCGACATATTTCGCGAACCACCCTGGCATCGAGCAGGCGAAAATCACCCGTGTCCTTCGGTACCTTCACTTCAGAAACCCTCTCCAAGAGCCAATAGAATATCTGCGCAGCCCTAAGATAAAGGTAGTTCTCGCCCTTTCGGGAAGACCGCCGCGCGATCACCACATCAAATCCTTCCCGCCATCTTTCGACCATCGCCTCAATCAGCTCCGGCGGGTCCTGGAGGTCCGCGTCTATCACAACGGAAACGTCGCCTCGACTATGATCAAGTGCAGCGATTAGCGAAAGCGGCTTCCCGATCCTGCGGGAAAAGGTGACGAGCCGAATCGGATGACCCGCATCGACAAGGTCCACAATCGTGTCGTAGGTCCGGTCTGTGCTGGGATCTAGTGCGAAAACCACTTCCCATGGACATTTTAGCCTGGTGAAAACCTGCTTCAAGCGGTCAACAAGCGGCTTAACGTTTTTTTCTTCATTGTAGAGAGGGATGACCACACTGATCACCGGCGGATCAACAGGACGTGTATGTTTCAACAAAATCCCTCCCATGACAACTTGCCTCTTGGCAAGAGCCTCAGGAATTGGTAGTCCATCCATGCACGGCTCCTGCCGGGGACCAAAAGCACTGCGGCACGAGTCGAGAGAAAAGCCGGATCTCATGAGCGGAGGTCGGCATGGCGCTGGGCAGGCGGATTCACCGTAGATGGACAAGCTTGGTTGTTTTCTAACAGAACTGCCTGTATCGTTCAAGAGAATAAGAGCTGAAATCGCTTGGAGGTTCCTTCCCTTCCCTTTTGGCGCTGTTTGCCATATAATATGAACACCGAATGTCAGGCCCCTTGAGGAGATTCTTTCCTGACTGTGGTCACAAAAAGGTTGTGAGGGGGCGCACTCAACTCTTTGCACGGCTGCTATTCCGAAAAATGAAAGAGGAGATATGACTAACATTCAGGTTGAAGATCTCACTGAGATCAAGAAAAAGGTCACTTTTGAGATTCCCCAAGAAAAAGTCCTTGAAATGATGGACGCTGAGTACAGGGATTTGAAGAAAAACGTGCAGATCAAGGGGTTTCGCAAAGGAAAGGTCCCGCTTGACATTGTGCGTGGCTATTTCAAGACAAAAGTTGAGGCCGACATAGCCAGGAAGATTATTGAAGAGACTTTTCAGTCCGGCTTGGACGAAAAGAAGATTGTCCCCGTTTCAGTGATCAAGATTGATCCCGAGGTTGTGGAAACGGGAAAACCTTTCAAGTATACCGCGGAAATCGAGGTTCCGCCGCCTATTGAGGTAAAAGACTACAAGGGATTGAAGCTTAAGAAGTATATCCGTGAAGTAAACGAAGATGAAGTGGAGAAGAGAATTCAGACACTCAGGGAGCGAAATGCTACTCTGACGCCAATTCCTGACGCACGAGGCGTAGCTGAGGGCGACCACCTCGTGGTGGACATCAAGGTTGAGAGCGGCGGAGCCCCCATACCAGCTTTGACGGTAACCGACTACCACATGGAACTGGGACGAAATTTTTATCTTCCAGACTTCGACGCGAGGCTTGAGGGCCTTAAGCTTGACGAAACCAAGGAATTGACGATAAGTCTCCCGGAAGATTTTCCGCGCAAGGATCTCGCCGGAAAGACCGCCGCCTTTGAAGTGAGAGTGAAGGAGGCTAAAGAAAGGATATTACCCGAACCCGACGACGATTTTGCCAAGGATTTGGGAGAATTTGAAACATTTGAAGCGTTGAAAGAGGAGATCGAGAAAGACCTGCGTAAGTCGTTGGACAACCGATCCCAAAAGGAGATAGAAAACCAGATCATCGATGCTCTTATAGAGGAAAATGACTTTGAAGTCCCCGAATCCATGGTGGAGAGCCAGATAGATAACTTTCTGGAGCAATCCATGCGGAACTTGGCAGCACATGGCATCGATCCAAAGAGGTTCCCTGCACCGACGCAGGCCCAGCGCGATCACGTGCGTCCCTCGGCTGTCCGAACGGTAAAGGCGGGCCTGATTCTCAAGGCTGTCTGTGAACAGGAAAAGATAGAGGTGTCTGATGAAGAATTACAGGCCGGCATAGCCGAAAGGGCCGAACAGATGGGTTTGTCGGTGGACTACTTGAAAGACCAATTAGAAGAGGGCAAAATGCTAGGAGAGCTTCGCGAAACCCTGCTCCAAGAAAAGGTCTACAAGATGATCCAGGAGAATGCTGAGGTGACGGAGGAGGAGCCTCCGGCCGCTGAACAGACTGAAGAGACACAATCTGAGAAAGAATAGAACATGCTGGTACCCATAGTTGTTGAACAGACGAGTCGAGGCGAAAGATCCTACGACATTTATTCGAGGCTTCTGAGGGAGCGGATAATCTTCTTGGGAACGGGGGTAGACGACACGATTGCCAATCTGGTGATCGCGCAACTTCTTTTCCTGGAAAGTGAAGAACCCGAAAAGGACATCAACTTCTACATCAACTCGCCAGGAGGAATAGTGACATCGGGCCTGGCGATTTATGACACTATGGAGTATATCAAGCCGGAGATTCAGACCATTTGTATCGGCCAAGCAGCGAGCATGGGTGCTCTACTGCTGGCTGCCGGCACAGCGGGCAAGCGATTCGCACTTCCCCATGCCCGCATTCTGATCCATCAACCCATGGGGGGGTTCCAAGGCCAAGCTAGCGATATAGAGATACACGCAAGAGAGATTCTCCGAATGCGCAGCGAACTTAATCAGATCCTTGTGAGACATACGGGGCAACCTCTTGAGAGGATAGAAGCAGATACAGAAAGGGACTACTTTATGAGTGGCGCTGAAGCCGCCACATACGGAATAGTAGACCAAGTGATCTCCCGAAGGGAGCTTACACAAGGCCCTGAAAAACCTAAAACTCTTCGCTGAGGAGCAGCAACGCTTCTTGGATGAACAAGGGAAATCAACGGTCTGCCTGCGAAGACCGAGGCTCAAGGAGGGAATTTATGGCGGGCAGAAAAGGCAATTTTTCTTCACTATACTGTTCGTTTTGCGGGAAAAGCCAGGATGAGGTGCGCAAGCTAATTGCCGGCCCTACGGTGTATATTTGTGATGAATGCATCGAACTCTGTAACGAAATAATAGCGGAAGAGTACGAGAAGGAAGAGTTGGGACGCGCTCGTTCAAAAGTGCCGACCCCTGGTGAGATCAAGAAGGCATTGGACGAGTACGTGATTGGCCAGGAGCAGGCAAAGAAGATCCTTTCCGTCGCGGTTCATAACCATTACAAGCGCATCGAAGCCAAACCCGATCTTGATGGCGTGGAGCTCCAAAAGAGCAACATCCTCTTAGTCGGGCCCACAGGTTCGGGCAAGACTCTGCTCGCGCAGACTCTGGCCAGGATTCTCAACGTGCCGTTCGCAATTGCTGATGCCACCACCCTCACCGAGGCCGGGTATGTTGGCGAGGATGTGGAGAACATTATTCTCATGCTCTTGCAGAACGCGGATTATGACATTTCGCGCGCTTGTCGCGGCATAGTCTATATAGATGAAATCGACAAGATATCCCGCAAAACGGAAAATCCGAGTATTACCAGGGACGTTTCCGGTGAGGGGGTCCAGCAAGCCCTTCTGAAAATTGTTGAAGGCACAATGGCCAATGTCCCCCCCAAAGGCGGCCGAAAACATCCGCAGCAGGAGTTCCTCCAGGTCGATACGACGAATATCCTCTTTATATGTGGCGGAGCGTTTGTGGGTCTGGACAAGGTCATCCACCAAAGGATGAACATGAAGTCCATGGGATTCAACGCTCAAATCGGGGGCCCCAAGTCCGACGCCGTGTCAAACATACTCAGACACGTTCAGCCGGAAGACCTGATCCATTACGGCCTGATACCCGAGTTCGTCGGTAGACTGCCGGTAGCGGCCACGCTGCACGAGTTGGACGAGGATGCACTCGTGCGCATACTCTTGGAGCCGAAGAATGCTCTCGTCAAGCAGTACAAGAAGCTCTTCGGGTTCGAGCACGTCAAGTTGCGCTTCACCGATGAAGCCCTTCGAGCCGTGGCTGCAGAAGCTCTGACGCGCAAAACAGGAGCCAGAGGACTGCGCTCTATACTGGAAGCGTCCATGCTCGACATTATGTACGATCTGCCGGAATTCAAGAATCTCCAAGAGGTCATTGTGAACGAGGATGTCATCTATAATAGGGAACAATGCATCCTCGTGTTTGAAAAAGAGGCTGAAACAGCCTCCTGACCCTGGGATCATCTCTTTTCAAGTCCGGTGTTTCTGCCCGCCGGAGCCGCAACCAAAGCAACCTTAGAGTCGGAATCCGATCCGCGTTCGGAAAAGGGGCGGGACGGGTTCCGTCTCCAATAACCCTATTATGAGGAATTAAAAATGTTTTTCGCGAAGAAGGAAGGGCTTCCTTCAGCTACGCCGTTGTTATTACCCCTTCTTCCTCTGAGAGACATCGTAGTGTTTCCATACATGGTGGTGCCCCTGTTCGTGGGAAGGGAGCGTTCAATCAAGGCGCTTGAATCGGCAATGAAAGCCGACAAAATGATTTTCCTGGCCTCCCAGAAGAACGCCCAGCAGACCAACCCGCAAGAGGAAGATATTTTTGACATTGGAACCATCGGACAGATCATCCAGATGCTGAAGCTGCCCGATAACACCATCAAGGTTTTCGTGGAAGGAACACGGCGCGCCACCATTCGACGCTTCATTGAAAGCGATCAGTGCTTTCAGGTTGAAGTTCAACCTTTTGGAGACGAGATCAGGGAAAGGGAAATAGAGACCCAAGCCCTGATCCGAAGTCTCAAAGCCGTGTTCGAGACGTACCTGGCCCATAACAAGAAAATACCTCAGGAATTTGTTTCCTCCGTTCGCTCCATGACCGATGCCGCTAGGCTCGCGGACACCATCGCTGCCCAGCTCAATCTGAAGGTTCAGGACAAGCAGGAACTGCTGGAACTCGCCTCAGTCAAGGAGCGCATAGAAAAGCTGCTGGAGCTGATGCAGAGCGAGGTAGAGATCGCGGAAATAGAGAAGAAGATCCGTGATCGCGTCAAAAAGCAGATGGAGAAGAGCCAGAAGGAATACTACCTGAGCGAGCAGATGCGTGCCATCCAGAAGGAGATGGGAGAAAAGGACGATTTCAAGAATGAGATAGCCGAACTTGAAGAACAGCTAAGTAAGAAAAAGCTCCCCCCTGAGGCAGAAGCCAAGGTTCGCAAAGAGATTCGCAAGCTCAAACTCATGTCGCCCATGTCCGCGGAAGCTACGGTGGTCCGTAACTACGTGGACTGGTTTCTTATTCTCCCCTGGTCCACGGCTTCTGAAGGCGACCTTAATATTGAGGACGCCCAGAGGATTCTGGACGAGGATCATTACGGTCTCAGAGAGGTCAAGAAGCGCATTATCGAGTATTTGGCGGTCCAAAAACTCGTGGGCAGGACCAAGGGGCCCATCCTATGCCTAGTAGGACCACCGGGGGTCGGTAAAACCTCGCTGGCAAAATCTGTTGCCAGGTCAACGGGCAGAGAATTCGTTCGCATATCCCTGGGAGGGGTTCGGGATGAGGCTGAAATTCGGGGCCACCGAAGAACGTACATAGGGGCACTGCCCGGCAAGATCATCCAGAGTATGAAGAAGGTGCAGACCGTCAACCCTGTAATGCTATTGGATGAGGTTGATAAGATGAGCATGGACTTCAGGGGAGATCCCTCAGCGGCCCTGCTGGAAGTTCTCGACCCTGAACAAAACCATACCTTCAACGACCACTACCTGGATGTGGATTATGACCTGTCCCAGGTGATGTTCATAACTACCGCGAATACACTTCACGGCATTCCTGCGCCACTGCAGGATCGGATGGAGATCATACGCCTGGCGGGTTACACGGAACTGGAGAAACTCCGAATAGCCGAACGGTTTCTTGTGCCAAAGCAGATGGCCGCGAACGGCCTTTCTGAAGAACAAATCGGATTCGGCCGAAAGGCTATCCTTAGGATAATTCGACGCTACACCCGGGAGGCCGGAGTGCGGGACCTGGAACGACAAGTCTCCAAAGTTTGCCGAAAAGTCGCGCGAGAAGTCGTGGCCGGCAGGACCGGAGAGCGGTTACAGATCGAATCGAGTCATGTCGGCAAATTTCTCGGAGTTCCTAAATTCCGGCATGGTACTAAAGAGGAAAAGGAGAAAATAGGTGTAGCGACAGGGCTTGCCTGGACGGAAGTGGGCGGCGAGCTGCTCATTGTGGAAGTGGCTCCCATGCCGGGTTCCGGTAAACTCATCGTGACCGGCAAGCTTGGCGAGGTGATGCAAGAGTCGGCCCAGGCTGCTCTTAGCTATGTTAGATCCAGGGCGTGGGGTCTGGGCTTGAAGACAGATTTCTACAACAAAGTTGACATTCACATTCATGTCCCCGAAGGCGCCACCCCAAAAGACGGGCCGTCCGCTGGGATAACCATGACAGCCGCTCTAGTGTCGGCTCTCACGAAGAAGCCTTTCCCTAATGATGTGGCGATGACTGGCGAGATTACATTGCGAGGACGCGTGCTCCCTATCGGCGGCCTGAAGGAAAAGCTCCTGGCCGCGAAACGAGGCCTGATAGCTCGAGTCATTATTCCTCGCGAAAACGAGAAGGACCTCAAGGAGGTCCCACGCCGGATTCGTGAGGGACTGGAAATCATACCTGTGGACCACATGGATGAAGTACTCAGTATAGTATTTTCGGAAATGCCACAGACTGTATTTCCCGAGGAATCTCTGGCTATTGAACCCTCCTTCCACCTCAAACAGTGAGCATCCGTGGCATCGTACTAAGCCTGTGAGATCAAGAGGGAGAAGGCTCCAAGCCTCTCCCTCTCTTCATCTTTATTGGTGCGTTAAATTCTTGACATCGTCGCCTGCTTGATTGTACACTGATATGATTCTGTTACGTGTTGCAAGCAAAGCGGTTCATCCCTCCGGGGAGCAGAGTTAATGACCGGTCCCATTTTTTTAAAAAAAAGGGAACCTTCAGCATTGGCAGAGAACATATATACCAGTATGTTAAAAAGGGGTGACTTATGCTGAAGATGGAAGGCGCCAGAGTCCGAATGACTCCCGAAAACATTCACAGTATGCTCAAGCAGGGTCTTTCCTTTAAGGAAATAGCAGCTCGATGCGACGTGTTCGAAGACGCCATAGACGCCTCGCTGGTGCGATGGCTGAATCAGGGGCGTTGGCCTATAGAGGACGATGTAGCTGCGTGAGATGGGTGATGCTGAGATCCTGTCCCGATTCCTCGCCCAACGGACCTATTCCTCTTACCTGATCAAAGTTTCATTTTAAAAATGAGTCGGCGACTTTGCCGGCTCTTTTTTTATAGCGCGTGGAACGTCCTTCCCCGCACTCCCACGCAGTTCCTCGTAATCCGCGCCCGGAATACTTTATCGCGATTCTCCAAAGTGATGTTCGAAACTGGGGATGGCTCGGTGGGAGCGGGGGTCGGCTCCGGGTCTGGGTTCCGGACCTCGCAATAGATCAAGACTTTGGGCACGTACTTCACCGTCCGTTCCATTCACGACGCCGATCAAAAATTTTTTTGATTTTCGTTATTGCTCGCCGGACAGGAACGGTATATAAACTGCCCGGCACGAATAATGCCTCCTTCGTGGGGAGTGATATCGACATGCCCTTCAAGAGACGCCTTCCCAGCTGCCTCGTCGCAATTTCAATAATAATGATTGCTGCAGCAGGCGCGGCATGCGCCCAGGAGCCATTCAGGCTCACTCCTGCAGCCCGTTTTCTCCTAGGCATGGAATGGAGCTATCTCTGGCTTTCGGGAGAGATGCTTGTCCCGGCGGGAGGGAGACCGGGTTCGGGCTCAAGGGTCGATGTCCCGGCGGAGTTGGGAGTGGACCAGGGAGAAGCTACGTCAATCACGTTCGACGCGTCCATCCTTGATAATCATCTTCTCAATTTTGATTACCTCATGTTCGCCCCCACAGGAATCAAGAGAGCACCCAGGACGTTCCGTTTTCACAACAAAACTTACCTGAGTGGCACCTCCCTGGAGACTCGGCTCGATTTCAACTGGTTCCGGCTATCCTATGGGTATAAGCTTTGGGATCTGACGCCGTGGTGGATCGTTCCGCGGGTAGGAGTCCACCACATCCGTTACTCCGCGACGCTAAACGGCGAAACCGATGAGGACGGGATTGTGTCGAACACCAGAAGTCTGGATGGCACCTATCCCGTAGTGGGCCTCGAAACGCGTTATTCGTCTCCATACGGGGTAGACTTCGGCCTAGAATTGGAGGGAATCCATCTCATCACGGCGGGATTTCTCTCGATGGCTCGATTGCGTTTAAACTGGGAAATCTATCCTGACATTGTCATAACACTCAATGGTTCGAGTCGCGTAGTCCAGTATATAGAGGACAACCAACGTCTGAATAATGAGTTGTTTTATGTGCTATCGGGTTGGTCCGCGGGAATATCCTTCGCGTTTTAGGACCGGCTGACTTGGATTAAAAGCTGCACGGCGCCAGTTCTTAGCCAAGGCGGCAACCCTGGGCTCAACATGAAATGCATACAAACTCTCCATCTTCCTCACCAGAGCATTGTGATTGTGGAGAACTTCAGGGAAACAAATTGCATCATACGTGATATCGAGTGAGGTATATTCCCGCCTCTCCAGGTCCAAGAAGCGTTCTTCATTACAATAGTTGGGATCATAGATCTTCAGGATATGCTGTTGGGGGTGCCATTCATACGCCAGGACCGCGTGCAGAACCGCTCCGCGTGGTCCTTTGTTCATGAGAAGCACAATTCGAGGCTCCCCCATTGCCAAGCCTGCTGCGAAGCGCTTGAATGATTCAGTCTGGTTGCCGTGATATTTGTTGCAGTAGGCTGCTTGGAGGGTAATCAAATTCTTGCTGTAGAATTCTTGCAACTCCCGGGCAATCCGCTGTTGGCCCCTCTTGTCCAATATTTTTCTTAACGGCGGCTCGCCCTGGTGAGTGAGATAGTACCATCGGGAAAAGGCTGCCATGGCGAAACAGTAGCCCGGCTCGTTCGATATGGAGAAGGCATCATCGTTGACACAAAAAGAGGGCTGCGCCTGCGTAGTCCCAGAGAATAGGAACAAACCGACGAGAGCGACGCCTACCGCACCATACCTCAAGAGATTTCCCGCCAGAGATATTCTCATTAATCCTGTCCTGATTAAAATGCAGTCGTAGATTCATATTATACCTTAAATGACTCGAAATGACAAGGGTTTTAGTGACGGATCTACTTTGGCAGTTATTTTGAGCAATATACTGCTATGAAAAGGTGGGGCCGTTTCCAGTTGTCCTCAAGGGATTTGCCATATTTGCTAATAATAATTGGCCATATTAAGACGGGAATTACATACACTATTCTCGGCAGCCAGAACGCGGCCGCACTGGGTGTAGTGAGAGTTTCCGGACACGTGTCCGCCGCTTTGGTAATAACCTTAAGTTCTTCGCAGTATCAGACAACCCAAGGGAGGAAGGACTAGGCTAAGGTATTGGTTGTGTCCGTGGTGCGGACCGTCTTCCGTAGGAACCAACCCCGCATTTCCTACGTTACTTCCACCGTAAAAGAGCGAGTCGGAGTTAATGACTTCTTGGAAGGACCCCGGTTCCGGTACGCCGACGCGGTAGCCCTCTCTTACCACGGGGGTGAAGTTCAGAACACATACTAAATAACCAGCCGGGCCTCGCCGGATATAGCTCAGCACGCTGCTAAGGTAATCGTTACAGTCAATCCAGGAAAACCCGTCGGGCCTGTCATCCCATGCCCAGAGCGAACTGTCTTGCAAATAGAGCCGCCCCAGGTCCTCCAGGAAGCGGGATGCTTGTTCATGTGCAGGGTACTGCAAGAGTTCAAGTTCGAGCTTTGACTCATGGTGCCATTCGTTCCATGTGGCTAACTCGGAGCCCGCGATCAGAAGTTTCTTGCCAGGATGTGTATACATGTAGCCCAAAAGGAGACGGAGATTTGAAAATTTTTGCCAGTCATCACCAGGCATCTTTTTCAATAGCGATCCTTTTCCGTATACTACTTCGTCATGGGACAGCGGTAAGATGAAGTTTTCGCTGTATGCATACATCATGGAAAAGGTCAGATCATTGTGGTGGAAGCTCCGATGTATCGCCTCTTTTGAGAAGTATTCAAGCGTATCGTGCATCCAGCCCATATCCCACTTGAATCCAAATCCGAGCCCGCCGAGATACGTTGGTGTCGTGACCCCCGTCCAGGCCGTTGACTCTTCAGCCACCGTGAAACAGCCGGGAAAGCGACCGTAGACCATGGCATTGAACTCCTGGATAAATTGGATCGCATCGAGGTTTTCGTTTCCTCCAAAACGGTTGGGGACCCATTCTCCTTCTTCACGGCTGTAGTCAAGGTAAATCAGAGAAGCCACCGCATCGACCCTCAAGCCGTCGATATGATACTTATCAAGCCAGAACAGGGCGTTGCCCACCAGGAAATTTCGAACCTCATTCCTGGCATAGTTGAAGATGAGCGTGCCCCAATCTTTGTGCTCTCCTTGGCGGGGATCTGCGTGCTCGTAGAGCGCTGTTCCATCGAATAGACGAAGGCTGAAGTCATCCTTTGGAAAATGAGCTGGAACCCAATCCAGGATCACTCCCAAGCCGTTTTGATGAAGCACATCCACGAAGTACTTGAAATCATCGGGTGTGCCGAAGCGGCTCGTCGGAGCAAAATAGCCCGTGACTTGATACCCCCAGGATGCATCGTAAGGATGTTCCATGATCGGCATTAGCTCCACATGAGTGAAACCGTATTTCTTGACATGATTTACCAGGGGAAGGGCGACTTCGCGATAGGTAGCCCATCGGTTCCCTTCTTCAGCGACTCGCATCCAAGAGCCTAGATGAACCTCGTAAATGCTCATGGGGCTGGTGAAGAGATTATTGGTTTTCCTGTCCTCCACCCACTGGTGGTCTGTCCACTCATAGCCGTCTACATCCCAAGTTATGGACGCTGTCCCCGGTCTCAACTCCATTGCAAAGGCATAGGGGTCGGTTTTGATCCGAAGCTCGCCGGTCGGTGCCTTGATCTCGTACTTGTAGACTTCGCCAGGACCTCTACCCGGGACAAACAGCTCCCATACACCGGTACTACCCATCGCCCTCATCGGGAAAAGACGTCCATCCCAGTTATTGAAATCGCCGATTACGCTGACCCTTTTGGCATTTGGGGCCCAAACCGCAAAAGAGACCCCCTTCTCCCCTTCGAATTCCCTAGGATGAGCCCCTAGTCGGTCGTAAAGGTTGTAATGCTTGCCTTCTCCAACGAAGTAAAGGTCCTGCTCCCCCAAAGTTGGCATGAAACGGTAAGGGGTATCATGTTCCCATGTGGAACCCTCTGAGAACGTGAAGGTAATTAAGTACTTAATAGGAAGAGACTCATCAGGGAGAAAACGCCAGAACAGCCCCTGGGCCTCGGACGTTTTCATGGAGAGTCTTTCCGAACCAACCAGTAGGTCCGCAGCGGCAGCATCAGGATGAAAAGCCCTTATGATGACTCCCGATTGACCTTTTACTACGGCTGGATGAGCCCCAAGGACGCTATGAGGGTCCGAGTGTTCCACGCGAACAATTCGATCAACATCCTCGGGAACTATCCCCAACAGCAGCTCTTTTGAGTACATCGGTTTTCCTTTTTGATGATTCAACCGGCCTTTGGGCGAGAAGCGGGCCACGCTCCGCCACCTTGCGCGGCGAGGAGCGCCGTAACACGGCGTCGGCTTGGTCGCCCACCTGTTCACCAGAAGTTCATGAGTCTATTTTATTGTACTCTGGAATATTCTCCGGCTTCACATAAAGTATTCTATTACAATTGGGACACAGAATCATCTCTTCTTGCTTCAGTATCCGGATATTGAGCTGAGGCGGTATGGCCATGTGACATCCACTGCAAGAGCCTCCGTGCAACTCCACCACAGCATTGCCTCGCGCTTTCTGGACAGTTTGATACTTTTTCAGGAAATCCCGATCTACCCCCTCGGAAATTTCTTGCTTCTCAGTTGTCAGGGAAACTAGGGCCGTCTTGGCCTTGGCGGTGATAGCCTCCATCTCTGCCTTCTTTTCCAGCAAGCTCTTCTCAAGGCCCTCGTATTCTCGGTCTTTTCGGTCCAAGGTTTTCTTGATAGCCTCAATCTCGGTCATGAACCCTAATATCGCATCTTCTATTTCACCCGCGACTTTCTTGCCGAGTTTGACCTCTCTTGATAGGGCATTGTACTCTTTTTGGTTTTTTATGCTGAGAAGACGCCGTTCGGAACGTTTGATTTTGTCCTGTTCCACGGCGAGATCCTGCTCTTTTTTCTGCAAATCCTTTTCAAGCTCCGTGAGTCTCTCCCACGCCTCGGAAACTTCGCGCCGAATGACTACCAGATTTCTGGCAATGTCCTGAACTTCGAGTGGCAATCTGGCGAGGTCACTTTGGTGCTGGTCTATCTCATTGTCGATTTGCTGGAGCTTTTCAAGAAGTAATAGCTGTTCTCTCAACGAAAACTCCTTCTGACGGGTTGCGTATCTCAATGAATGGCTCCTTCTCTGACCTACAGTTAATACAGGTTATAGCCAGGCCAAGCCTGGAGAATTCTGCTTCGAATGCGGCACTCAAAAGTTCAACCGCACCTTTTTCCAGCCCGTAATGACCCGCGTCAATCACAGGCATTCCCATTTCCAGTGCTTCGCGGGCCGCGTGGTACCGGACGTCGCCAGTGACCATCACATCGGCATTCTGGCGCAAGGCTTCCCCAAGGTAGCTCATCCCACTGCCGGCAGCCAAAAAGAGTGTTCGCACCTCGCCATCCTTTTCTGAGATTACTCTCACGTGAGAGATTTCCAGATCCTTGGCAATCTTGCGGGCCAAGCCAAATACCGTTGTAGCTTCCGGAAGTCGGCCGACTCTGGCGCATTGCGCAGACACGGACGTAGTGACATTTTCCAGTCCCAGCTTGTCAGTCAGTTGATCGTTCAACCCGCCGGCCGCCGCATCCAGGTTGGTATGAAGGCTTAGAATGTCCACACCCATTCTTGCGGCGTCCAGCAGAGTCCTACCAAAAAGGGAATCGGCAACAATATTGCGGAACGGCTCTAGGAGAACTGGATGATGGGTGACAAGAAGTTCACAAGACGAAGCTGCTGCAAATTTCACCGTCCGCGGAGTGGCATC
>Ga0209039_10002920_pt1 | contig 13878 bp, 7 predicted proteins | sample BogFormECP12_OM1_FD_188238 | JGI IMG/M metagenome (GOLD analysis project Ga0209039, IMG submission 188238) | Bog forest soil microbial communities from Calvert Island, British Columbia, Canada - ECP12_OM1 (SPAdes) (version 2) | ecosystem: Environmental > Aquatic > Freshwater > Wetlands > Bog ...
CTAGAGTCTGGCCGGTCGTGGTCGCAAAAGGTGAGCCCTTTCTCTTAACCTCTACCGCAATCGTTTGAATTTCTCCTGAGAGTTCTCCGCCGATATCCCTAATTCCGATGACATCGACCGTGCTATAGCGGAGCCCTCTATTCATCGCTGTTTTGAAGCAAAGGAAGTGGCCTTTAACCCAGTGTTCCACGATTGGATATAGGTCTGATTCGCGCTTGACCTTCATGCTACCAAGTCTAACTCATTATTTTGCGACGACCAACAGCAAATAGTGTAATCCCGTCAAGCGGATTCAATAGAGCTGGTAGCTATCACGGTCAGCGCATTTCTGACCGTGGGTTCTTCCTTTCGACCAGAGCGACCACGGCTCGATTATCTTCGACCCAGTGCCTGGCTCCGCGATTCGGATTGATTCCGCACAACTGCCTTCGGGGTATCGCGCGAAAAGCCCACGGTCAGAAATGCTCTGACCGTGATGGCTACCAGCTCGCCGCACTCCAAGGTGCTTCGCACTGGTCAAACCAGTGGCTTACCTTCGTGACAATTACCCCGCCCTAATTCCTCGGATAACTGTCCGCCTTGGCAGGAGGAGAGCCGCCGGTCTGCGGCGTGGTGAAGTATTGCTTCGGCGCCTGGGTCCATTCGACCATGCTCAGACCCGAGGGATCGTAGAGAATTCGTCCTCCCCGGACGGTCATGCGGGCGATCACCTTTATGTTTCCATCCATCCGGGCCCATCCGTCATCGATGTAACCAAAGTGGCCGTGGAGCACTTCGAGTACCGCCACGTCCGCTTCGCTCCCCACGGACAACGTCCCCAATTCCGGGCGACGGATTTCCCTGGCGGGATTGATCGTTGACCTGCGAATGATGTCCTCGAGCGGCACGCCCATGGCAAGGAACTTGGACATGACCTCCGTCATGCTGACATAAGTGAAGTCCCCGGTATGGAGGTCGGTGGAGATGGAATCCGGAATAAAGCCTTGCTTTACGGCGGGAACGGCGTTGCGGAACCAGAAACTGCCCGCACCATGCCCGACGTCAAAGATGACGCCGCGCCGCCGCGCCTCCGCCAGAATCGGATTGAGCTTGCCGTCAGGGAGGAGAATGGGAAATTGCTGCGCGAACACGTGCGTGTGAATATCCCCCGGCCGCATCTTCTTCAGGATCAGGTCGGCGTAGGTGCGCTCCGGGCGGGGCCAGAAATCCATCATGACCGGGACACCGGCCAACCGGCCACATTCCTCGGCGCGGTCCACCGCGGCCCACGGGGGATGTTCGGCGTCCCAGGGCTTCTCGGTCCAATAGTGCGCCGTCTTCACTCCCACAATGATGTCCGGGAACTTTTGAATCGTCTGGGCGCACAACTGAACATCCATTCGACCGACGTCCTGTTCGGTCCCCCCCACCATGCCATCGGCGACAATATTCAGGAAAGCGAGCACGCGGACCTTGGCGTGATCGATCACTTCCTGCTTTTCCTGGAGGAAGGTGTCGGCGCCCGCTGTCCCCGCGTCGACCAGGGTCGTGACTCCCGCCGTAAGCGCGAGGTCCGCGGGAATCCCCAGAGGGGCGGCGTGCGCGTGCGCTTCCGGCACGAACCAGTTCAAAGGAGCTCCCCCGTGGCCCACGTGAAAATGAATGTCGATAAAGCCGGGAGTTACATACAGGCCGGAGACATCCACCACTTTCCCCGCTTCGCTCGCGGGAAGGCTCTCGCCAACCGCCGCGATCTTCCCCCCTGCAATCGCCACATCCATGACTTTGTCGATTTCATGGGCGGGATCAATCACATGGCCGCCTTTCAAAAGAAGGTCGTAATGCGGCGCCTGTGCTTTCGCGGCAAATTGCGGCCCAACGGTAGGTATCGATTCTAGAATAACGGCGAGGAGTATTACCCTTTTAAATTTTGACATCGTCCAGACCCTTTTCCCTGATATCCGGCTTGAGGCAGTAGTACAGTTTGATGTTGTAGCGGCGAGTTTACCTCGCCATGCGGCGGCGTAAGGCCGCCGCGGAAATGGCGGGGTAAACCCGCCGCTACATCAGACTGCACCACTCCAAATCCCGGAGCCCCCTGGCCAGGATCAAAAGATCCGCCAGCATCTGCCGGGACTTGCCTCATCGGCCCGCGGCCCGGCCGGTAACATATACCCAACCGGCGGCGAATACAATTGTCAGCCGGGATAATGGGTCAGCAGCATTTTGACTCCAGAAATTTGCTATTAGGAGGACAAAGTCTTTAATGCACGTGGACCGAAAAGCAAAAAGCCTCGGAATTGACCCCGAGGCTCTCACTAAATGCCTTTGGGAGCAGAATCTACAAAACTTAGGCTACTCCGCTCGCTTCTTGGAAGCATTGTGCGGAGGCTTTCGGGGGGTGTGAAAACCAAGCAAAATCATCCCCGCGCAAATTCCGCTAAATAGTAACATTGGGAATAACATCTTGCTTGCCTCCGTTCTGCTCTTCTTCGATAGCCTTTGCTTCTATGAAAACCTCTTGCTAGGCGGAAGAAGTAACATGCGGTGCCAGACCTGTCAAGCGGATTGCGGCGGGCGGGGCGGCGTTGCTAGGAATGGGAGAGTCAAGAAGTACCATTTCGATTTAGTTCCGAAGGGGAAGGTAGAGTGCACACACTCCATTCCGTGGTATGTTGTCGGCGCTGGAATGCCTGGTAAATACGAGGATAGCGACTGCACGGGGGCCTCCAACGGTAGTATCGTGATTGCATGCAGAAACGGGACGACCTCCATAAACACGGGTGAACTCATCATGCTTCAAATGGCCAGAAGAAACTTCCTGAAAGGGGTTGCCGCCATGGTTCCGGCCTCAGCGATTCTCTCCGGCTATCGAGCCATGGCTCGGCCGCTGCTCAAGAAGGTCAAGATAACTGACGTGAAAGCCATGTTCGTCCAGGCACACACCGAAACGAACCTGGTAAAAATCGAAACTGACAGCGGGATTACAGGAATCGGCGAGGCTTACTGGGGTCGCGGGGTTAAGGACGTGATCCTGGGTTACCTGCGCAATCTCGTGGTGAGCCACGACCCTCTCGACATCGAGCCGCTTTACACCGAAATGATTCGTTCCACAGGCGGGGCAGGTTCGCAGGCGGGGGTGACGGTGACCGCGATCAGCGGCGTGGAAATCGCGCTGTGGGACTTGGCGGGCAAGATTCTCGGCGTCCCGGTGTGCAAGCTGCTGGGCGGCCAGTATCGCGAGGGAGTTCGCGCCTATTGGACGACCGGGCCCAAGGATATGCTTGATCCCGCCTCCTGCCGCGAGTTTGCGGCCGCACTCAAGAGCCACCCTTTCGGCATCACGGCCATCAAGTCGGATGCGGATGCCTTTCCCAAAAAGTATGACCCCGAGAGTCGCGAACCCGGCCACGATTTTGTCACCGGCCACCTGACGCCCAAGGACATCTCGCGCATCGGGAAGGGCTTTGGCCAATTGCGTGAGGCGGTCGGGGAGGATATCGACATCGCCGTGCATTGCCACTGGGAGTTCGATTGGACCGACGCGCTCGAACTGGCGCGGGCCGTCGCGCCCATCCATCCCATGTGGCTGGAAGATCCCATGCCGCCGTACTACTCGCCGTCCTGGAGCAAGCTGACCGCGGAATCGCCGGTGCCGATCCTGACCGGAGAGAACCTCTACAAGCGCCAGGGCTTCATGCCCTTCATCCTGAATCAGGGCTGCCACTTGGTGCAGATCGATATCCCCAAGGCCGGCGGGCTGCTGGAGTCAAAGAAGATTGCCGATCTGGCCGAGCTATTTGAAATTCCGGTGTGCGCGCACATCGCTTCCACGCCCGTCGGGGCTCTGGCCTCTGCACATTGCGCCGCGGCGATTCGGGATTTTCGCGCCCAGGAGTTCTCGCCCGGCCGGATGCTGCCGGAAGACTGGGAAAAATTCATCATCTACGACGGCCCCGTGATCAAGGACGGAAAGTACCGAGTTTCGGCGAAGCCGGGCCTCGGCTTGGAACTCAACGAAGACTTCGTCCGCACGCGATTGATGCCCGGTGAGACGTGGTGGGGATAAGAGGCAAGCTCGTCGACATCAACGTCCCTGCCGCATGCGACGCAGGTGGTCCCGGGAGCGCGAGGCGGAGCGGCGGCACCCGCCCTCAGGGCGCTTCCCAGTCGAGGGCATAGATTTCCTGGATGCTGGCGTCCCGCACAAAGAGGGGAGATTCGTCCGGGGCGAGGCCGCTCCAGTTTCCGAAGGGTCCTACCGCCGCCTGAAACCCTTTCAAGCCGAGGATACGCTCCAGTTTGCGGTCGCTGATTTGGACGCGGAAGTAGCCCTCTTCCTTCTCGAGAATCCCGTGAAAATACAAATAGCGCCCGTCCCGGGACCAATTCGGATAGCCTACGAAACCCTGGGCGTTGGCGAGCTCCGTCCATTTCCGCGTCGGGAAATCAAAAAGCATGAACTTGAGAGAATCCAAGGTAATGGCGACGATGTAGCGTCCGTTGGGAGACCAGCGGGGAGAAAAAAGGCCATCGGACCCGGGCAGTTCCGAAGCGTTTCGCGTTTTCATATCCAGCACGAAGACCGCTGACCCCTGATGGCTGAGCGCATTGCCTCCGAAGACCAGCGAGTTGCCGTCGGGCGACCAGTTGGGGTCCGCCAAGTTGGTTCCGCGGCGATAGATCAGTTCAGGGATACCGCCAGTGGCGGGAATAACGTAGATTTGGGAGGGTTCGCCGGGCGGATGACCAAAGAAGGCGATCTGCTTGCCATCGGGAGACCATCGCGGCAGGTTGGCCTGCATGGGCGGGGAAGTAAGTTGGAGCTTTTGGGTTCCGTCCACCTTACTTCGCCAGATGGTGCCATCGTCGTAGTCGTTGTAGGCGACCCACTCTCCATCACGAGAGAAGTCGAGCCCCATCGCCGAGATTCCCGAAAGGTAAGGCGCGAACTGTCCTGATTTCGCATCGTAGCGCACCAATTCCGCCCGGGGCTGCCAGCCTTGGATGAAGAGCCTCTTGCCATCCCGGCTGGGCACGGGTTTGCCGGTATTCATCGGCCCCGTCGTCAACTGCACGGGCGCGGGGCGAGTAGACCGGAAAAGGCCAGCGTCTTTGCGCAGGGCCCAGACGCTTGCCGTCCCCTCGCGTACCGCCTCGAAGACGAAATACCTTCCATCCGGCGTCCAGTAGCCACAGCATTCGTTGGGTGGGTTGTTCCATCCCGGAAGCAGAGGATGAAGATTGGATCCATCCGCAGAGGCTTGCCAAAGGGAGCGGTTATTAGTCTGGGGATCATTCACGGTAAAGCCCAGGATGGTTCCGTCGGGCGACCAGCGGAGGTCGCCAGGCGTTCCCGCCGTTATCAAGAGGCGCCGTGGTTCGCTCCCATCGCTCTTCGCCAGGAGGATCTCGTTGCCCTTGGAGTAGGCAATCCTCTTGCCGTCCGGCGACCACGCCGCGCTGTGACCTTCCAGGCTGCCTAATCGGCGAGGCGCGCCGCCCAGTACAGAAAGAGTCCAGAGGGGCGCCTCGGGGGTTGATTCATTCAGGAAAGTCGGCAGAAGAAGTTCCGAACCGTCGGGTGAGATATCGTACAAGTAGCGCCAGCCAAGGTCGCCCAATACTAAGGAGGTCGGTATGGGTACCGTCTCACCACCCGTCGCGGAGGTTTGGGCAGGGCCCAACTGGTTGTCCAGGAAATAGAGCCGCGTGCCGTCCGTGACCACCGCGCTTTTGGGCCGGTTGGTGTGGGTGAGCGGGACGGTTCGCAGCACACGCGGGGGAGGCAGAGGGCGCGTCAGAAGATACCCGAGAATTGCCGTGATGCCGATGAGCGCGCCGCCGGACATCGCTGCCCAGGTGCGCCCGCGAAGAGGTGGACGGGCTTCGCGAACCTCCTCGGCCGCACTGGCAGTGGCCGCTCCCGTGTGGCCGGAATCCGTGTCACGCTTCAGGCGCTTCAGATCGGCGCGCAATTCTGCCGCGCTCTGGTAGCGCAACCCGCGGTCCTTCTCCAGAGCCTTGAGGATAATTCGTTCGAGCGCGAGGGGACACTCGGGGTTCAGTCGAACCGGAGGCAGAGGTACACGGTTTAGAATGGCCTCAAAGATGACGCCGGAGGTGTCGCCGCGAAAGGGCAACATCCCCGTGGCCATTTCGTACAGCACCACGCCAAAGGAAAACACCTCACTGCGTGCATCCAATTCCTTGGCCCGCACCTGCTCCGGCGACATATAGGCCACCGTCCCCAGCGCGGTCCCCGGGCTGGTCAGATGCATCTCCCACGGGCTGGCGGCGCTGGGAGTCTGCGAGTTTGCATCCTGCTCGGAAAGGCTGCCCGCCGCGGTAGCTTTGGCCAAACCGAAGTCCAGAACTTTCGCGTGCCCACGTTTGGTGAGAAAGATGTTCGCCGGTTTAATGTCCCGATGGATGATGCCCTGGGTGTGAGCGGCATCAAGGGCATCCGTGATATCGATGGCGATCTCGAGTAGTCGTTCCAACTCGAGGGGCCGGCCCTGAATCTGGTGCTTCAGCGTCACGCCATCCAGGTACTCCATGGCGATAAACGCCCGGCCTTCGTGTTCACCCACGTCGTAAATCGTGCAGATGTTGGGGTGATTCAGGCCAGAGGCGGCCTGTGCTTCGCGTTGGAAACGCGCCAAGGACTGGGAATCGCCGGCGACGGCATCCGGCAGGAATTTTAGGGCGACAAACCGGTGGAGGCGAGTGTCTTCGGCCTTGTAGACCACACCCATCCCCCCGCCACCGAGCTTTTCCAGCACGCGATAGTGAGAAACCATCTGGCCGAGGATGAGTGAATGACTATGTTTGATTGGCAATTTCGTCCCAGGGAACGCTATTATAGCACGATCGTCAGGTCAAAACGTTGACGTGGACTCAGTCCGCCTTGGTTGAAACAGTTTCCTGCGGGCCTAGTTGGGGTTTACACTTTTTCCGGAATCGTAAACGGCTCGCGAAAGCCGCGGTCCTCACCCCGCAAGTAACGGTTGGCTTCTTCGTCGCCCATCACCCTTTGGTTCACCGGATCGAACTTCAGCGTGCGTCCCAGCCGATAGGAGGTGTTCGCAAGGTGAATCAAGGTGGCGGTAATGTGGCCTTCCTCGATGGGCGCTGGAATGTCCTCTTTCTTGCGCGTGCGGACGCAGTGGATGAAATTCGCCCAGCGGTCCCCGGAGCGCGTCGCGCTGGGGCCAGGCTCATTATCTTCCCCCAGGAAAGTCCGATAGGATTCGTATCCGGTCATCGCCATATATCCCTTGGTGCCATAGATCAGATTCCCGCACATGGCTTTCGGTTGTTGAATATGGATGTGGCCCGCCGTTTCCGGCAGGGCCGCCGCGCCGGCTCCAAAGCCGGGCAAGCCGATGTCCGCCTCGGTGTTGCTCATCCAGTGGCGGACTTCGAATTCCAGGACGCGCCGGGTTTCATCGGGCATGTCGTACTCAAACGAACAGTTCAAAATATTGGGAGTTTCCTGATCGTCTTTGAACATGACGTGGCCGCCCGTGGCCGAAATTTTGTTGGGGAACCCCACCCCCAGCGCCCACCGCGCCAGGTCCATCTCATGCACGCCTTGATTGCCCACGTCGCCATTACCCGTATCCCAGATCCAGTGCCAGTTATAATGAAAACGGTTGCGGGTAAAAGGCTTGAGGGGAGCCGGGCCGGTCCACAAATCGTAGTCCACGCCGGCAGGAGTCGGCTCCACTTTGGCAATACCAATCGTATCGCGCCACTTGAAGCAAAGCCCGCGCGACAAGTAAACATCTCCAATTACACCTTCGCGAAGCTTGCGCACTCCCTCGATGTAGCCTTCGGCGGAGCGGCCCTGCGTCCCGTGCATGACGATGCGATCATAATGGCGTGCCGCCGCAACCAATTGGTGGCCCTCCCACCAGCCGTGCGAGCAGGGCTTCTCGACGTAAGCGTCCTTCCCCGCCTGGCACGCCCAGATGCCCATCAAAGAATGCCAGTGGTTGGGAGTGGCAACGGAAATCGCATCGATGGACTTGTCCTCCAAGAGCTTGCGAATATCCTTGTAGACTTGGGGCTTGGGCAGGTTCCACGTGGCCATATCGCCCAGCCGTTTGCTGATGACGCTGTCGTCGATATCGCAGATGGCGGCAATTTCCGCGTCGGGGACCGTGCCGAATCCCTTAAGGTGTTCGCCCCCTTGGCCACGCACACCGACCACCGCCATCCGCACACGATCATTGGCTCCCCAGACCCTCTCGGGGAGAACGCTGATGCCGCCGAGCGCTGCCAAGCTCGCGGAACTGGAGATGCCTGCCCGCAGAAAGTCCCGCCGATTAACCTTCGAATCGCTTTCCATAAGTCCCCCCTTGGTTTGGGTTTCCTCGCATAGATCGCGTGGGAAGTAAACCGCACGCGGTTGATCCAGCGCGAGAATAGCATACGCCAAATTGGGGGATGGAACAGCCTCAGTTGTGGCACTTTGTTGTGGCACGGGCGTCCCCGTGAGCACCCCACGGCCAAGATGGCCGTGCCACAAGCAAGCGTAGCGCGGACCTGTTCTGTAGGTCCGCGGTTCGTTCCCGATTGACAACAAAAAAGCCGCGGACCTACAGAACAGGGTCGTAAGCCTCGCCCACTCCCTGTTTTCCAGGCTGACGTTGACGCCGACGCCTACCGGGGGTAGCATCCCTTGCTCGAGAATGCGAAAATTCCGCGTCGTCATTTCCGTGTTTCTCATTTCGGCTATGCAGCCCAGCTTGTGGTCATGATCCTCCGAATGAAAGGACAATTTGATGAAGTCCATTCGCACACGTTTACCTATGCTGTTACTCGAACTGGTAGTCCTGGGTCTGGCCTGCGCGCTCGCCCAGTCTTCCGTGACCATCAATTTGACCGTCGATGCCAGCCAGGCGCCGGAAAAGATTCTGCGCACCCGCATGGTTATGCCCGTGAAACCCGGGCCTCTCACCCTTTATTACCCGAAATGGATTCCCGGCGAGCATGAGCCGGCGGGTCCAGTAGGCAACGTGGCCGGGCTCACGTTCTCGGCCAACGGCAAGACCCTCCCTTGGAGGCGCGACCTGCTCGACGCATTTACTTTCCATCTGGACGTGCCCTCGGGGGTGGAACGCTTGGACGTTGCGTTCGACTTCATCCAGTCCAGCAATGACTCCGCCACCGACAAGCTGGTGGTGGTTGCCTGGAACCCCGATGTGCTTTATCCCGCGGGGATTCCAGCGGAGAAGATCATCTTCAACCCCACGCTGCGCTTGCCCGAAGGTTGGAAATTCGGAACTCCGTTGCCCGTGTTAAACGCGGCGAGCGACGAAGTGACTTTCCAGCCGGTCTCACTCGACCGCTTGGTGGATTCGCCCGTCATCGCCGGCGAGTACTACCGCGCGGTGGATGTCACGCCTGCCAATGAACCGGTGCATCACGAAATTGACTTGGTGGCCGACAGCGCTGCGGCGCTCGAGATGTCCCCGGAGATGCAGAAGGGCTTCACCAACATGGTGGCGGAAACCGCCAAGGTTTTTGGGGCGCGCCATTATCGCGACTACCACTTCCTGCTCACCTTAAGCGACCACGTGGCGCATTTCGGCCTCGAACACAACGAGTGCAACGACAGCCGCTCCGGGGAGCGCAGCCTGCTGACCGCGGACGGAAGGCGCGGCGTGGCAGGCCTGCTCGGACACGAATTCGTACATTCCTGGAACGGAAAGTTCCGCCGCCCCGCCGATCTGAGCACCCCCGACTACGAAGCCCCGATGAAAACCGATCTGCTCTGGGTTTACGAGGGGTTGACATCTTACTTGGGTCCGTTGCTCGCCGCACGCAGCGGTTTGTGGAATCCCGAGCAATACCGTGAAGACTTGGCGACGACGGCCGCTGACATGGGTCCGGGGCGCCCAGGCCGCACCTGGCGGCCTCTCCAGGACACCGCCGACGCGATCGCCGGCGAATCCTTCGGCGCCTTCGGCCGCGCCGGCTGGGGAAATTGGCGGCGCGGTGCCGACTATTATCCCGAAGGTGATCTGCTCTGGTTAGAGGTCGCCACCCTCATTCATGACCAGACGCATGGCCAGAAATCCTTCGAGGATTTCTGCCAGGCATTTTATGGCGGCCCCAACCAGGGTCCGGAAGTGAAACCTTACACCTTGGACGATCTCGTGCGGGCCTTGCAGGCGGTTGCGCCCTACGACTGGGCGGGATACTTCCACGATCGTTTGACCTCAACGTCACCGGAAGCCCCGGTGGGCGGGATCGTGGCGGGTGGGTGGAAAATCGATTACACCGACAAACCGCCCGAATCCCATGGGGGCGGACGATTCGGTGGGGGTGTAAACGCTTTGTACTCCTTGGGGTTGCGCATTGGGTCGGACGGGGCCGTTCAGGATTCGCTGGTCGGCGGACCGGCTTATTTGGCGGGGATCACGCAGGGGATGCGGATCGTGGCCATCAACGATCGCGCTTACACGCCGGATTTGCTTCGCGACGCGCTGAAGGCCGGCACGAAAAATGATCAGCCCATCCGCTTCCTGGTCGTGAACGAAGATTACTACAAGACCTGCCCGGTCAATTATCACGGCGGTGAACGGTATCCCCACCTGGTGCGCATGGAGGGGAAGCCCGATCTGCTCGATGACATCGCCAAAGCTCACATGTGAAGGAAAGTTACTTTCCCGTGTAACCGTTGACGACGCCAACACCGGTGCAGGGGTCCCAGCCTGCCACGGCTGAGAAGCCCATGTAGAAGCCGCAAAAGCCAGCCGTGATGTCGGTGAAGTCATTTGTGACCGCTTTATTCTTGTATATGCTGGTGAGCTCAGCGTTGGTTGAAGCAGCGAAGCGACCGGAGGTATTCACAATGCCGGCGAGCGACGGCGCTGCGGCGCTGGTACCGCCAACGACGAGCCACGCGTGGTATTCAATGCCGTCGACGGGAAAAGTGTCATAGACGTAGACCCCCGTATAGGGATCGGAATCAAAGGACAAGTCTGGAACGCAACGCCATGTGGCACAAACGGTCGACGCGAGGTAGGTCCTCTGGTAACTTGGCTCTTTTTCTATGGCGCTCTGGCCGCCGCCACCGTCGACCCAGGCAGCTTCTTGTATCCAGTCGAAACTCGAGGCGCTGCGGCGGTTGGAGGTGCCGCCGGCGCTCACAACTCTCGGAGAAACGCTGGGGTAATTGACCCCCGCCGAATCGCCCGACGATGCCAAATAGACGACATTTTTTGCGGAGAAGCATCCGTCATCCAATCGATTCTCAAAAGCTCCGGCGGAAGCGCAACTTGTGGCGTTCTCGCCCAGGAACTCCCCTTCTCCCCAGCTCATAGAAACTTCGCCCTTGCCCGTGAGGGTGGGGCAAGTGCCGAGGGCGAGGGTCGTGGGATTGATTTCCGTTTCCCCACACTGCACCAGATTGTTGGCGACAAGCACGGCCTGCTGCAAGTCGGAATTGTAGTCTGAGCACGCTTCCACCAGGTAAAGAGTGGCCCCGGGGGCCATCGCATGGGCCCACTCAATATCCAGCGACTCCTCTACTTCCCAGCCGCCTGTGAAATCCACCGGAACTCCGTAAAAGCTGCACGTGGAGTTAAGGGTGTTGGCCCAAACCACCTGGAACTGCGAGACTGAAAACGGAAGGCCGAACTGAGCTGAGAAATAAGCCAGGTCGCTCGGAGCCTCGGGGTCGTCATAGGCATCGACAATGGCGATGGTGTTGCTGCCGCCACTGGGGTTGACGGTGGTTGAGTTGGGATTGCAGTTCGGTGATTCGGTAGTTGAGACCAAGCCATAATGACAAGCGAGCGAAGCGGGCGTCTCATAGCCGTACCCAGGGAACGGCGGCGCTTCGTCAGGCTTGATTCCGGCGGGGAGGTATATTTCGACGTTGGTATGGGCGGCGAGTTTTCCCGGCTGGGGTGGTTGCGCCACGCTGGATTTCGGAATGAATAGTGTGCCCGGGACGGATGGAATATGAATCGGCGTTGATTGGGGCGAAACCGACACCTCAAGTGGGGGTCCTGGCTGCGCTTCCTGGGCCAGTCCGCGCATTGCAAAAGCGAACACAAGTATGGCCGCTACTACGGCTAACCGTAACTCAATTGAATTTTTCACTGGAGTCCTCCTTCGTCGGCAAAATTGCTCTTCCCACCCACCTCGCCCCGGCCTGAATGCAACCGGGTTCAAGGCGATTACAAGGCCGTAGACCCCGTTTATAAACAAAATGTATTAGAGTTGTTGTAGGACGCCCCAGTCATTAGGCTATGTACTTTACTATCAAGTAGGCCGGGAGTCAAGAAGGGGTTCCGGCTGGAGAGGCAGGGGGACGGCAAGCCGTCCCCCTGCAGTGTGTAAATTGCCTTACACCTGAGAAGCAGCACTTTTCCTGGTTGCGCCCGGTTCGGGCCCGAGAAAAGTTACTTCCCAGCGTAGGTATGGGGGACACCGACGCCGGTGCACGGGTCCCAGCCTGCCACGGCTGAGAATCCCATGTAAAAGCCGCAGAAGCCTGTCGTGATGTCGGTGATGTCAGCCGTAACCGCTTTATTTTTGTATATAGTGGTAAGCTCAGCGTTGGTCGAAGCAGCGAAGCCCCCGGCGTTGTTTACAATGCCGGCGAGCGCCGGTGCTGCGGCACTGGTGCCGCCGACGACGAGCCACTCGAGGTAGTCAATGCCTTCGACAGGAAAGGTGTCATAGACATAAACCCCCGTATAGGGATCGGAATCGAAGGACAAGTCTGGAACGCAGCGCCAAGTCTTGCAAAGGGTCGGGATGTAGGTAGTCTGGTAGCTTGGGATCTTTTCATACGCGCTCTGGCCGCCGCCGCCGTCAACCCAGGCAGCCTCTGCTATCCAGTTGAAAGTCGAGGGGCTACGGCGGTTGGTGGTGCCGCCAGCGCTCACCACGTTCGGAGAAGTGCCGGGGTAAATGACCCCGGGCCCATCGCCCGCCGATGCAAAGTAGACGATATTGGTCGCGGCGAAGCTCGAGTCATAGGCCGTCTCACCGGCGTACTCTCCGGCTCCCCAGCTCATAGAAACTTCGCCCTTACCCGTGACCGTGGAGCAAGTGCCGAGGTTTAGCGTCGAGGGATCGATTTTCGTTGCCCCACACTGCACCAGATTGTTGGCGACAAGCACGGCCTGCTGCAAGTCGCTATCGTAGTTTGAACACGCTTCGACCAAGTAGAGATTGGCGCCGGGGGCCATCGCATGGGCCCACTCGATATCCAGCGATTCCTCTACTTCCCAGCCGCCCGTGTAATCCACCGGAACCCCGGCAAAGTTGCACGAGGAGGTAGCGGTGTTGGCCCAAACCACCTGGAACTGAGTCAATGTCAAGGGAAGGCCGAATTGTAGTGAGAACCAAGCCAAGTCACCGGGGGCGGCCGGGTCGTCATAGGCATCGACGATCGCAATGGTGTTCTTGCCACCCGTGGGGTTAACCGTGGTTGAGTTGGGGTTGCAGTTCGGTGATATGCCCGATGCAACGGTAACGAGGCCATAATGACAAGCGAGCGAAGCGGGCGTCTCATAGCCGTACCCGGGGAACGGCGGCGCTTCTTCAGGCTTGAGTCCGGCGGGGATGAAAACCTCGACGTTGGTTGAGGCAGCAAATTTGTGACCCGCCGGGGGCGTTTGCGGCAGGCTGGATTTGGGGACGAATAGTGTGCCCGGGACGGACGGAAGACGCACAGACATTACTTGGGGTGATACGGACCCCTCGAGTGGGGGTCCTATCTCTGCTTCTTGGGCCAGTCCGGATAATGCAAAAGCCAACCCAAGCACGACCGCTAGCGGTAGTTTACTGCGAACACGCCAAAAAGAGCGGGATGTGGTTGATTTCTCATTGAGTTGCCATGAGACGGCTGTATTACCCACGTGGGGT
>Ga0209039_10002921_pt1 | contig 13877 bp, 6 predicted proteins | sample BogFormECP12_OM1_FD_188238 | JGI IMG/M metagenome (GOLD analysis project Ga0209039, IMG submission 188238) | Bog forest soil microbial communities from Calvert Island, British Columbia, Canada - ECP12_OM1 (SPAdes) (version 2) | ecosystem: Environmental > Aquatic > Freshwater > Wetlands > Bog ...
GATTTGCTCGATGCGGTCTCGCAGCAGATGGCCGCTTGGCAAAAACCGAACTCGGTGCTGCATCGATTATGCGGCATTACTTAAGACGCTATGTTTAACGAGGAAGCCCGATCATCTCCGCGTACGCGTCACGCGCCGCGTCGAATTCTCGGAGAAATTCCTTGCGCATTCGGCGCAGTTTCGCCTGCCGGTTGCCGGCGCGCGCTGCATGATACAAGAGGCGGGTCCGATGCCGCAGCAGCCAAGTGTAGCGCCACAGATAAAGGCCCGATGACGGAAGGCTCAGCGCGTAATAGCCGGCGACAACTCGCCCAAGGAAGTGATGGCATATCCCGATCTGGGCGGCCCAGCTTGCGAGAACCACCAGGGCGCGCGCTAGCCACTTGCCCGGTGGCGTGGGGCCCGCGCTCTTGTTGAACAGGTGGGTTGCGAGCAGAACGATGCCTGCCAGGATGTGATTCAAGAAAGCGTAAGCTGCAATCGGGGCCGCGATCAGGGTCTCGCACCACGCCGCCAGCCGGCGCCAAGGCGAAGCGAACCACGAGGCGACACCCACCTCGCACTGCTGGAGCCAACTCACGCGTTCGGCCTCGTGGTAGAGGTGCAGCGACTCCCGAAGGGCAACCAGCCGGCCGGGATTGAAGCCATTCAGTTGTTTGACCACCTCGCCAGCGAACCGACTTAACCGAAGGTCGTCCGCGCTCTGTTTCCAGTTCGGCCGGGTCTTCCAGTCATCGTCTAAATCGCGGCGCAGAACCTCTTCCAGGTCCGTCTGGAAATGCTCCAGTTCATCTCCGGGAAGACGGAAAGCTCGCTGCCGCCCGGCTTCATCCAAGGCGAGGGCGCGATCTTCAGGTGATCCACCTCCCCGGCAATACTCAATTGCCGGAACGGGGGCATCGACGTAGATGAGCAATTCCCCGGACTGCAGCGACGCCACCGGCAAGAACAGGTCGACGGGGTACAAGCTCATGCCAAGCTCGTCGGCGTGGCGCGAGTCCGCCTCGACGGCGATGGATGCCGCGGGTAGAGCGGGGCTCGATGAGCCGTTTCCTGGCAAGGCGCGCGGGTCGCTGAAGACGACCACGGCGGCACCGTTTGCCAATCGATCGCAGCACGCAGCGAGCACGGATTCCCAATTTCCGCCCGAGGGGTCGTACGGAAGCATACCTAAGCAACGGGCGACAAAGGCCCGCGCCGGACCTTGAAGCAACTGGCGGGGAACCAGGCAACAAACCTGCCTTGCGAAGGCGGCAACAAGGATCAGCGCGTCCAGGAAGCCCGGCGGGTGGCGGACGATCAGCAAGGCTGCTCCCGAATCGGAGAAGGTCCCAGCGTGCAATAGCCGGATCTTGCCGAAGAAGGCTCCCAGCCAGCGACGTAGTAGTCCGCGCATCAGGCGGTATGTTGGCGGAGCGACGGCGGCCGAAACGGGACCGCGACTCCTGGTGGGCGAAGTGGCGGTCATCGGAAGGCCTTTCGCAAGGATGGCGCAGAACGAGTCTGCACGGTGGTGCCGCGCCGCCGTTTTGACCTCGGTTGAGGCTCAAGCGGCATGGCATCGCTTTCCCACCCATCCACCGTTCCCAACGGACGAGTGATCGTGTCCTGCAGTGAGTACACCTTCTGGAACTTGCGCCCTTCGTCGTCGACCAGCCGCAGGCGAAACGCAATACGGTTGGCCGCCTGCGAAGCGCGAATCGGGAGATAGCCCATCAGTTCGCTTTCGACGTAAGCCACCGCATAGGCCTGCTTCTTCTTCCACCAAGTCAGAACCCGGATGTGCGTGAAGTCGAATTCTTCGGTTCCGATGCGATCGGCAACTACGTACTGAGGGACTTCCTTTCCGTCGTCCTCCACGGTATCCAGCACCACCCACGCCACCATGTTAAACTCGTGCGCATAAGAAGCGATGGTCGGCGGAATATCGAGGTCGATGAGCCGTCCCAGAACCCAGCCCGCTCTCGATCCGGCGCGGACCATGTACCATGCCTCCCGGGTTCTGGCGCCGGCGGATCCCATGGCCGGGGTCGGGCGATCCACCAGCCTTCGCTCGAAAATCTCCATGGGCTGATTAGCGGCGAGTTGGCAAATCTCGGTCGCGTCTCGCGACGGAGTGATACGCAGCTTGACTTCGTTGCCGGCGTGCCCAGCGGCCTGGGCGGGGATCCGGCGCGTCTCATCAAGCAACTGGTCTCCGGCCTCGTGAGTCGCGCCGTCGATCAGATTTCGCAGTTCCACGTAGCCGATCCGGCGGGCGCCGAACTGCACGCGCGCCCAGTTACGAGTGCGGCTGAGGACCTCCACGCGCTGGCCTTCCTTGAGCGTGGCGATCTCGGAACGGATTTCGGCCGGAGTATCAAACACCGGGAGGGACTCCGGCAAGACATACGCAGCCTCGCCTGAAACCACATGCCGAGGGCGGTAGACAAGGAAGTAGCAGGCTGCGCCGACGGCCACCAGCACAAGGAAAAGAATGAGGCCGGCTTTCAAGCGGATGAATGTACCTCGTCTGCAGGAATTGCGAAATCAGAACAGGACGGACGCCACTTAGGGTTCCCCCCTTGTTCCATTTTCATTCTACACTAATTGCTGCGTATCAACCGCAGCCTGAGCGTAGTGACTTGAATCGGCCGGCTCGACCACGGTCAGCGAGCGGACCGCTGACCGTATGCCCTCGGCGAGTCTCGAGGAGGAGCCCACGAAACTGGAAAGAGTCTCCATTCCTGGTCCCGTTGGCAAGCTCGAAGGCTTGGTGGAGTGGTCCACGGACCATGCGTCGTCGAGCCTGGCGGCGATGGTCTGCCATCCGCATCCCCTCTACGGCGGGACGATGCACAGCAAGGTGGTCTATCGCGCTGCCAAGGCCGCGCTCGCGCTCGGTGTTCCCACTCTGCGCTTTAACTTCCGCGGCGTGGGCAAGAGTGAGGGCGAGTATGCCGGCGGCCCGGGCGAGCACGACGACGTTCGGGCCGCGCTCGATTATCTTCTGTCGCGATATTCCACCGCCTCGGTTTGCCTGATGGGCTTTTCTTTCGGAGCCTGGGTGGGCCTGGCGGTGGGCGCACACCACTCGCGAGTGGGCGCGCTGGTAGGGCTCGGCGTTCCCGCCGGCTCGTATGACTTCAGCACCCTGAGCGGTGTCACCAAGCCCAAACTGATCGTCCAGGGAACCGAGGACGTCTACGGGCCGCGCGACAAGCTCGAGGCTCTCTTCGCCTCGTTGTTGGAGCCCAAGCGACTCTGCTGGATCGAGGGCGCCGATCACTTCTTCGACGGGCATCTCGATGAAGTCCAGTCGACGGTGCACGAGTTCCTCCAGGAGTTGTTGGCGGGACGAATTGACCAAGGATAACCAGCAGGTGAACGAATTGAGCCAAATCGGAGAGGCGCGGCCGGAACCCTTCTACTGCCCGCAATGCGATCGGGAAGTGGACGACCCCCTGGTGTGCGGCGACTGCGGGGCGGTGATCTGCCGCCGCTGTGGAGCGCCCCTCGAGAAAGTGGATGAGCTGGGCATCGGCTGAAGGTTGGTCATTGGTCCGTTGTCCTTGGTCCGTTGCAAAGCTCGTTCCCAGCGCGCAGAGGTTCTTCTTGCTCGCCACTCGTCACTCGCGGCTCAATAGGCCGCTAGCTCCCTTGCCGCCCGCACCATATCCGCGGGCTGCGGCAGCACGGCTTCCTCCAGCGCCGGATGGTACGGAACCCACACGTCCCTGGCGGCCAGGCGGCGCACCGGCGCGTCGAGAAAAGCAAACAACTCGTCGGCGACGCGCGCCGCGATCTCCGCCCCGTACCCCCAGGCTAGGCTATCTTCGTGAGCTATTAAGGCCCGGCTGGTCTTCTTGACGGAGGCCGAAATCAGGTCCCAGTCGTAGGGCTGGAGCGAGCGCAGGTCGAGGATCTCCACCCGCACGCCCTCCGCCTCGAGCTGCCTGGCCGCCGCCACCGCGCGCACCACCAGCGACCCGTAGGTGACGATGGTCAGGTCCACGCCCTCGCGCACCAGCTTGGCTTTGCCGAAGGGAATCATGTAGTCGGGTCCGGGATAGGGGCTGCGATTGTGGGTTTGCCGGTAGAGATGTTTGGGCTCCAGGAAGATCACCGGGTCGTCGCTGCGGATGGCCGTGCGCAAGAGGCCGTTGGCGTCGAGTGCAGTGGCCGGCATCAGCACCCGCAAGCCCGGAAAGTGGGTGAAAATCGACTCCCCGGACTGGCTGTGATAGATGGCGCCCCCGGAGAGATAGCCGCCGATGGGCACCCGGATCACCATCGGGCAGGAGAAGTCGTTCTTGGAGCGCCAGCGGATCACACCCAGCTCGTCGCGCATCTGCATCATCGCCGGCCAGATGTAGTCGAAGAACTGGATCTCCACCACCGGCTTCAGGCCGCGCGTCGCCAAGCCGATGCCGTTGCCGATGATACTAGCCTCAGCGAGCGTCGAGTTGTAGCAGCGGGCGCTGCCGAACCGGCGCTGCAGGTCGTGAGTGGCTTTGAACACCCCGCCCTTGCCCTTCACCCGGGCCAACTCGTCGTCGTGGCTGCAATCGGCCACGTCTTCGCCGAACACCACCACCCGCGGGTCGCGGGCCATTTCGTCGCGCAGGCAGAGGTTGATGAGGTCCACCATGGTCCTGGGCTCGCCTTGGAACTTGGGCGGCCGATCGAACTGCCCGGAGGTGGGATCGGCGGTGGGCGAATAGAGGTACAGCATCACCCCCGCCGGGTCCGGGTCCTCCGCCGCCAACGCTTGTTCGGCGGCTTCGCGGACCTCGTGCTCGGCGGCCGCTTCGATCTCCCGCAGTTCCTCCTCCGCCACCCCGCACTCGGCCGCCAGCCAACGGGAAAGCTGTGGCAGCGGGTCCCGCCGGGCCTCCTGCTGCCGAAGTTCGGGCAACTTGTAAAGGCGCTCGTCGTCGGAAAGCGAGTGCGAGTAAGGACGAACCACGTGGGCGTGCAGCAGCGCCGGGCCCTGGCGCCGGCGCACATACTCCACAGCCTCGGCGGCGGCCTCGTAGCTCTCGGGGAAGCGGGTGCCGTCGCACTCCAGGGTCAGGAGGTCGGGGAAGCTCTTCACCAGGCGCGAAATGCTTCCCCCGGGCGTCTGGGAGTCCACCGGAACTGAGATAGCGTAGCCGTTGTCTTCCACCAGAAAGAATACCGGCAGCTTGCGCAGCGCCGCGCCGCTCACGGCTTCCCAGAACTCGCCCTGGCTGGTGGCGCCCTCGCCCGCGGAAACGAACACCACTTCATCGGCGCGGAAGCTGGTGGCTAGCTCCGCCGCCTCCTGCACGCGAGAGAAGTAGAGGGTGGCCTGGGCCGCGCCCACGGCTTGCAGAAGCTGGGTGCCGGTGGGGCTCGAGCCAGTGACAATGTGCAGCGATTTCGACGACCAGTGCGAAGGCATCTGCCGGCCGCCCGACTGCGGTTCGTCCTTCGCGCCCACGGCTTGCAGCAGCATGTCGAGCGGAGTCAACCCCAACTGGAGGCAGAGCGCCCGGTCCCGATAATAAGGATAGAACCAGTCGTAGCCGGGCTTCAGGTGCATTGCCGCCGCCACTTGAATAGCCTCGTGTCCTGCGCCGCTCACCTGAAAATAGGTCCGGTTCTGGCGCTTGAGCTGGATTTCCTTGTCATCCAGACGGCGCGAGAGCACCATTGTCCGGTAGGCGCTGAGGAGGACTTCCCGGGAAAGCCCGGCCGCTTTTGTAAGCTGTGTGGTGGTCGCCATGGAGCCTCTTCGGAAGGCGGCGTGGACTCCCAGCGGAGCGGTTGGTCCCGCCCAGCGGGAGCCGCATCGCACCGGAGGAATCGAGTCTCGGAGCCGGCCGCAACAAGAAGGGCCATTATCAATTCCTCTTCCCGTAAAGTCAACTGCGACCCATAGACAAAAGAGTCGAGAGTCGAGAGTGGAAGAAACATGCCCGGTGCTCGCCTTCAATTCAGTTCCAAGCCGTCTTGACTTTTCGACTTTCAACTCTCGACTTGCTCCTAAGTCATTGGCGGCATAAACCTGCAGCCACAACCTTCTTCAGCAGCATGCCAGGTTTGTTCCTGGGTTTGTTTTTCGGACCGCTTCCGTTCTAGAAGCACTTACTGGGTTTGTTCCAGGTTTGTTTTTTGTGGCCATTCGATTCTAAAGGACTTACTGGGTCTGTTCTAGGTTTGTTATAAGGTTCATGTTGATGATTCTAATAGACTTGTCAGGTTTGATTGACCCATTTTTTTCATTTTTTCCCCAACGCCGCCCGTTGAACACGCTTTCGTCCCTTTGGACCATGCGCCGGCACACTTGTTGACGACAATTTGGCCCGTTTGATCGGCGAGCACTGAATCCCAATCCCGAAACCCGTTGCTCCTGATCGTTCATCTCGCATGCGCAATTCCTGCTTTCTTCGCTCCAGCCGTTGGTCAGTCTTGGGACGGGCTCTGGTTCTGACGGAAGTCCGCAGCGCATAGTCTTCCTAACGCGAGTCCCGAGCCCTGATGCCGACTCCTCTCTCTGCGAGCCCCGAACCCCGCTGTCGCGCACTAGCCGCCTTTCAATCGCCAATCGGCAATCAGCAATCACCGCGCTCTTCTTCCGCGCCAGAGACTAGGCAGACGGAGCTTCTCGTTTTCAAACCCGGCTGCCCTCGGTCCCAAGCGACCTAAAGAAAGTATAGTGTACCAAGAGCTTTATGTCAAGAAGAATATCCAAAGACTGATATACCCTTTGCCGGTGTAAAATCTGAAGCGCCAATGCGTCTTAGCTCTCAGCCGTATACGGACCGTCTCCCGCCAGAAGAAATTGTGGCACCACTTGGAAACCGCTAATCACACCCGTACCCGTGGGCCGGTCAAAAACGAATACCAGGTCGTAACGATCTTTCGGCCAACTCTCGGTATGGGAACTTCGTCGTGGTTCCGGTTTGGGTCAGGATGCACTGGCTTTTTGCTGATTCGTTGTTCACCTCCACAAAATCGCCCCACTTCGCCCCTCACAAGCAAGTCACTCCGACCGCCAGGACAGGGTCACGGAGGCATCCACAACAATCCAACTCACGGACGCGCCTCGTCCCGGAGCTGCTTGATGGTGATGCCGCCAAGGGAAAGCTGGTGCGTCTTGCCGAAGCTCTTGAGCCGCTCAATGGCCGCTTGCCGCTCATCCTCGGTCGGCTCTGCTAACGCAGCTTGCCGCGCCTGCCAGACGGCGATCGCTTCCGAGAGCATCTCCTCGGCCGAGCGGTATTGGCCAGAGAGTACGGCATCATTGACGATGCGCTCGATCTGGGGGGGGAGATGGACGGTCATCGGAAATCTCCTTGCAACCAATGTCCACAGTAGCCGAGAGCGGCCGCGCCCGTCAAGCACGGGCTCTCTGTCGGGCGGCGTCGCTCCTATTGTATTTTAGCTCTTCCTAATAAAAACAAGCGCGCGAACGACGGCACGCGATGATCAACGGGCTGGGCTCCAGTGCCCCATGCAAATGCGACCTCTTCTCGGGTGATGCCCTCGAGTTCGCGGGCATCGAACTACTGCGTAGGTATCGCCCAGGTCAGACCAGCCGCCCCCGAACGGAACGCAGATCGAAAGGCACGCCTTGATCTATGGCCAGCATAAAAAATATTGATTTCTCCGAACGGGTAGGAAACGGCACAATGGTCGATGCCTACAATAGGGCATTTGCAGGCTTTCCGGAAATGGCAAACAACTCAGGAAGCGATGGTCGGACCAGTCTCTATCGGCGCGAGGAACGCAGCGCGCGCGGCGGGGTTCGTGGACTGCCTCCCGCCCAAGGGCTGTACGATCCGGCGCACGAGCGCGATGCCTGCGGGATCGGATTCGTAGCCAACATCGAGGGCCACAAGTCCCACGACATCATTGCCAAGGGCATCCAGATCCTCATCAATCTCACCCACCGCGGCGCCTGCGGCTGCGACCCGGAGACCGGCGACGGCGCGGGCGTGCTGATCCAGATTCCCCACGCCTTCTTCGATCGCGAGTGCTCCCGCCTGGGATTCACCCTTCCCGCTCCCGGCGAGTATGGCATCGGCATGGTTTTTCTGCCCGTGGCCCGTCAGGAGAGAGTGCTTTGCGAGGGTATCCTGGAAAAGATCGTGGCGGAAGAGGGCCTTGCCGTCCTGGGCTGGCGCGACACGCCCATCAACTCGAACTCCATCGGCCGCTTGGCCCGCAGCACCCAGCCTTACATCGAGCAGATTTTCATCCGGCGCTCACCCGAAATGGACCAGGACGCCCTCGAGCGCAAGCTCTATGTGGTTCGCAAGCGAGTGGAAGCAGAGATCGCCAAAAGCGATATGCGCGAGAAGGACTTTTTTTACATCCCCTCGCTGTCTTCCCGCACCATCGTCTACAAGGGGCTGCTGCTGGCACCCCAGATCGCCAATTTCTACAAAGAACTGTCAGACCCGGAGGCGATGAGCGCGCTCTGCCTGGTCCACCAGCGATTCTCCACCAACACGTTTCCCACCTGGCACCTCGCGCATCCTTATCGCTACATCTGCCACAACGGCGAGATCAACACCCTCCGCGGCAACGTTAACTGGATGTACGCCCGGCAGTCGGTGCTGGCATCGTCGTTGATGGGCGATGACGTCCGTAAACTGATGCCTATCATCACCGCCGGCGGCAGCGACTCAGCCAATCTGGATAACGCCATCGAACTCCTCACGCTCACCGGGCGCAGCCTTCCCCACGTGCTTTCCATGCTGATTCCCGAGGCGTGGAACAACGATCCCACCATGCCGGCGGACGTGCGCGCGTTTTATGAGTTCCACGCTTCCTTGATGGAGCCGTGGGACGGCCCGGCGGCGGTGGCGTTCACCGACGGACGCGTGATCGGAGCCAAGCTCGATCGCAACGGCTTGCGCCCGGGGCGGTATCTCGTCACCAGCGACGGCCTCATCATCATGGCGTCGGAGGCCGGCGTCTTGCCGGTGCGGCCGGAAACCGTTCGGCTCAAGGGACGGCTCGAGCCGGGCCGCATGCTGTTGGTCGATACGGTGGAGAAGCGGCTGATCCCGGACGACGAGGTGAAGAAGCAGCTCGCGGCGCGCCAGCCTTACGCACAGTGGCTGAAAGAGAACCAGATCACCCTCGACCACCTTCCCGATCCCCCGCACGTAAAGCCAACCGACCATAAGACCATCCTCTTGCGGCAACGCGCTTTCGGCTATACGGACGAGGATCTGAAGTTCATTCTTGGCCCCATGGGAACCAGCGGGGAGGAGCCGGTAGGATCCATGGGCACGGATACGCCCCTGGCCTGCCTTTCCGACCGGCCCCAAATGCTCTTCAGCTACTTCAAGCAGATGTTCGCCCAGGTCACCAACCCGGCCATTGATCCCATCCGCGAGGACCTGGTGATGTCGCTGACCAGCTACATTGGCTGTGAACCCGACATCCTGGAAGAATCGCCGCGCCACTGCCATACCCTGAAGCTCACCCATCCGGTCATCACCAACCGGCGCCTGGAAAAACTGCGGCGCGTGAGCCAGGGCGATTTCCTGGCGACCACGCTTCCGATGCTCTTCGCGGTGGAAGGAGGCGAACAGGCACTTCAGAAGGCGGTGGACGAGCTTTGCGAACGCGCCGATCTGGCCATCAAGTCCGGCTACACGCTGCTGATTCTTTCCGACCGCGGAGTCGATAAGAAGTATGCGCCCATTCCCAGCCTGCTGGCGCTCTCGGCGGTCCACAATCACCTGATCAGGTCGGAGACCCGCAACCAGGTGGCGCTGATCGTCGAATCCGGCGAGCCGCGCGAAGTGATGCACTTTGCGCTCCTGCTGGGCTACGGCGCGAGCGCGGTCAACCCTTTCCTCGCCGTCGAGACCCTTGAGGATATGCACAAGAACGGCTACTTCCCCGCCGATCACAGCTTTGACAAAGTCTTGAAGAACTATATGAAGGCGGTGGATAAAGGCCTGCTGAAGACTGCCTCCAAAATGGGAATTTCCACCCTTCAGAGCTACCGGGGCGCGCAGATCTTTGAAGCCGTGGGGTTGAACCGCCCGTTCGTGGAGCGATACTTCACCGGTACGTCGTCACGCATCGAGGGCGTAGGCATTGACGTTCTGGCGAAAGAGGCACTGATGAAGCACCAGTTCGCTATGCAGCCGCCGGCGGACTCGGAGACGGAACTGCAAATTGGCGGCGAATACCAGTTCCGCCTGCGCGGCGAACGGCATCAACTGAATCCCACCACCATCAGCAAGCTCCAGCAGGCGGTGCGGCAGAACCGCTTCGAAACCTTCCGGGAATTCGCCGACACGGTCAACCAACAGAACCGCGACTTGATGATGCTGCGCGGCATGTTTGAGCTGAAACCCATCGGTCCCCCGATGCCCCTGGACGAGGTTGAGCCAGCGTCGGAGATCGTGAGGCGCTTCGCCACCGGCGCTATGTCATTCGGTTCTATCAGCAAGGAGGCACACGAAACGCTGGCGATCGCCATGAACCGCATCGGCGGCCGCTCCAACACCGGCGAAGGCGGCGAGGACGAGGCGCGTTACCGGCCGGATGCGAACGGCGACCTGCGGCGCAGCCGGATCAAACAGGTGGCCTCCGCGCGCTTCGGTGTTACCACCCATTACCTGGTGAACGCGGACGATCTCCAGATCAAAATCGCGCAGGGCGCCAAGCCCGGCGAGGGGGGCCAGCTACCTGGTCACAAAGTGGACGAAATCATCGCCAAGGTGCGTCACTCGATTCCCGGGGTGGGACTGATTTCGCCGCCGCCGCACCACGATATTTACTCGATCGAGGATATCGCGCAACTGATCTATGACCTCAAGATGGTGAACCCGCACGCGCGTGTTTCTGTGAAGCTGGTGGCGGAAGCAGGCGTGGGAACCGTGGCCGCCGGGGTCGCCAAGGCGCACGCGGACGTGATCCTGATCAGCGGTTATGACGGCGGTACGGGAGCGTCGCCCGTCAGTTCCATCCGCCACGCCGGAATCCCCTGGGAACTGGGGCTCTCCGAGACCCAGCAGATTCTGGTGATGAACGATTTGCGCAGCCGCGTGCGCCTGCAAGTGGACGGCAAACTTCAGACGGGTCGCGACGTGGCCATTGCCGCGCTGCTGGGCGCGGAGGAGTTTGGCTTCGCCACCACTCCGCTGATCACCATGGGCTGCATCATGATGCGCAAGTGCCACTTGAACACCTGCCCGGTGGGCGTGGCCACGCAGGACCCGGAATTGCGGAAGAAGTTTCAAGGTCAGCCCGAGCACGTGATCAACTTCTTCTTCTTCGTGGCGGAGGACCTGCGCCGCGTCATGGCGAGCCTCGGCTTCCGCAAGCTCGACGATATGGTGGGCCGCGTCGAGTGCCTCGCTCAACGCCAGGACGTGGAACACTGGAAGGCCAAGAGCATCGATCTCTCTGCGATCTTATACAATCCTCCTATGCCGCACCACGTGGGCCGGCACTGCTTCATCGCTCAGGATCACGGCATCGAGAAATCGTTGGATGTCAGCCTGATCGAGCACGCGCACGAGGCGCTGGTGAACCGCACGCCGGTCTCATTCAGCCTGCCCATTCGCAACGTACATCGCTCGGTGGGCGCCATGATGAGCGGAGAAATCGCCCGGCGCTACGGCTCGGAGGGACTGCCGGACGATACGATTCAGATTCACTTCCAGGGCTCTGCCGGCCAGAGCTTTGGCGCGTTTCTGGCCAAGGGTGTCACCCTGACTTTGGAAGGCGAGGCCAACGATTATGTGGGTAAGGGGCTTTCCGGCGGCCGCCTGATTGTCTACCCGCCGCGCGAATCGGAATTCGTGGCGGAGGAGAACATCCTCATCGGCAACGTTTGCCTTTACGGCGCCACCAGCGGCGAGGCGTTTTTCAACGGGATGGCAGGGGAGCGCTTTGCCGTGCGCAACTCCGGGGCCACCGCCGTGGTGGAGGGCGTGGGGGACCACGGCTGCGAGTACATGACCAAGGGTCTGGTGGTGGTGCTGGGAAAGACGGGACGCAACTTTGCCGCCGGCATGACGGGCGGCATCGCCTTTGTGCTGGACCGAACGGGCGGCGAGTTTGGCCACGTCCTGTGTAACCGGCGGGAAGTGGACCTGGAGCCGGTGGTTGATCCCAGGGACGTGGAGACGTTACTCTCGCTCATCACGCGGCATGGCGAGCATACGGGAAGTCCGCAGGCCAAGTGGATCCTCGACAATTGGGAAGTCACGCTGCCGCTGTTCGTGAAAGTGTTCCCGCACGAATACAAACGTGTGCTCGGCATTCCGAGGGTTGCCGCCGGCGTGCTGGCGGCCCATGCCGCGGCGGTGTCTCGAGGGGTCGCCTCCCTTTAATCAGGAACAATCGCGATTCTCACGAAGGCCACGCGACAAATGGTTGAGCTTCTTCGCGGCGTGCGAAGAACAAGAGCGCAACACAGAGTTCGCAGAGGGGTTACGGAGGTCACGGAGAAGACCAAGAGCAGGGCGCTTTCTTCGGGACTTTCTTCTCTGTTCCCTCTGTGAAGCCTCAGTGACCTCTGTGTTGGGGTCTTTGGTTGCGGCCAAAGGGCTGCGCAGTGTTGAGGTTTTCTTCTTGGCGCGGCGCGAAGCAGTTCAAGGTGATCATGGGCAAGGTTACAGGATTCAAAGAATACACGCGCGAAATGCCGGCGCGGCGCCCGGTGGCAGAGCGCCTTGACGATTTCTTCGAGGTCTATCAACCGTTTCCCCATACCAGCGTTCAGACGCAGGCCGCGCGCTGCATGGATTGCGGCATCCCCTTTTGCCACACCGGCTGCCCGGTGAGCAATATCATTCCGGATTGGAATGACCTTGTCTATAAGGACCGTTGGAAAGATGCCATCCGGGTGCTTCATTCCACCAACAATTTCCCGGAAATCACCGGTCGCATTTGCCCGGCGCCTTGCGAGGCGTCGTGCGTGCTCGGCATCAATGAGCCACCGGTCACCATCAAGGTGATCGAAAAGACGATTGTCGAGCGCGCTTTTTCCGAGGGATGGATTCGTCCGGAACCGCCGGCCACCCGGACCGGCAAGCGGATTGCCATTGTAGGCTCGGGGCCTTCCGGCCTTGCCGCCGCCCAGCAACTGAATCGCGCCGGCCACTGGGTTACCGTCTTTGAAAAGAACGACCGTGTGGGCGGCTTGCTACGCTACGGCATCCCCGATTTCAAGCTGGAAAAGACGATCCTCGATCGGCGCTTGGAGCAGATGACCGCCGAGGGGATAAGTTTCCAACTGCGCTCTCACGTAGGGCACAACGTGCCCGTGGAGGACCTGCGCAAGGACTTCGACGTGCTGCTGCTGGTGGGCGGGGCCGAACAACCCCGCGACCTGAAAGTTCCCGGCCGCGACCTCAAGGGCATTCACTTCGCCATGGAGTTCCTGCCGCAGCAGAACCGCCGTAACGCGGGCGACGCGGTGGAGAATCAGATTCGCGCCACCGGCAAAAACGTCATTATCATCGGCGGCGGTGACACAGGCGCCGACTGTCTCGGTACCACCCACCGGCAGAAGGCCAAGTCTGTCCAGCAGTTTGAGATCATGCCGACGCCTCCGCCGGAGCGCGATCCCAGCACGCCCTGGCCGCTCTGGCCGCTTCAGTTGCGCACGGAAAGCTCCCACGAAGAAGGCGGCGTCCGCAACTGGTCGGTGGCCACCACCAGTTTTGCTGGCGATGAGAACGGCCAGGTGAAACAGTTGCACGGTATTCGGGTGGGCCCACCGCCGAAGTTCGAGCCGCTCCCGGGAACCGAGTTCACCATGGACGCCGAGATGGTGCTGCTGGCGATGGGCTTCCTCGGACCGGTGCGTCAAGGTGCGGTGGAGCAACTTGGACTGAAGCTCGACGGGCGCGGCAACATCGCTACCGACGCGAACTACATGAGTT
>Ga0209039_10002922_pt1 | contig 13875 bp, 9 predicted proteins | sample BogFormECP12_OM1_FD_188238 | JGI IMG/M metagenome (GOLD analysis project Ga0209039, IMG submission 188238) | Bog forest soil microbial communities from Calvert Island, British Columbia, Canada - ECP12_OM1 (SPAdes) (version 2) | ecosystem: Environmental > Aquatic > Freshwater > Wetlands > Bog ...
GCCGAGGACTCAAGCCTACTCTTGTGTGCTTCCCGGCGAGATGGTACGCCAGTGTCTCGATCAGATCATCGCCGGAAACCTCGACCCCGTAGGCTTGATCAACCTTGAGCAACTTATCGTCGACGAGTACCAAGACCTCAATCCGATCGACATACAGTTTGTTGACGAAATGATATCGAGGCACGCTCTTACTTTTGTCGCTGGCGATGACGATCAAAGCATTTATTCGTTCAGATATGCGTCTCCGGCGGGGATACAGACCTTTACCCAAAAGTACGCAGCAACTTCTCACACGCTTTCGGACTGCTTCAGATGCACGCCTGCCATCGTCTCAGCGGCCAATGCGCTCATTGCAGCATACCCGTCGCAAAATAGGATCCCTAAAGCTCTCATGTCACTTTATCAAGCTGCCATTCCGCAGTTGGCGGGAGCCGTCCACAGGTGGCGTTTCTTAACTACAAACGCGGAGAACGCAGCTATCGCTTCATCATGCCGTACTCTGATTGACGCAGGACTTGATCCTAGAGATATCTTGATTCTGCTAAGTAATCAAAGGGAATTGTTGCGACCGCTTCGCGATGCGCTTGAAAATGCTGCCGTAGCGTTCGAACCCCCAAAATCCGAGGGTTTCAGCGATACTAATGCTGGTCGTCTTGTGCTAGCGATACTTCGAATTGTTTGCGATGCTGACGACTACGTCGCCCATCGCTTGGTGCTCGGGTTGCGCAACGGAGTTGGTATAGGAACTTGTAACGGCATCGCAGCGGCTGTTATCGGCAATGGCTTGAACTATAGGGAAGTCTTCTACAACCCCCTACCAGGAAATGTCTTTCAGACGCGCCAATTAACAGCGTTGAATCAGGCCAGGGCAATCTGCGGGCAAATAGTCGGCTGGCAATCAACAGACACCCTTAGTCAACGTGGAGTCGATATCTCACAGATAATTTCGGACGCCTTTACGGCGACGGAGGCAAATGCATGGGAAGCGTATGTAGCCGACGTTCCGCAAGACATAAACATTGGGGAACTTCGCGATTGGCTCTGGGCGGATACCGATGAACAGCAGGCCACGGTTCTTGCTGCTGTATACACAAGGCTAAATCAGCCCATCCCGGCAAGCGCAACCGTTCCGCCGCGTGTCCGAATTATGTCAATGCATGGTGCTAAGGGGCTGTCTGCAAGGGTTGTGTTCGTGCCTGGGCTCGAAGATGATATTTTTCCCGGACCGTGGAGGATACCGTATCCCGGCTTCGTATTGGAAGCGGCGCGCTTGCTTTACGTTTCTATTACCAGGGCAAGGGCCGCTTGCATCGTCAGTTACAGCAGACGCAGGATGATTCAGGGACAATCTCTCAACATGGCAGCATCGCGCTTTACGACATTTCTTGGCGGGCCGTTCATTTCTCGCAATGATGGCCTATTGCCGAATGAAGTACAAGGGATCATGAACCAAGTTGCGCAGCTGTAATGCCTAGCATGGGGAGTGCGAGGAATGTGCAGAGGACCGTGGGTCCAGCAAGTTTTGGCTGAGTTTTGCACGACTAGGGTGGATTAGTCCCGGAAAACGCCGTTCTCGGCAGTCAACCCCCACTGGTCGCCAAATTCGGAACCCGCCGCCCCGGAGCGTACCGCACTCCATCCTCGGAGGTTAAGCGCCGAGTACGAAGGCGGTTCCACAATTGCTGTACCCGGCGGCGGCCGCCGCCAGAGTCGTTTTCCCTTCCCAAGCTGGATGCGCGCTGGCTTTTGCAGATAATTACCCTCCCTCAGCGCACAATCGCTTCATGCTGCCCTTCAAAACCTGTGCAGGCCGAACCGAACTTACGAGGGTAGTAGTTGGAAGCTAAGAGCTCCGTCAAAAAGCGACCTAACTCCTTTGCCATCAAGAATCTGCAAAACAACTCCAGCAGAATCAGGAATTTAGAACGAAGCCCTCCCTGCGTCCCATTGAATACAAGGAATTTCCTCACAGAGACCGGGTGGGGGTAGGGAGAGTACCGAAATGTGTAACGAATGTCGCCACATCATGCCGCACGGCTCAAAATGCCGCGCGCCCGCCCTCCGCGGCAAGCCGTATTGCTACTTCCACACCCGCCTGCACCGCTTCGCCGCGGCTCCGCCCCGCGCCCCGGGCGAGCCGCTCAAGCTCCCCATCATGGAAGACCGCAGCGCCATCCAGATCGCCCTCGCCCAGATTCTCGACGCTCTGGGCTCCGCGCAGCTCGACCCTCGCCGTGCCGGCCTCTTTCTCTACGCCCTCCAGATCGCCTCCCAAAATGTCGAACGCAGACAGGACATCGTCCCCATCACGGCGGTGCATTCCATGACCCACACCTCCGGCGGCGATGAGCTGGGCCCGAAAACCAGCACCTGCCCGTATCCGTCCGATTGTTCCATCTGCGACGTTGCAGACGGCTGCCCGGACTACGAGCCCGAAGAAGACGACGAGGAAGAAGACGAGGAAAACTGAGCTTGTCCCGGCCGTCCCGGTACAGTAATCCGCGATGCGCTGAGGCTCAAACAGCCCTTCCTGGCGCCGATCGCGGGACAAATCTTCTGAGAATTCGCGGCTCAGGCCCCCGCCTCACGGTGACCCCGTTGCGGGGATCCTGTCTACCTGATTGATAATCCGCTGGATGACGGCGATCTGGACGTGGATGTGGCGCGCCACGGCGGACGCAACGAGGCCCGTCCGTGCAGGAGAGTCCACGATTGTATTGAGCCGCCGCTGGAATGCGTCAGTTCACCGTAAGCGAGAATGTCGTCGACTGTTGCAGCGATCCCGACGTTGCGTTCACCGTGACCGTGTATGTGGTGGATTGAGAAGTGGACGACCCTCCGCCGCAGCCGATGAGCAGACTCAGCCCGACACCGCACACCGCCAGCAGAAGAAGCATCTGCAAGCGCCGCCGCTTCTTCCAGCCAAAGCAGCACAAAACGGCCGCCAGCGCCGCCGATGGAAACAGCGGGCTCGAGGGGCGGCGAAGAGCTGCGGTCGTCGCGGAGGTATTCACGGTCAGTGTTGTCGTTGCCGCCGCGCCCGAGGGCGTCACGGTTTGCGGATTGAAGCTGCACGTCGCCCCGGAGGGCAGCCCCGAGCAACCGAACGAAACGGTGGAATTGAAGCCATTTATCGTCGTGAGCGTGATCGTGGTCGTGGCGCTTTGACCCGCAGCCACGGTGAGCGACGTGGGAGAGGCCGCGACGGAGAAGCCCGGCAGGAGTTCGATGGTGTAGGTCGCGCTGGCCATGGCGCTGGTGGAGTAGCCGCTGGCGGTTGCCATCGCGTGGATGGTCTCTAAGACGTACCCTGGTTTCGCCAAGATGGTGATTGGGCCGTTGTACACGGTCGAACTCGTGGTGGGCGCGGAGCCATCGGTGGTGTAGTAGATGGTCGCATTCGCCGTTGCGGAGCTGACGGTAACCGACAGCGTGGCCGCGTAGGTTCCCGGCGCGGGGTTGAAGGTTGGAGTGGCGGCTGCCGGCAGGGAGGTTGTGTTTTGCTGATACTCCCACAGGTCGTTCAGTGCGCCGTCGAAGCCGCCGGTGCTGTCGGCGCCGTAGCCGCCAAAGAGCCAGAAACTGCCTTTGGTGTCGATCCAAATGCTGGCGCCCAAGCGGCCTCCGGGGTCGTTCCCCGGATCCGGCGTGCCCAGTACGCCGTATGCGCCGGGCTGGCCTCGGCAAATGATGTTCCCTTCTGGCGTATACATGCAGTTAGTGGTTGTGGTGTTCCCACCCATCCACGCCCATTGGTTCGTAGAGGGATCGAACTCCCACAGGTCATTGAGATTGCCGCTGGCGCCGGCTGAATCGTAGCCCTGGCCCCCAAAGAGCCAGAAATTGCCGCTGCCGTCGATCCAGCTCGCGGCCGCCGCGCGTCCTCCGGGAATATTACCGGCGGCAGGTGTTCCCATCGCGCCGTACACGCCGGGCTGGCCTCCGCAGATGACAAGTCCCAATTGATATGTGACGCAACCGGCCGAGGTGCTGCTTCCGCCCATCCACGCCCATTCCTTTGTGGCAGGCGAGAACTCCCACAGGTCGTTGAGGGCAGTAAGATTGCCCTGGGAGTCGTAACCACTGCCCCCGAAGAGCCAGAGATTGCCGCCGCTTCCGGTCCAGGTCGACGCGGCAATACGGGATCCGGGGATGTTGCCGGCAGCAGGCGAACCCAACGTGCCGTAGACTCCGGGCCAGCCGCTTGCGTTCTTGGCGGCCGGCAACGTGCTGCTTCCGCCCATCCAGGTCCATTCGTTCGTAGAAGGCGAGAACTCCCACAGGTCGTTGAGATAGCCGGATTTCCCGTTCGCGTCGTAGCCCGTGCCGCCAAAGAACCAGAAATTGCCGCTGCTGTCGGTCCAACTGGAGGCGCCAGCGCGGCCTCCAGGAACATTCCCTTGAGCAGGCGAACCTAACGTGCCATAGACTCCGGGTCGGCCGTCCTGCGGGTAGCCCACAGTGCTGCTTCCGCCCATCCACGCCCACTCGTTTGTAACAGGCGAGAACTCCCACAGGTCGTTGAGCGAGCCGTTATCTCCGTTGGCATCGGAGCCCCAGCCGCCGAAGAGCCAGAGATTGCCGCTGCCATCGGTCCAGCCAGAAGCCCCGGAGCGGCCGCCCGGGAAGTTTCCTTGAGCGGGCGTTCCCAGCGTGCCCCAGACCCCGGGCTGTGAACTTGTCGGGCTGCTTCCGCCCATCCAGGTCCATTCGTTCGTGGAGGGCGAGAACTCCCAAAAATCATTGAGAAGGACACCCATGGTGTTGCTGGATGCCTCGTAGCCAGTGCCCCCCAAGAGCCAGAGATTGCCGCTGCCGTCGGTCCAGCTCACAGCGTTCCAGCGGCTGGCGGGGATGTTTCCGGGGGCTGGCGTACCCAGAGTGCCGTACACTCCGGGCTCGCCTCCACTTCCGTCGAGGTTGCTGCTGCCGCCCATCCAGGTCCACGCGGCAGTTGTTTGCGCCGCCGCGGATAGAGAGAATACTGAGAAGATGACGAATCCAAGCAGGCACCCAAACAGAGAACCTGACAGCGAACGATGCTTTCTCATTGAACTTTCCTCGATGGGAATAGCGCGCTCCCAATGCGATAAAAGCCCCGGCTCTCACGCCAAATCCCAACTGATCTATTAAGACGTGTTGACGAAGAAAGAGTTTACTCCAAAGACGGCTCTGCAAGGATTGAGATGCTCTTTTTCATGCTTCGCCCGTCTTTTTTCGAGGCCGGAGGGGCGATAGGGGGCGCGATTGGGAGACTCCGGGATCGTCACGGGACCGGACCCCGAGATACCGGCCCGCCCTGAGAAGGGAGCAAGCCCCCGGGCTGGCGCTTGAGGCTGGCAGATCGGTCTCCTGTCCCGGCGCGTAGAGATTGCCAACCTCGACTCAAACGGCGCGCCATCCCATCGGGGAGAAAACTCCGCCGCTGAATCAACGTATTGACCATTGCGGCACATTCGCCGCTTCCGCCATTGACGCGCCGTACCGCGCCCCGCAAACTTGGAGTGAAGTTACTGGTCAGAAGTTTCTACCCGGAGGCTACTCCCATGGGCGCTTATCCCCCTTACGGTCCCGGCGGCGTGGGCCGCCGCATTGAAGAAGCCATCGAACTGATCGAAATGGAGCTGCGCCACGCCGCCGCCTACGTGAACGACGCCGTGATCCCGCAGGTCCGCACCGAGTCGATCTCCGCCATGCGCAAGGCGGCCGATGCGCTCCGCAATTTCGCCGACCGCCTCGACGGCCAGCCGCCGAATCCACCACAAGGGCCGCGCGCGTGATGAACCAGGGTGGTTGGGGTACGAGGTATCCCGCCCTGGCGGCAAAAACTCGCCGCGGCGGCACGCTTCGAGGGTGCGCCGCCCGGCTTTTGTGGAGCGCCCCGCTTTTGTTAGACATCCGGTGTGGCGTCCGGCGGGCAGCCGTCGGCGCGGGACTCGCGCTGGTGCTGTTGTCTGTCTCCGGCTGCGGGCATCGCACCACCGTGGCCCAGCTACCCGCGCCCCAGGCCGCGCCTCCCGTGCCTCAAACGTATCCCTCCGAGCCCCAGGCCACGCCGCCCGCGCGCATTCCCGACACGCCGGTCCCGCGGGGCGGGATCAGCAACCAGGACCTCGACTTTATCAACACCCACAGGCCCATCCTGATTGAGGAGGGCATGGCCACCTGGTATACCGCGCCCTACAAGGGACGCCAGACGGCCAACGGCCAGGTCTTCAGCGACCGTGCCCTGACCGCCGCGCATCGCACCCTGCCCATGGGTTCGTTGATCGTGGTCACCAACCTCAAGACGGGCCAGTCCAGCGCCATGCGCATCACCGATCGCGGCCCCTTTGCCGAGGGCAAGATTCTCGATCTCACCATCGCCTCCGCCAAAGCCACGGGCGTCTACCAGGTTGGCTCGGCCCGCGTCCGTCTGGACGTCTATCGGACACCCAAACCCATCGAGACGGGTGGCCGCTGGTGCGTGCAAATCGGCGCATTCCATAGCCAGCGCCAGGCCAATAAGCTCAAGGAACAGCTCCTGCGCAAGTACCCCAGCTCCAATGTGATCGAGTTTCCCGGAGAAGACAGTTACTGGGTCCGCATCCGCCCCCAGGGCGACAACCGCGAGCAGGCCGAACTCATCGCCCGCAAACTGCGCCCCACCGAGGGTGAAGCATTCCTTACTAGGCTGGACTGAGGCCGCGGCCAGTCAGCCGTCTACTCCGGCGGCGGATAAAACGGTAGCTTCTCGTTCTTCTCGTTGGCGCGGCGGATGGTCACGTCATCCAGCAGCAATGCTGGCGCTAGCACCGTCCGCGGCACGTCGCCAAAGTAGTTAGCTACCCATAGATCCTTGCCCGCGGCCACCACGCTGGAGCGCAACGCCCGCTGGTCCAGGTCGCCCAGCACGGCTCCGCGCACCAGTTCGCGCTTTCCGTCCAGGCCCACGCGGTAGAGCAGCCGGGGCGTCAGTTCCCCGCCCAGCGTCTGCACATAATAGACGCTCTTCAGCCCGCGATCGTGCCCCAGGTCCACCAGTTTGCGGTCCAGTTCGCCGTCCGATAGACCCACCTTCGCCGTCACCTGCAGCACGCCGATCGCCGGTCTGGGCGCTCCGGTAATCCCCGCGCGTCCGTGGCCGTTCGACTCTGGAAAATCCTTCACCGGCTCACGCCCGATCAGATAATTCTCCAGCCTTCCCACGGTCACCAGCTTCACCGCCTGCGCCGGCACGCCTTCATCGTCCACGTCGTAGGCACCCAGCAGACTCCTGCCCGCATAGCTCTTCAAGCCGGGGTCGTCCACCACATCCAGAAACTCGGGCAGCACCCGCGCATGGTAACTCGAGGCAAACGGTCCATTGGTGCGCGCCTCGGTGCCCAGCTTGGGCCGCGTGGCCGTCACCGCGCCTGCGACCAGCTCACGCAGGGTGTCTGCACCGGCGTCGGAACTCAACAGCACCGGCCCGTGATACTCCTCCTCCACCAGCGGCGCCTTGCGCAGATCGGTGAGCGAGGCGATCAGCTCCACCGCATGTTTCTCGAAAACCGGCGGCGAATCCAGGTCCTTGAGCGAAACGCCAACCGAGGCATACGACCGGTCCAGCCGCATCCCGTCCGCCGCCTGCGTGCCTACCGCAAAGGCTTCCTCGTACTCAGCCGCCGGCTTGCGCACGATCGTTCCCTCGCTTGTCGCCAGCCATGTGGTGGTCACCCGCGCATGGAACTCCGCCGAAGAGTACTGTACGTCCCGTTGGCTCGCCTTCACTTGAGCATCCGTCCGGTAGAGTCCGCTGTCCCGCGCCACGCGTTCCGCCCACGCGGTCTCGTCCACCTTCAACGTCAGCGGCTCCTCCAGCACAATCACCGGCTTCTCCTGGCTGAAGTCGTCTGCCTGCGGCGGCGTCTGAACCTCTTTGAGCGCCGCCTGCTTCTGCGCATAGGCTGCCAGAGCGCTCTTGTACGCCTGGTCCGTCGCCGCCCACAGCGCCGACCGCACCGCAATCGGATCGTCGTCCAGGCCGACGAGTTGCAGTGCGCCGTCGCCGCGCCCGCCCGAGCTATCCGTCTTGTAGTCGCCCACCCGCACCGTCACGCGCGCCACCCGCTGGTGGTTGTGGCTGGAGCCTTCGCTGGCCCCAAACTCCGCCTTGGTCTCGAAGTTGTCCGCGTCCTCAATCCGGTATTGGATAAAGAACGGCTTCTCGAAGCCCTTCAACTGCAACTCGCTCTTGCTCCGGTCCAGCTCTTCGAGCATCGCCTTTAGCAATGGGTCTTTCTCCGCATCGGCGCGAGTCTGTTGCGCGCTACCTAAACCCGGCGCGCACAGGCAGGCCGCAAGAAGTCCAACTCCCGCAAGCAATGCAATCGGACGAATCGGGTTCATTGCGCCTCCTTCTTTGCCGGCGCCGCGTTCTCCGCTCCCGGAATCGCCAGTATCGGGGGCCTTGCCGTGCCCTGCTGCACGCGCTGCGTTTCCATCTCGCTCAGCAGCATCGCCGGGGCCACCGCGCTCACCGGAATCGTCCCTGACTCCGCCCCGCACTCCCCGTTGAACACCTCGCTCTTGTCGCCGGTCGCCAGGATGTGCTTCAGCGCTGCCTGCGGGGTTCCCACCATGCTCACGCCCCGCACTAACTCATCCGGTCGCCCGTCCACATACACTCGCCAAACCACGAGAGGAATCTCCTGAAAGGCCTGCGGCGTGCGCCGCGTGGTCTCGGCATTGCCTGAAGAGATGTCCTCAAAGTAGAGCCCATACGGCTTGCCCTGCTTCTTCGCCTCCTCGATCAACTGCTTGCGTAACTCAGCTTCGGGAACGCTCTTGGTAGAAGTTACAATCAGGTTGCCCTGCCGTCCGGTGGGAACCTTGCCGGTCTGCGCCCGTCCGTGGCCGTTCGAATTCGCAAAGCTCGCAATCGGTAGCCGCGACATCAGGAAAGTCTTCAGTACGCCGTCCTGGACCAGGTCAACGCGCCGCGCCTTCTGCCCCTCGTCGTCATACTCATAGTTGCCGCTTAGCCACTTATCTCCAAACTTCATCACGGTCGGATCGTCCGCCACCGAGAGGAACGTGGGCAGCACTTCCTTGCCCACTTCCTTGGTAAAGGTCTGACCCTCCTCGTCGCCGCGCTGCCGCTGGCCTTCCAGCCGGTGCCCCAGCACTTCATGGAAGAACACCGCCGCGGCCCGTCCGGAAAGAATCGCCGGCCCGTCGAAGGGCTCGGTCAGCGGAGCCTTGCGCAGCGCCTCCAGGCTTTTGCCCAGTTCCCGCATTGCCGCTTCCAGCTCCGTCTGCGCGGGCAGGTCCTCCACCGTCTCGGCCTCGAAGGTCTGCGCCCGGAACAGGTCCATCCCATCGTCGGCCCGGGTCACGGCATACGCCACCAGCCGCGCCTGCTGGTGCGGCGTCACCACCCGCGAACCCTCCGACGATGCAAAGTAGTCGGTCTCGTTCTGCGCCGTCAGCATCACCGCGTTCTGGTAAACGTCCGGGTACTCGCGGAAGACCTTCGACAGCGCCCTGACCCGCTGCTCCCACGCCGCCCTGTCCACCACCACCGGCAGAGCCGGCTTGCCGATATGCTCCTGCGGCGCTTCCTGGCTGAAGTCCGGTGAAGTGTCTTCTTCCCTGGCCCGCACCTCGGCCTCGGTCTTCACCCGCAGATAGTTGTCCAGCGCCGTGCCGTAGCCCGTGTTGGTGGCCAGCCACAACATTCGCTCCAGCGCCTCGCGGTCGCCGCCCAGCGGCAGTTGCATGCTGTTCACCGCCGAGCTGCGATGGGTTCCGTGCGTGTTGTCCAGCTTGGGGTCGCCCAGCCGCACCTGCACGTCGGCCACACGCACATGGTTGGCAGAGCTATCCACCAGCGCCCCATACTGCGCCCGAATCGAGACAAAGCTGGCATCGCTCACCGAATAACTCAGGAAGTAAGGAGGCAACTGCTTGTCAGATTCTTGTTTGCCGGGAACCTGTTTGCCAAGCGAGGTAAATGCGCGATGCAGTTCGGTCGTCATGGCATCGAGTAGCACGGGTGTAGCTTGTTGCGCGCCGCCTGCCGCAGGCAACGCCAAACTCAAAACGGCAGCGGCAAATGCCGCGCAGAAGCCTGTTCTCAGGGCGTTCCGCCTCTTGGCGGCGCAAGAAACATCTGGCAAAGACTGGGACAAATCGTGTAAAAGCATCTGTAACCAGAATTGTCTCAGAGTCAGCTTGCGTAAAGGAGAAATCTTGTGACTGTTGCGCCCCGTTGCCTGCTCGCGTTCTGCTTCACCATTTTGTTCGCTGGCCTGCTCCCTCGCCATTGCGACGCACAGACAGCATCGTCCCAGGCGGTTCAGACTCAGCCAGTCGCTGCCCAACCGGCCTCTGCCCAGCCTGCTCCAGCCTCAAACGCCGCTCCATCGGCAACCGCTCAGCCCGCCGCTCAGGCTTACACGCTGCCCCCCGAGAAGCTCGCGAAGGCCATCGCCCTCAGCCGCATCCGCAACATCCTCGACATCACCGGCGCACTCTGGGCATTGGTCTTCCTCTGGCTGCTGCTCGCCACCCGCGCCTGGGCCAAACTTGAATCATGTGTCCAGCGCATCTCCCGTCACCGCTGGGTGCAGGGCCTCGCCTTCTTCGCCGCTTTTTTCATCATCACCACCCTGGCCAGCATCCCCTTCGACATCGCCGGCCACCACTTCAGCCGCGCTTACGGCATCAGCATCCAGGGTTGGGGCAGTTGGCTGGGCGACCAGTCCAAGGCCCTCGGCCTCTCTGTGCTCATCGGAACCCCCATTCTGTTGCTCTTCAATTGGATCGTCCGCCGCTGGCCGCGCCGCTACTGGCTGGGCATCTGGGTCGCAACCCTCCCCATCCTGGTGCTTCTGCTCTTCGTCTCCCCGCTGCTCGAGCCCATCTTCAACAAGTTCGAACCCCTCGACACAAATCATCCCGCCCTGGTGGCCGAGCTTGAAAAGGTGGTGGCTCGCACCGGAACCAGCATTCCCCCCGAGCGCATGTACCTGATGAAGGCGAGCCTCAAGACCAACGGCCTCAACGCCTACGTCAGCGGCATCGGCGCCACCAAGCGCGTCGTCGTCTGGGATACCACCGCCGGCCGCATTCCTGATGACCAAATCCTCTTCATCTTCGGCCACGAGAGCGGCCACTACGTTCTCCATCACATTCCCAAGATGCTCGCCGGCACGGCCGCCGCCCTGTTTTTCGTCTTCTGGGCCTGCGCCGGGTTTGCCGCTTGGCTGGCGCGCCGCTTCAGCGCTCGCTGGCTCCTCAAGAATGAGCAAGCCGCAACCGCCCCGCTCTCCACCCGCGCCGGCTTTGTGGTTCTGCTCTTCGCCATCTCTGTCGTCAGTTTCCTGCTCACCCCGGCCAGCAACGCCTTCAGCCGCTACTTCGAGCACCAAGCCGATGTCTACGGCCAGGAGGCCATCCACGGCATCGTCGCCGACCCGCAAAAGACCGCCGTCGCCGGCTTCAACGCCCTGGGCGAGGCCTGGCTTGAAGACCCCAACCCCAGCCCCTTCATCGAGTTCTGGGAGTACAACCACCCCTCCGTCCAAACCCGCGCCAACTTCGCCTTGCACTACGACCCCTGGGCCAACGGCGGCCATGGCAGGTTCTTCGACAAATAGGGAATAGGGGGCAGAGGTCGGGGATCAGGGATCAGCCTGCGGCGGCCTCAGCTTTGCGCATCGGACTTGCAGCCAGAAAACTGACCCATGATCCCCGACCCCTGCCTTTCGTCGTACACTAGGGAGTCGCATTGCAATCTTTCCCATCAAGGAGCCTGCCCGCCATGGCCTACCCCGCAAACTACCGCTACACCCGCGAACATGAATGGATCGCCGTCGATGGCGCCATCGGTTCCATCGGCATCACCGACTACGCGCAGAAATCCCTGGGCGACATCGTCTATGTGGACGCGCCCAAGGTCGGCGACCCGGTCACCGCCGGCGTTGCCTTCGGCTCGGTCGAGAGCGTCAAGGCCGTCAGCGACCTCTTCTCGCCCGTCACCGGCGCCGTCACCGCCGTCAACGAAGAGCTCAAGTCCTCTCCTGACAAAATCAACGAAGCCCCCCACGACGCCTGGATCATCAAGGTCGAGATCGCCGATCCCTCCCAGCTCAACGCCCTGCTCGACGCCGCGGCCTATGAAGCCTTCGTCTCGGAAGAAACCGGGAGCTAGAAGCCAACCATGCGCTACCTGCCTAAATCGCCCGCCGAACGCCGGCGAATGCTCGCCGAAATCGGCGCCGGCTCCATTGACGACCTGTTCGCCGTCATCCCCGCCGGGAATCGCCTCGTACGCGACCTCGCCGTGCCCCGCGCGCACGCCGAGAGCGAAATCATCGACTACTTCCGCGCCGCCGGCAAAAAGAACGCTACCGGCTACGCCAGCTTCCTCGGCGCCGGCGCTTATCGCCACTACCGCCCGGTGATCATCGACTCCCTCGTCCAGCGCGGCGAGTTTCTCACCAGTTATACGCCCTACCAGGCCGAGATAACTCAAGGCACGCTCCAAGCTATCTTCGAGTTCCAGACCATGATCGCCGAACTGACCGGCATGGACGTGGCCAACGCCAGCATGTACGACGGTTCCACCGGCGCGGCCGAAGCCGTCATGATGGCCGTCCGCATTACCGGCCGCCACCGGGCTGTTGTGGCCGCGACCGTCCATCCCGAGTACCGCGAGGTCCTGGCCACAACCACGAGATTCAGAGACCTGCCCTGCTCGCTCGTCACTTATGACCGCGAAACCGGGCGCGTCGATCTTTCCGCCCTCGAAGCCGCCGTCACGGAAGAAACGGCAGCAGTGCTGGTGCAAAGCCCCAACTTCTTCGGCATCATCGAAGATATTCCCGCCATTGCGGCTATCGCCCACGCCAAGGGCGCTTTGCTCATCGTCTCCGTAGCTGAAGCAATCTCGCTCGGCGTCGTCCGCCCGCCCGTCGAGGCAGACATCGTCAGCATGGAAGCCCAGTCCTTCGGCGTGCCCTTGAGTTATGGCGGCCCGTTTTGCGGAGTTATCGCCGCCAGGGAGCAATTTCTCCGCCAGATGCCCGGCCGCCTCGTCGGTCAGACCATAGACTCGACCGGCTACCGCGGCTTCGTCCTCACCCTTTCCACCCGCGAGCAGCATATTCGCCGCGAGAAAGCCACCTCGAACATCTGCACCAATCAAGCTTTAGTCGCGCTGATGGCCACCATCTTCCTCAGCGTCTACGGCAAGGAAGGGATTCGCGAGCTGGCCGAGCATAACTTAGTTAAGGCCGATTACGCGGCGAAAACACTCGGCGCGCAGCCGGGAGCAAAGCTGCTCTTCACCGGCGCGCCCCGCTTCCATGAGTTTGTCCTGCAAACCGAAGAGTCTCCGGCGCAATGGAGCGCACGCCTCCTTGATGCAAAGATTGTCGGCGGTTTGGAGTTAAGCAAGTGGTATCCGGAGTTAGGCAACTGCACGCTCTGGTGCGCAACTGAAATCATCACCCGCGAACAGATCGATACGGCAGCCAAGGTACTGTCCGCCGGGCCGGCGAGGGCATCGACCGGATGATCGTGGTTGGCATGGTCTGGTTTTGCATTCGTGAAAGGAGGTGTGCGGATGTTCGACCGCTTCAAATCCGCTGTGCGCAATAGGCAGCGCCTCAAATGGGAAAAACAGCGAAAGCACGGCAAGCGATCCTTCATTGTTTACCGGGGAGTACTGAAGTGGGGCGGCACAATGTTTATCCTGACCACGATCACGAATTTCATTCTTCGCCGCAACACACTGAACTGGCTTTTTGTGGTCAGCACATTGATAGCCTGTCCCCTGGCCGGATACATCTGGGCGCGGTGCACATGGTTTGTGAACGAAAATCGCTTCTATGGTGTGACGAAGCG
>Ga0209039_10002923_pt1 | contig 13874 bp, 12 predicted proteins | sample BogFormECP12_OM1_FD_188238 | JGI IMG/M metagenome (GOLD analysis project Ga0209039, IMG submission 188238) | Bog forest soil microbial communities from Calvert Island, British Columbia, Canada - ECP12_OM1 (SPAdes) (version 2) | ecosystem: Environmental > Aquatic > Freshwater > Wetlands > Bog ...
GCGACCCAGGAAGCATTATAAGTCCCCCTGCCTTCCTTGGGGCTAATCTTACTGCCTCTCAAAACATACTTATACAGGAATTAATGGTAGGAGGAAGCAGTGCGTAAGAAAGAGGCTTTGCCATCTTTTTGAAATTCTGACATGCCTTAAAATTGCGCGTTGCGCCTGCTACTAAAGCCTTTCCATTTGAGGCCGATAACGTGCAGTAGAGTAGACCACTGGCCTTCATCGGTTTTTCATGCTATCTATTACTATAGAGAAAAATGGCAAATATCAAAGAACGCCCAAATCACAAAATCTACATTGAGGCGCTTCGCCGCATGACACCTGAAGAGAGGCTTCTCAAGGCATTCGAACTATCCGAGTTTGCGAAGGAATTATTTCTTGCAGGACTGCGGAGGAGATTCCCGGACCTTCCGGACGAAAAGATTAAAAAGATCTATCTGGAACGCATCGACAAATGTCACAACAGGAACTATTAAAGAAGGTGATCCGGGCCCTCGAGGGTGCGGGGATTGAGTACATGGTTTCCGGGTCTATAGTTTCGAGCCTGCAGGGTGAACCCAGGTTAACACATGACATTGATGTGGTCGTTGCGATTCAAGAACCGAATGTCGGTTTGCTGGTCGGCAACTTCCCTCTTCCAGAATACTACTTGGATGAAAATAGTATTCTCGACGCGATCAAGAAAAAAAGGGCATTCAACCTGATCGATGTCAATTCTGGAGACAAGGTTGATTTCTGGATATTAACAGAGGAGCCGTTTGATACCTCGCGGTTCAAACGAAAACATGCTGAAGAAGTGCTGGGAATGAAGATCGTGGTTTCTAGCCCGGAAGACACTATTCTGATGAAACTGAAATGGGCGAAACTGTCCGAGGGAAGCGAGAAGCAGTACACGGACGCCCTTCGGGTGTATGAGGTCCAGTTTGAGAGATTGGACATGGACTACCTCATCGAATGGTCCAAGCGGCTGGGCGTAGACGCGTTGTTGAAAAGGATTCAGGAAGAAGCTGAAGTACTGAAACCAGGTCTTTGATCTAAGCCGAAGGCGTTTAGCAATAGCTTCTCTAGTTTCTCTACCAGATAGATAGTCTCCGTCACCGCCTCCACCTTCGAGCTGCAACGGCTCGGTGAAAAATGGCCGTCCGTCAACGTTTCACACGACACGGAAATCCAGGAAGGCATCCTCACCATGATGTGTCTGGCGCTCGGGTAGGACCCCATCTTGCCAGATAATGGGTTACCACCGGGCAGGCAGGTAGCGGACTGCACAATCACGTTGCATGTTCACCGGAAATCGTTCTGATCGGCTTACAACTCGCGATTACGAGGGGGCCACGCTCCGAGTGATTCATCGGTCTTGGGTCGGCTAAGAGCCTTCTCGATGGCTGCGCGAAGCTCTTGTCCGTTGATGGGCTTCAGGACGTGCCCGAACGGTTCAGCGGCCTTGGACAACTCGACCGTGAACCGGTCGGAGTGGGCGGTGACATAGATTACGGGGCAGCGGGAGTGAGATCGGATAGCTTCAGCCGCTTGGATACCATTGATGGATCCCTTCAGGAGAATGTCCATAAGGATAACATCGGGGCAGTGGGTCAGAGCACTGGTGACTGCATCCTTGCCCGAAGCTACGGGTCCGATGGGCTCATAGCCAAACTCCTGGACCATCTGACGGATGCCCTCGCCCGTAATGAATTCGTCCTCGATTATAAGTATGCGCTCGCGTGCCATTACGCCCTCCTCACGCACGACACGTGACACGAGGAATACTCTGTCCCTGGAATGCTGACCCACTTGGTAAGGTGATGCCTCGTCATCTCCCCGTGCCTCCGTTTCAAACGTGCCGGGGAGATGCACAATCACTGCCGGTAGGCGAATCGTGAGGCAGATTTCTGCATCACCCGGCAGCCCTGCGACCCTATCCGTGTTTCTCGGAGTTAGGCCAGTGGCTTTGCGTCCCACCCTTTCGGATGGTTTGCCCTTTTCAGGTTAATTCCTTATCGTCCTTGTCTTAGGAAACTTAATCGGTCAGAAGGTTTACAGGGGAAAAGGGTGCGCAGAATTAAAGAAGTCAGGATCCCATATCTATTCTAGCACCCCGTCATTTTCAACGCAGGCCGAGACCCAGAAGGGGCCAGTACAATGGAACAAAGACGAGGAGGAGGATCGATTCAGCAATGAAGAAGAAGACACCGAACTTGAAAAAGTCCTTTGTGTTGAAATAGCCGAAGGCATAGCCCACGGCAAGCGCCGACTGCTGATAGACAAAAAACTTGCCACCCGACGCAAAGCACCAGAGCATACCGAGCGCAAGCGGGTTGAAATTGTTCTTGAGGGAAAAGTCCATGAGGGGCGGGACAGTGGCTGTCACCAGGGCAAGGTCTGCCAGGAACAGGTGAAACAGATTTGAATACCAATAGAGAATCATCCCCGTGGCTACCGAAGCGGACTGCAGCAGCGGCGTCATCCACTTGAAAACCGCGCCCGTCAGGACTTTGAGAATGTCGGTGCTGGCCATTACGCCGCCCATGCATATGGCAGTTCCGATGAAGATGACGATCGGGAAGTTCGTCTTCGTGAACTCCTCCTTCCTTATGACGCCCACCTTCGGGAGGCAAGCGAATAGGCCGGCTACAATACCAATCTTTGCGGGAGAGACATGGTGCCAGAAGTCGGTCGCCCAGAGGATGACAGCAATCGCGAGGATGACCAGCGCCCTTATTTCGCGGGCCGTCATCGGTCCCATTTTTGCAAGCTCGGCCCGGCAGTAAACATCCCCGCCCTCGAGCCTCTTCTTTTCCGGAGGGAAGAGCCACAGTGCCGCAAACCAGCTACCGACGATGGTAAAGAATGCTATGGGCAGGTAAGCGATGAACCAGAGCCCGTAGGAGACACTCACGTGACCGAACTGTTCTATGAGACCCCGGGAGAGGATGCTTGAAGCTCCTGCCATGATCGTCTTATCGAAGACGCCTGCCTGGAACGTGTTCACGAGGATGAGACCCTTGCCAATGTTGCTGCCCTTTCCAAAACCATAGCTCTGGATTAGGCCGATACAGATGGCACAGAGAAGAGCCGTCTTGGCGACGCTGGACGGGATAATGAAGGTGAGCAGGAAATTGATCACCATCATCCCGAGGACAATGCGGGAATATTCTGTCCCTGCTCTGAGAACAATGTTGTACGCGAGCCGCCTGGCGAGACCTGTCACGTCCGCCATGACGCCGAGAAGCAGAGCGCCGAGGATGAACCAGGGTGAGTCGTTGTTGAATCCTGCGAATACTTTGCTGGCGGGTAAGCCTGCCAGGACCCAGTAACCCCAGCAACCGAGCAGACCTGCCACAGCCAGCGGTATAGCCTCCGTCATCCACATGAGCAGAACGAAAACGGAAATGGCCATGACTCGCGTTGTTACCTCGTTCATGCCGAGGGGCAGCATATATGTGACGACGGAGGCCGCAAGCGCGATCAACACCCAGATTAAGGACTTTGTATCCTGACTCCCAGCTTGAACCTTGGCCTCGGCTGTACTCATGCTTCCTCCTCTTCTCCTCCGTGATCGCTCCCGGATCTCATTGCAGTGCGGGGAGAATCAAGGTTTGCGTTCCGATCATTTAGTTTCTCGCCCGTTTTCTGGTCTTTGCTCTTGACCGCAGTACGGTCCGGAAATACTTCTAATGTTATCGATCGCGTAAATCAATGTCAAGAAAAAATAGGGAGAAAAGAGTGCCCGAAGCATAGCTGAAATAGAGCCATACTGCGTGGCGCGCTGGTTTGGTTGAACTGTCGAGCAGGAAGTGGTGTAATCATGGAGTGATTCTTGCGGAGCCGCGAGGATCGAGTCGCGAACGCAGCCTCGCGCCGCAATCGGCCAGCAGTAAAAGGAGGATGCAATAAGAGTTCTTCTCATCTCCGCCAATCGGACGGACGTTAACATGCGCACGGTTCCGATGGGACTCGACTGCGTGGCCTCCGCCCTCACACGGTCGGGACACCAGGTGCAGCTCCTCGATCTGATGCAGGTTGAAGACATCGCTGGACCGGTCGGTGAGGCGATTGACGGACTCAGACCCGAGGTGATCGGCATATCGCTGCGCAACATCGACGATCAGAACATGCGCTCCCCTCGGCACTTTCTCGATGAAGCCAATGAGGTTATCGAGGAGGTAAAACGCTTTTCCTCAGCACCGGTCGTACTGGGCGGGGCCGGCTACAGTATATTCCCGGATGCCGCGCTTTCGCGTTCCCGGGCCGACATGGGCATCCAGGGAGAGGGAGAGGAGCCGCTTCGGTTGTTGCTGGAGAAGCTGGAGAGGAACCAATCTCTCACAGGAGTGCCCGGGCTCTACGTCAAGGGCAAAGGGCTTCAAGGCCCAAGAACCTTTGTGAGCGAGCTTGATCAACTGCCGCTCCCCGACCCCCATCTTTTCATTTCCCACGGCGCAGCCGTGCTTCCCATTCAAACGAGACGGGGCTGCCCTATGGGCTGTTCCTACTGCTCTACGCCTGCGATTGAGGGAACAAGGATGCGCAAAAGGTCGCCCGAGCGGGTGGTGACATGGATAACCCGCCTGGCCGAGAAGGGCGCCCGCCAGCTCTATTTCGTAGACAATACCTTTAACCTTCCCGTCTCTTATGCAGAGCAGCTCTGCCGAGATCTGATCAGCGCTTCTCTTGGGTTAACATGGCGATGCATTCTTTATCCCCTCAACATAGGGGAATCGCTGGTTTCAGCGATGGCGCGCGCAGGCTGTGTTGAAGCCAGCATCGGGCTCGAGAGCGGGTGTGAGCGGATGCTCCGGGCAATGCATAAGCGGTTCACTCTCAAGGACGTGGCAAAAACAAACCATCTTCTTCGCAAGTACGGTATCCGCCGCATGGGGTTCCTCCTTCTGGGTGGCCCAGGAGAAAGCCGTCAGTCCGTGGAGGAAAGCCTTGCATTTGCCGATTCGCTTGGCCTCGACTTCTTGAAGATCACGGTCGGCATCCGCATCTATCCCCGCACCCTTCTGGCGGAACAAGCACGACGTGAAGGCGTTATCGCGGCAGAGGACGATCTTCTCTTTCCCCGCTTCTACATGACGACAGGGTTGGATGAGTGGATCCGAGCAAGAGTAGCAGCATACGCGCAGGATAGGCCCCACTGCGCGATCGACAGATAGGACCTCACGCAGCGGTTCCCGCCGGTGCGGATCCGTGGCTCCTCACCGGAACCTTGACATGTCTCTCCCGGAATACTAAACTCGATTATTAAGGCAGGGGGTGACAGGTCGTACACCAGTGGCAAGGACCTAAAATCAAACCCAAGGAGATCAAATGGAAAACGACACATTGAAGAAATTTTTGTCGGGCCTCTGCATCGTCAGCCTTCTCTCAGGGGCTGCCCTGTCGCTCTCCGGGTGCTCCAGTGCTGACAAGGGCGCAAGTGGTACCCAGTCATCGGGCAGCAGCTGAAGCGGCCAGAAGGGTGCAGGTGGTACCCAGTCATCGGGCAGCAGCTGAAGCGGTCATAAATAGTAGTGCGGTCTGCACTACAGTGGCGGTAGCAACACAAGCAAGAGTATCCAGCCATCCCCTGCCTGGATTTCTCATGGAGCTTGAAACGATATACCCGGTCTGTCGCGCGATCCTCGATGCGAAGGCGTGGGACAATCTGATTACCGGATCGGACGCGAAGACCGTTCCCTTCCGCCTCGCTCAAGATGCCGTCTCGCAGCAGATTCCACCTTACCTGGCGGACGTTGCCGCACTTGAATGGGCGGTCTACTCCGCACGAGCGAAGAGTTGTACTGCGATCGGCACGGCAGAGGAGACGGTCCTGAATCCCACCCTTTCCCTGGTGGCCACTCGTTGGAAAAACCTGATCGATCTGCTCGAAAGCAGCGGAAAGGGCACCAGGGAGCCAGAGCCGGGAACCGAATACGTGCTGATCTGGAGCATGCCGGAGACCGCTGAAATCCGCGTCCGTGTGGCCACAGAGGAAGACCTCCTCGTCCTTAAGATGGTGGGAGAGAAGATCGACGCCAGGGCTGTGGCCGACCTTGGCGGCGTTCCCCTTCGCTCAGTCAATGACGCTGTGGACCGGGTCGGCGCCAAGGGTCTCGTCATTATGCCGGCCACAAGCATTACGAGGGAAAGCGGTTTTACGACGGGGCGCAGTCGGGCTTACACGGATGCGCATGTCTTCACTCTTCAATGGCACATTACGCAGACGTGCAACCTCAGCTGCAGACACTGTTACGACAGGACTGATCGGCACGAGCTTCCTCTCGACAGGTCTCTTGGTATCCTCGACGACTTTGACCGGTTCTGTAAAGCGAAACACGTGCGCGGCGCCGTAACGTTCACGGGCGGGGACCCGCTTCTCCATCCCCATTTCGCGACCCTCTACAAGGCAGCTGCAGACCACGGGTTCGCCATCGCCATCTTAGGCAATCCCACGGAACGAACCGTTCTCGAGCGCCTTCTCTTCATCGCGAGACCTGATTTCTTCCAGGTGAGCCTTGAGGGACTGGAGGAATACAACGACTACATGCGTGGTCTGGGCCATTTCAGGCGTACCCTCGCGTTCCTCGATGTGCTCAAAGAGCTCAGGATTTACTCCATGGTTATGCTCACCCTCACCGAAGGGAACATGAAGGAGGTTCTTCCCCTCGCCCGATCCCTGCAGGGAAAGGCCGACGTCTTCCATTTCAACCGGCTCTCCCGCTCTGGGATGGGGGCAGACCTTGACCTTCCGTCGCGGGAAGAGTACCGATCCTTTCTGAAAGAGTATGTTGCCGCGTCACGAGAGAACCCGGTCATGGGGCTGAAAGACAACCTCCTGAACGCCATCCTCGCCGATCAAGGCCAGGCGCCCTTCGGCGGCTGCACGGGCTTCGGATGCGGCGCCGCTTTCAATTTTGTGAGCCTTCTTTCTGACGGGGAAGTGCACGCCTGCAGGAAATTCCCGTCCCTCATAGGGAATATCCTCGAGGCGAGCTTCAGTGACATCTACGACTCGGAAGCTGCGTCAAGGTACCGGCGGCGGCCTGCAGCCTGCCGTAGCTGCGACCTGAGTGCCACGTGCGGGGGATGCCTCGCCGTAATCCAGACACATGATCTCGATATCTCCAAGGACCGAGATCCGCTCTGTTTCCGTTGAACCGGCATCACGCTATCAACGTTGGAACGGACGCCTACTTGATTGCGTAAAAACCAGCCTGCATGTGGGATAACCAGAAAATTTCGACGACCGAGAAACCGGTGACCCGCAGAAGCTCCAAATGCTGGGCAATGGTAATCGGAAAATAGTTTCTATCGAAACGAGAACGATGCTCCTTTACGGCCTGTTGTGAGCGACCCTCCTCCCTCTGGAAGTGACACCACCGATCGAGGCCTATCTCAACCGATCGTGAATTGTCAGGGCGGACGTTCTCAAAAGTGACATAGAGTCCACCCTTTTCAAGGAGGCGGAAGCAGGTATCAGTTGCTCGCTTTCTCACTTGGTCGCCACCGTAGTGGTGGCACTGAATGGCACTGATTACCTGGGGGGTCTCCGGAACTACCCCGACGAGTCCTTCGCTGGAGACAGCGCCGAGGAAGCGGACACGAGCGGAGGGAAAGCGTGCCAGCCTGACACGCGCCCGATCGAGCATGGCGGGAGCAGGATCCGCGAGCAGAAAGCAAGTGTTTGGCAGAAGAGGCAGGGCTTGCTCCACCAGATACCCTGTGCCGCAGCCCGTGTCGAGCCAAACCGAAACATCCGGCAGAATAGTTCGTACCAGGTCGATGGTCTCGGTATGGAAAAGATGATAGAAGGGGACAGTCTTGAATATTTCCTCATCGTAGTCAGAAGCATTGTGAGGTGTGCTATTGTCAACCATAGTTGTCCATCACTTCGTGGCCACCTTAAAAATCAGAAAATACTGGTTCGGCAGAAAATCGTGCTCCTGGGCCAGCGCGTAGCCGGCGCGATGCAATTCGGCTTTTATCGCTTCCGGCGTGCTGCGCGCGCTCTTAGGAGGACCATCCTGCGAATCCATGCGATAGTCGATGATCGCAATGCGCCCGCCCGGTTTGAGCGCATCGTGTAATGTGCGGAAATAGCGATCGCGATTCTCCAGGTGATGGAACACGTCTACCATGAGGACAAGGTCCACTTTTTCGGGTAAGAGGGGATCGCCGGCTGTACCTTTCACCGAGATGAGGTTTTTCAGCCCATCACGTTTCGCACGCTCGGCGAGGTACGCTACCATATCGGGTTCGATATCTTCACCGTAAACCTTGCCCTTTGGCACCATGTGGGCTAAGCGCACCGAGAAGTAACCCGTGCCGGCACCGATGTCGGCAATGACTGCATCGGGTTTGAGTGCCAGCGCCTGGATCACTTCGTGGGGCTTTTGCCACTCGTCACGCTTCGGATCATCAAACTCCTGCGCCCATTTCTCCGCCCCTTGAAAGCTATGTTGGTGGGTCTGGTGAGACTGCGCCGCTACTGGTGCTGCCGATAACAAGGGATACATCAACGCAATGAAGAACGTAAGGAACAGTGAGGTTCGAATCATTTTTTTGTCTCCGTATAGTAGTTGACGGTAAGGTAGATGCATCAGAGAAGCGTGTACTCCGTTCTTAAGCAAAGAGTACCCAATGGTACGCGACAAAACAACGCCGACGGCAATGTAAAAAGAACTCATGCTACGACCATCTCCGGGTCAAGAGGTCGCCTATTGTATGAGAAGATGTTGAGATAAGTCAACCGATCTTGTATCCACGACCGCTGCCCTGGGGAGGTGGACGTGACCATTCCCGTCGCGAAGGATGCTCTGCGTGCCCTTCCGTGCCGCATGGGTTGCGTTGCTGCACAAGCTGTGTGAAAATATGAAACTGTTTGTGGTCTAAGATCAAAGGTTACTGATAATCCAGGCTCGCGGAAGGAGGCAGTCGTGCATGAATACCCAATCCTGATTTTTGCAGCCCTGCTGATTCTTGTGTACGGGCTTTTTTCCCGTCTGTCAGAGCGGTCACCGATTTCGGCGGCGATGGTGTTCGTGTCGGTCGGCATTATCGCGAGTCCCTTGGGATTTGACCTCCTCGAATTAGGGATGAAATCGTCCACGGTCCGCGTGCTCGCTGAGCTGACACTCATCCTGGTGCTTTTTGTTGACGCTTCGACCATAGATATCGCATCGTTGAAGAAAGTGAAGGGCCTGCCATTTCGCTTGCTCTTCATTGGTCTGCCAGTGACCATGGTTCTCGGCATTGTTCTCGCCCTGCCGTTTTTCTACAGCATGGGTCTATGGACGATAGCCCTCATGGCGCTCATTCTCTCGCCGACGGACGCGGCCCTGGGCATGCCTGTCGTGACAAGCCCTGTGGTACCTGAGAAGATAAGAGAGGCTATCAATGTCGAAAGCGGACTCAATGACGGCATGGCCCTGCCCCCGATTCTGGCCTGCATCGCTGCTCTTTCCGTTGGACCAGCTGAAAGAGCGGGTGTGGACTTCTGGATGTGGTTTGCTGTGAAGCAGCTTCTATTTGGTCCGATTGTGGGCGCGCTTGTAGGATGGATCGGCGGGCGGCTTGTCGACAGAGCGTCCAAGAAGGAATGGATGAACCCGACCTTTCAGCGCCTTGCTGCATGCTCCCTGGCGGTTCTGGCCTATGCACTGGCAGAGGAGGTGCATGGGAACGGCTTTATCGCTGCCTTCTTCGGCGGGCTGATGTTAGGCGTGCACACGCCCGAGGTGCGTGAGCGAATCCAGGAGTTTGGAGAGGCGGAGGGCCAACAGTTGGGGCTCTTTGTTTTTCTCATCTTCGGATTGGCCGCGGTGCCACCGGCGGCAGCACATTGGGACATCACGGCCTGGATATATGCCGTATTGAGTCTGACGGTCATCCGTATGCTTCCGGTTGCATTGAGCCTCTGCGGGACGACGCTGACGAAGTTTTCGGTTTGCTTTATCGGATGGTTCGGGCCGCGCGGGATTGCGTCGGTGCTCTACCTGATCATTGTTGTCAACGAACTCGGCCTGAAGGGATACGAGCGCATGCTGTCCGTGATAGTGCTCACCGTGCTGCTGAGTGTTTTTCTGCACGGGATAACCGCAGTTCCTCTGTCGCGCATGTACGCCAGCCGCACCGCAGACCGCGAAGGAAATTGAGATGGGTCACGGAGTTGAAGTGTTGCTCGGGCTCTTTCTTATCTTTATCGGCGCGCAAATCGGCGCTGAAATCGCGCAGCGGCTGAAGTTGCCTGCGGTCGTCGGAGAGATCGCGGCGGGCTGTGTTCTCGGTTCTTCCGTCCTGGGCTGGGTAAAGGTAGACGAGCCTTTCGAATCACTGGGTGAGATCGGAGCGGTGCTCTTGCTCTTTTCGGTAGGATTGGAAACACGCATTGACGACCTGAAAAAGGTGGGGCGGGTGGCGACCCTTGTCGGAATATCAGGAGTGATCCTTCCTTTCGTCATGGGTATTGGCTGGGCGAAGTTGAACGGCTTTAACACGCCCAAAGCAATGTTTGTGGCTGCCGCGTTCGTTGCCACGTCCGCAGGCATCACAGCGCGGGTTTTGCAGGACATGGGCGTGCTCAACCGCATTGAAAGCCGCGTCATTCTGGGTGCGGCAGTCATTGACGATATTCTTGCGATGCTCTTGCTGGGTGTGGTCACAGCGCTGCAGGGAGGGCAGGCCATCAACATCGTGAGCCTGGTGCTCGTGCTGCTGCAGGCGATCGGCTTTGTTATCCTTATCGCGGTGGTCGGTACGAGGATCATGCGCCGTTCTTCATCTTTGTTGGAAGTCCCCATCAATCCGCTTTCTCCCCTTACGATTTCGCTGGGCCTTTGTCTGGGGTTGGCCCTTGCCGCCTCGTACCTTGGTCTGGCTGCCATCATTGGCGCCTTCCTGGCGGGTATGGTGGCAGCGGAAACAAAACAACGACACACACTCGAAAGGCAGTTGCTGCCCATAACGGCGCTGCTCGTCCCCTTCTTCTTCGTGGTGACCGGTGCCAAGGTCAACTTGAGCGACCTGGGCAGCTTATCTACCCTTGGTACGCTTGTCGTCGTGACTCTGCTGGCCGCCGCGGGCAAGGTCCTGGGTTGTGGCGGAGCCGCTTTGTCCTTGGGTCGAAAGTCGGCCCTGATTATCGGCACGGGCATGGTGCCCCGCGGCGAGGTTGGTATAATTATAGCGAGCTTGGGCCAGCAGGCAGGCGTCTTCAGCGGCGCAACGTACGCCATCATCATAGCCATGTCGCTGCTGACATCAATCATTGCGCCGCCCGCACTGGGTGCGCTCCTCACAGGTGAGACGCCTAATGGTAAGTGAAGTTAGACGCCATTTAATATTTCTTTGCAAAATAGAGTACGGACCATTATAATAGGAGAGGGCTGGCTCCGGCTCGCTCGGGTGATTCCTGCGCAAGATCAAAGGCCTCAGCATATCCAGAAGGAGGACGAATGAAAAAGGCAAAAGAACTGAAGAAGATGACAACGGCAAGAATCATCAAAAGGGCGCGCGAAGTGGTAAAGCCATTCCGTGTCACTGACGGCGCGAAGTTCCGCCTGAAGGATATCGACCCGGGAGACACGCTCGATCTGAAGTCAGAGGACAAGCCGCGCGCGAAGGAAGCCCTGGCTCTCGGCGTCCAGGCTCTGGCTATCCTCCAGGATATGCTTTACGCTGACAATCGTTGGGGGCTTTTGCTCATCTTCCAGGCCATGGACGCGGCGGGCAAGGACGGCGCTATCAAGCACGTTATGTCCGGCGTCAACCCGCAGGGGGTGGAGGTCTATTCCTTCAAGGCGCCGTCTGCTCAGGATCTGAACCACGATTATCTCTGGCGCTGTATGAAGCATGTGCCGGAGCGCGGCCGAATCGGCATCTTCAACCGCAGTTACTACGAAGAAACGCTGGTCGTGCGGGTGCACCCGGATTTCCTGGCAGGCCAAAAGCTCCCGCCCGAACTCGTAACCAAGAACATCTGGAAGGACCGGTTTGAGGACATTCGGAGTTTCGAGCGTTATCTGACCCGCAATGGCATCGCAATCCGTAAGTTTTTCCTCCACGTGTCAAAGAAAGAGCAGAAGAGGCGCTTCCTTGAAAGGGTACAGAACCCGGATAAGAACTGGAAATTCTCGGCGAGTGACATGAAGGAGCGCAGTTTGTGGAACGATTACATGGAAGCCTACGAGGACATGATCCGCCAGACAGCGAGCAAAGAGGCACCGTGGTATGTTGTGCCCGCTGACAACAAGTGGTTCACCCGTGTCGTCATCTCCGCCGCAGCCATCGACGCACTCGCTTCGATGAACCTGGCCTATCCAAAAGTCAGTGAGGAGAAGCTGAAGGAGCTCGCCGGGGTACGGAAGGAGTTGACGGGGAAGTGATAATTTTGCGCCCGACAGATTTCGATAGAAATCTATCTAGCGAGCACGGCGAGCCGGGTATCCGCGTGCGGGTGTCCCAGTACTAGGAGGAAATAATGGCAGCGGAGAAACAAGCAGCCCCCGTGACACAGAGGGCGCCGATCGATCTCGACGATACATCTTTCTACATCAATCGCGAACTTTCATGGCTGGAATTCAACCGTCGTGTGCTCGAAGAGGCTCAGGACCCACTCACCCCGTCGCTTGAGAAGCTGAAATTCGCTTCCATCTTCAGTTCTAACCTCGACGAGTATTTCATGGTTCGTGTCGGCGGTCTTTTTCGTGTCCTTAACGCAGACGTCGATGATATCGATGCAAGCGGCAGAACGGCCCAGCAACAGCTCGACGAAATCGCGGAACGCGTGCGCACGCTTGTTACGGAACAATACAAGTGTTTGATGGAGGAGGTGCTGCCGGGGCTACAAAAAACCAGGATGTTTCTGCATCGCATGGATGCACTCGATAAGAAGGAAAAGAAGCGGCTCGAAGAATACTTCGAGGCACAGGTCTTCCCGGTTTTGACGCCGCTTGCCGTGGATGCGGGGCATCCGTTTCCTTTCCTCGCAAACCTGCGTTTGAATCTCATGGTTGTTTTTCAGGAAGCCAGCGGCATAAAGGTGCCGCAAGCTTACGCCTTCGTCGAAGTACCCTCTATCCTGCCAAGGCTTGTACCCGTGCATCTGGAAATGAAGGGGCACCATTTTGTCCTTCTCGAAGATCTCATACGGGAGCATATCCAAAGACTGTTTCCCGGCATGGCCATCAGTAACATAATCGCCTTCCGCGTCACGCGGAACCACGACTACGACCTCCATGAAGATGAGGTCATGGACCTTTTGAAGTCCGTGGAGGCCGAGATCAGGGACCGCTCAGATAAAATCGGTGTCCGGCTCGAGATCGAGCCCGCGGCTCCGAAAAAAGTTATTCAGCTTCTCGCCCGGCAGCTCGGGGTTGAGGAGCGGTTCATCTATGAAATCAACGGCCCGATCAATGTCTGCGACTTTCTCATCCTGTACGATTTGCCTGTAGACGCGTCCCACAAGGACCCTCCTTTCAACCCGCGCATACCGCAACGGGTCGCCGCGGACAAAGATATCTTTACGATCATCCGGGAGGGAGACGTGCTTCTGCACCACCCGTACGACTCGTTCGCGGTGGTCATGGACTTCCTCAACACGGCTGCCGATGATCCGGACGTGCTCGCGATCAAGCAGACGCTCTACCGTATCGGGAAGGACTCGCCGGTCGTTGGGGCGCTGCGGCGGGCCTCAGAGAACGGCAAGCAGGTAACGGCGGTCGTCGAGTTGAAGGCCCGGTTCGACGAGGAGTCCAATATTGATCTGTCCCGACGGATGGAGGAGTCAGGCATCAATGCTGTATTCGGATTTGTCCGCTGGAAAACTCACTGCAAGGCAACCCTGGTTGTCCGACGCGAAGGCAAACGGCTGCGACGTTACGTTC
>Ga0209039_10002924_pt1 | contig 13872 bp, 16 predicted proteins | sample BogFormECP12_OM1_FD_188238 | JGI IMG/M metagenome (GOLD analysis project Ga0209039, IMG submission 188238) | Bog forest soil microbial communities from Calvert Island, British Columbia, Canada - ECP12_OM1 (SPAdes) (version 2) | ecosystem: Environmental > Aquatic > Freshwater > Wetlands > Bog ...
TCTCGCCATTTTCTCATTGTTGCACCAGGTCTGCTTGAGAGGATTATTTCACCGGCAATCCTTCTCGCCAAAACAGAATCGCGGAGACTCGGAGATGCAGCCATCAAAGCACGACCGTTCAAATTCGGCAAGGTCTCCTAAGAATCAAAGTGTTCTATAAAAACGTATACTGATATCAAATGCTAAACAAGGAATATGATAAATATTCCCGCAACGATGATTATTGAACCAAGAATGTTCTTAGCATTGACTTTCTCATGCAGAAGCATGATGCCTGCAACTGTTGAAAAAAGAGGAGTCGCCGAGGATATTGGCACAGCGCGTGACTCTGACGTGAAAATGAAGCTGTAAGTTAGCAGGAACCACCCCAAGCCCAACGCTACAATTCCGCCCGCAACCAAAGTAGCCACAGTTCTTTTCCGCATCTTCAAAAAACCCCTCTGCCTGTCCACAATTGGAGCAGAAATCGCGAAAGCAACTCCAATCGTCAAAACTCTTACAGTATTAATCGCGAAAGCATCGCTCAAATTTGGTGTTTCCTTCACAGCCAAACCCATCAGGGCAATACTCACAGACCACAACAAAGCCGTTGCAATAGCCACCAACAAACCTTTTCTAAGCACACTTCGGGAATACTGGAATTCCCCCTTCTCTCCTTGCAGGCTCAGCAACCATATTCCAAGGACTATAACGACTGCCCCGAGAACAACAGACCACGTGACTGGTTCGCCTGTGAAAATGGCGACCCAGACCAGATTGAAAAGCGGATAAGTGCAAGTAACCGGCACGGCCCTTGCAACTCCGATCATCTTCAAGCTGACCATGTACAGCGTATCGCCCAAACCCAACCCTATTATACCGCTGACACCAGCGAAAAAGGCAACATTCACGGGCAAATCAGAGAGAACCCCCAGCATGCCCGTTACGACAATAAAGAGAACCAGAACAGCGCTGGTCAATGTTAAGCGAACGATGTTTGCTGATACAGGCTTGGATCCTGACAGAGCTTTTCCATAAAGCAACGCTGACACTGTCCAACTGAGGGCCGCTCCGAGAGCTGCAAATTCGCCCATCATATCCAAAGCCTAGCGCATGATTTTGTTTGAAGACATTAAATAGCTAGCGACCCAAAAGTCTGAATGTGTTCCTAATGAAGACACAGGTCAACTGGAGTTCAGATGTTGTCGCCAGATTTCCAGAGCTAGCCGTTTGCGTTGGAATAATCAGCGGGATTCACAACGAAAAGAGCAACAACCAACTAAACGAGCTCAAGAAGAGAATTTATGAAGAGGTTAGGGCGAAATATGACGCGGGCAGTTTAAAAGACAATTTCACTGTGAGGGCGTACAGGGACTTCTATTGGAAGCTTGACATTGACCCCACGAAAACAAGGCCTTCAGGCGAGGCTCTGCTGCGGAGAGTATTGAACGGAAACGAGCTGCCAAACGTATCCTCGGCGGTTGACGCGTACAATCTGGCTTCAATGCAGACGGTAGTGCCAATCAGCGGGTTTGATAGAGATCTTCTCAACCTACCCTTTCGTATACGATTCGCCGTAAACGAGGCTTTTACAGGAATTGGAATGGACAAACCCATTTTGCTAAACGAGAAAATGTTAGTATTGACCGATGAGAAAAGGGTACTGTGTATCTATCCATACCGTGATTGCGACCAAACGAAGATTACTTTGGACACGCATAGCGCAGTGATAGTGGGTTACGGGGTCCCATTGATCACGTGTCAAGGTTTGAAAAGGGCTGTTGAGAAAACGCTCGAATATTTCAGAAGTGTTTCTGGCGGACAAGTAGAATCGCTGGAAGTTTCCAGAGGCGCGGATAGATAGATGATTTAGAACAAGGTGCTACTTGAATAGTAGAGGAAGGGCATGGCGAGCAGAATTGTGTTGCGACCACGTGTTGTTAGCGAGTATTTCACCCTTAGAGGTGGACCGTTTTCCACGGATCTCTTGATGTAACCGTACTCGTCGAGACCCTTGAGTTTGTCAGACAATGTTCGAGAGTTCACATTGAGAATCTTCTTCATCTCACCGAAGCCTGTCGTTTCCCGCAGAAACAGAATATAAAGTATTTGGAGGCTCCACTTCTGAGAGAGGAGGCTAAAGCTTTCCTCAAGACTCTTCATGGTTTCTCTTAAGTCGTCCACACTGAGCTTCTGGTTCTTGAATATCTCGTTGAGAGTTTCCTCTATACCCTTCAGATTGATTCTCATGCGAGACTCAACTAGTCTGCGCAGCTCATCAGTCAGCACAGTCGGGGAGGTCATGTTCATACACCTATTGCGTGAGTAGTTTCCCTGCAGTTAAAAGGTTTAACTATTAAATCAGGTGTAAAAGATACACCGCGCTGGTTGTGAAGGCGTGAACCGTGTGAGTAGTTCGCTCTACGTAAAATTGAGAAAGCGGCAATGGTCTCTTTAACAACGCGGTATCCAAAAAAGCTTTTAGTCCTGCGCACGACTAGGAGGAGGTGTCTATCCTTGTCTTTCCTCGACAGAATCGCTCAGACCAAGAAAGAGAAAGGATCCAACATTGTCTTGGCCTTTGATTTTCCATTTGAGAAACCTGAAAACCACAAGAACCTTTTTTCAAAAGCAGAGCTTCTTCTGGAAACTGTATATCCCTACCTGTGCGCAGTGAAGTTCAACCATCATCTCGTTCTTCCTTTAGGCACGTTTGACGGAGTCAAAAAGCTCGTGGACAAAGCCCATGACAAAGGATTAATGACCATCATGGACTGCAAAGCAAACGACATAGGTGCCACCAACCAAGTAATAGCCGAATATTATTATGCAGCTGGCTTCGACGCCTTAATAGCCAACCCCTTTGTGGGATGGGAAGAAGGCTTACAACCGATTTTTGAAGTCGCAAAAAAACTGCAACGAGGCGTCATACTGCTCGTCTATATGAGCCACAAAGCCGCCAACGAAGGATACGGACAAACAATAATCAACCCTCAAGACGGAAAGAGAACCCTTCAATACATTTCCTTCGCCAAGAAGGCCGTAGAATATCACGCAGACGGCGCCGTCGTCGGAGCCACATACCCCGAAAAAATAAGAGAAGTACACGACATACTCGGAGAAAAAGTCCCCATATACTCCCCGGGCATAGGCGCCCAAGGCGGAACAACGCAAGCCGCCCTTACATCTGGCGCAACCTATCCTATCGTCGGCCGAGAAATAACCCAAGCCCAAAACCCCGCTGAAGCAGCAAAGAAAAACAGAGACGCAGCAAAATCTGCCAAGCCGCTGTAGATCCTCATTTCTTCAACCTTTTGCGAGCTAAAGGGCCAGATTACGCTACGATTAAATCTTCAGAGAATGCATTTGAGTAGATACCTTGAGTTTAACACAGTTGGTGCAGACCTTCGCGAATACCTTCTCATGAGGAAAACCCACTGCACACGGCACTATTTCTGCTCCACACTTAGGGCATTTAACTTGCGACATTCTTCTCCCTCAACTACCCAACTAGATTAATCAAATTGATACGGACACTTAAACGGTATTTCGAACAGCGAAATGTTACTAAAAAAGACGCCGCTACTGATTGGTGATTCCTTCTTTTTGGAGTTTGGAAGCCAGTTCAGGCTTCAAACATGGAAGCTTGGCGCTCACGAGATTAGCTTGTAATGCTTGACATATGGAAAATCACATGAATGTTCCGGAAGTACGAAAAACCAGAATACCAGGAAACACCGTGAAAAGCTTTTTCCGCGACTGCGAAAATTTACCTTCCGCGTCTTTCCCAGAGCTCTTTCTTCAACAGATCCCTAACGGAAGATCTTATGGCCGAGCTCCTGCTCGGATACATGTTCGCTCTGACAAGCTCATCTAAGCCTTCCAAATAAGCTTCAGGCAATAGCACCGTTACGAGTTTCAACTCAATTCCTCCCAGATTCAACATGAGTAAAGCTTTCACTTCGCAGCTAAGGGCCTTTGCAGCCAAAGTCTCTTTTGCGCCGCTTGTCCCCTAAACTACTCAGTAAACACTCATGTTATGTGCATATGCTATCTTATAATATTTTCACGAAGCAGACGCTAATTTTCGTGCCGAGCTTCTGCAGCCTCCGAATTACCGAGGAGGATACAGGGCCGCAGGTGATTGTTCTCATTTTTCTTCCTTGAACGGGAGGTTCAGGTCTTCGCGATCCTTAAGGAGGCTGATGAGAGACTTGAAGGAAATGCTTCTGAGCACACTGTCGCTTTCTAAGCTGACGATGAATGAAGAAAACTCTTCATAGCAGTCTCCGAACTTGTTCTTGAAGTCCCGCATGACTCGTACATAGTCCGTGTAGTCTCTGTGCACTGACAGGCCGATTCTGTCCAATCCCATTCCCGAACCTGTTGAGATGAATATTACTCCAGGTTGACTGTCGATCCATTTCTTCATTTCATCAACGCGGGCATCAGGGCACTCTGTAAAGTTCCATTTTCCGAAGGTGAAAGCCAAAATTTCGAAACCCAGCTTCGTCAGATCCGGCACGGCCGTGTAATCAAGCAGTCTTTCCTTTTCCAGTTCCGTCCTTCTCCGCGTAACGGTAGGTTGAGAAGTGCCGAGTTTCTTGGCTAACTGTCTGTCGCTCAATCTCGAGTTTTTGACTAACTCGGAAATGATTTCATAATCAATAGGCTTCAATCTACGCATGATACATCTTCCCCCTGAAATATGCACATCCAATACTGCCTTCACCTTTAAACGTTGTTGAATGAAATGACAAGTAAGACCATCATGATATTAACAAAACAGAAAAACCATGCTTGCTACACGTAACCGCGAAACTCTTCCAAGCATCAAATCTCAACAGACAACACGGGAAAAGTATAAAACATCTGAAACGTTTTACAGTGATGAAGCAACATGTTCCGCGTTAGAGTCAACAAGATTGAATCCATCCGGGACATCGACGGCAACCTCGGGAAACGCATAGAACTGATCGAAGACCGACAATTATCCAAATTTGTCGTCAGACCCCAAACCGACGAAGCCAAGATGGTACAGGACGTAATGCAAGCTCTGCAACAACAGGTGCCCATGTTTCCAATGAGGGCAGACGTTGCGGTGCCAAAGATAATTCTGTTCCTCACCGAACAAGAATACGAAAGCCTAAACATCGAATTTGACGTAAACCAAATCTACGACATAACCCTGGAGAACCAAACCCTGAAGTTCATGAAAACTGCATAATATCATTCCGAACGTGCCTCAGAGCTTCATGCTTTGGGTGAAAAGACAACACAAACATCATATTTTTCAAGGCCAAGTAAACTGCTTCCATATTAGATTGGCTGTTGTTGTTGCAATAAATAGGGATGGGCTCCTCATTAGCCATCTCGTAGTAAACGTATATCGGCGTGAAACTCTTCCTCAACATCTTCACCTCAAAATTAAGCTTCAACTTCCTTGCCATCTTCTCTGCAGCCAAGCTCACTGGCCCCAGCCTCTTCTGGCTTGAGGATGAAGCATAGACGAACAGTTTCCCACAACCACGATTCATCATCATGAGACACCCACTTATCAGAAGGGTCTGCAAAGGGCATTTAAGACAAGAGCTATATCGACAAGTTTGCTCGGTGGAGAGAGATAGGTGAAAGTAAACGCTGGGAGCATAAATTCATGAAGACAAGAGCTCACATATTCATCAGGGGCAAGGTTCAAGGAGTGTTCTTCAGGTCCGAGATGCTACGCGAGGCAAGGAAGCAACGTGTGAACGGTTGGGTTCGAAATCTATCCGACGGCGAGGTTGAAGCTATTCTAGAAGGTGAAGAAGAGGACGTAAAGAAACTTATTGCGTTTTGCAAACGTGGATCCCAAGGAGCCACAGTGATGGGTATAAGAGTTGCATGGGAAAATTATGCGAGAGAATTCACAGATTTTGAGATAAGATCCTAGAGGCGCAGTGTTCTCACGCTGCTTTCTTGGGAATCCTGAAGTGCGAAGCTTTACCCGCACTTACGTAGTCTCCTCCAGCACTGCGAACGACCGAAGCTATTTTGGAGAAATTATCCGAGCCTAGAAACTGCCGCGGCTTGATCATGATGTAATCCTCCTTTTCCTCAAAGCTCAACAAATTCTCTACCTCATCAGGAAACATCATTTTGATATCCTCCAGAGCCTTCGATTTTCCAGATGACTGCGGCGCCCCTGCTACTGGCTGAGACAACGCTGGCGCGGGATGAGCCGCTATCGGCTGAGTTATCTGTGACACGGCAAGAGACTTCAAAGAAGCCGAAACCTGTCTCAAATCCTCCATTATCCCATTCATAATCGAGACAAGCTCATCAACACGTTTAGTTAGAGCCTCAACTTTCTCTTTATCCGCACTCATACTCCTGTTCCTCACAAGTCCTTAATACTCCACGCATTTATTATGGTTTTTGACTCCTCCAAAACCTAAACGGAAGCATATCGCCCTTGATGGAAATTGATGGCAGCGAAAAAAGCGGAAGCGGCACAATCCTGAGAATGGCAGTTGCCCTTTGCGCGATAACCCAACAGCCACTACACATATGCAAAATAAGGCAGAACCGGTCCCAACCAGGCCTAAAACCTCAACACTTGGAAGCTGTTTTGACCGCTGCAAAACTGTGCAGTGCTGAATTGAAAGGCGCCGTAGTCAATTCGAGAGAGCTTTGGTTTCGGCCAAGAGAAATAAGAGGCGGCAATTATGAGGCTGAAATCGGAACAGCTGGGAGCATCTCGATGCTTCTGATGACAGTACTACCAATCTGTGTCTACGCTGAGGACACCGTGCACTTGCATGTTTCCCGTGGAGGAACAGATGTCCCTCACTCGCCCACCATCAATTACATACGCTCAGTTCTCTTGCCTACGCTTCGACGCATGGGATTGAACGCCAATCTAACAGTGAACAAGTACGGCTACTATCCAAAGGGAGGCGGCGAAATAACATTAACCACAGAACCATGCAAATCACTCCAAGCCTTAAACCTTGAATCCTTCGGCAACTTCAAATCGATAAAAGGCACGTCAGTCTGCACGTATCTTGCAGATAGAAAAGTCGCTGAGAGACAAGCAACCGCAGCAAACGATTTCCTCCAACGACGAGGGTACGGAACTGAAATCCAGATAATCAACGACACCTCAAACCCCCAGCAAAAAGGCAGCTCCCTAACACTGTGGATCGAGACCGATACAGGTGCAATGCTAGGTGGAGACGCAATCGGGGAACTGAAAAAAACAAGCGAGACGGTTGGAACCGAAGCAAGCACGAGACTGTACGAAGAAATCACAGCCAAACCCACCTTTGACGTACATCTTGCCGACATGCTAATTCCATATGCAGCTCTGGCAAAAGCCAAATCAACTTACGTCACGCGCGAAATGACAGAGCATTTGAGTACAAATATTTGGTTGGCGGAAAAACTTCTCGACGTCAAATTCAACGTTAAAAAATCAGGTAAACTCTTCAAGATTGAGGTCGCTTGACACTCACCTGAGCATGCGGGATTTCTCAACAGTAAATAGATTCTGAAAAGAACACGAAGTTCATGCTGTCCTCAAGGTTGCACGTGTATTGAAGTCAATGGGAAGTGGGCTTGCCGATGATGAAATATTGCAATAGAAAGAACGCTAGAGAGCCGAAGCCGAGAATTGGCAATATGGCGATCATGGGGTCACCGACGATCGTTAAAAGTTGTGCCCCTGTCCAAACCATCAAAAAGCAGTTTAATGCAATGATTAGAATCGCAGCAACTGTTTTCAGCAAGATAACAGTGACTTTTCCCAGGTATGGCAATCTTTGCACTTCTGTCAGATTATTCCTTGTTTCACACATATTTCTGGGTTTCCTTCAACTACTCCAGAATCTATTATGCCAATAAAGGGGGGACGCTACTGTTTTTCATCTCAATACAAATGCTTTTTTAGGTTGCCGCTAGAAAGGCCTGAGGACGCGACGCGATTGAGAGATACAGCCCGCAAGAAACTCATTCGACAATACTATTCGATCAGAGCTGTGGATTATGATCGGCAAAAAAACAGGACGTGGAAGTCGAGTCAAGGCTTTGGAAGTGAAGTTTCTGATGAGTTGCTCATGGCCCTCGAAGAGTATAGGGGTAAACGTGTTTTGGAGGTTGGTGTGGGAACCGGAAGAAACGCTTCAACTCTGCTTGAAAGAGTCAAACCTCAACTTGTAGGGCTAGACTTGACGAGGGAAATGCTGAGACTGGCAAAAATGAAAATGTGTTCTCACAAGGATAGTTTTGACTTGATACTGGCCGATGCGGAACACATGCCCTTCATAGAAGGTGTCTTTGATGCACTCGTATGCATGAGCACCATGCACTATTTCTCATCCCAAGAATTGATGCTGAACAAACTCAGGAACACATTGAAAAAAAGGGGAACCTTTGTCTACGGGGATCTCACAATCCCCGAAGAGGACGATGAAGGATTCTTCGAAAGATTAGAGAGAACACTGTCAAAGGCTCACACAGGATATCTTGAACCATCAACGGCGAAGCAACTCATGGAAAAACTTGGATTCTTAGTCCTGAAAACCAAAACGGTGGCTTACCGAAAATCCTATGGTGCCCTGTTCGAAGACAAAGGGCGATATTTCGGTGTTCTCCCCGAAACTTTCAAAAAATTCGTAGACCAAGCCCCGACACATGCAAAGCAAAAGTACGAACTGTCAGACACCGAAATGACGCTGTTCTAAACTGTGACTATTACAAAAAAGAAAATGGAGAGCACCTGAACCAATGAAGCAATCACGTTGTATCAAGACGTCCAAACGAGAAGGCCAGAAAACACTCGCTGCAGCAAACAAGCTAGGCATCATCAACAGAAGACTCGAGATACAGCGAGATGAAAGATTCCTCTATATTCCAATAGAAAAACAGCCGACAAAGGAACAGCTGAAAACTCTCACGGATCAAGTAAGAGATGTCAGCGTCTCCATTTATTCTTTTCCGACAAGAAAGGAACCTGCCACTTCGATTACTCAACTGCTTCAGACCAAACTTCCAGCACATTTGTTAGCCAATTTGCCTCGTGCTGTAGATTTTATTGGCGACATAGCAGTGGTTGAGATGCCTTCGGAACTTGAGGCGTACCAATCCATTGTGGGTGAGGCAATCCTGAAGGGAAACAGAAAGGTACGGACCGTTCTCGCGAAAAAGGGCCCGATAAGCGGAGCCTACCGCTTAAGAGAGTTCGCTGTTTTGGCGGGCGAGCCTAAAACCGAGACGATACACAAGGAGAATTGCTGCCAATTCCATGTGGATGTTGCAAAAGCTTACTTTTCGCCCCGGCTTTCGTTTGAACACCGAAGAGTTGCTTCGTTGGTAAAGGATGGAGAGACTGTTGTGGACCTGTTTGCTGGTGTCGGACCCTTCTCTGTGATGATCGCAAAGAACCGTCAAAACGTGACCGTCTATGCTATTGACGTTAACCCAGACGCTGTTGAATACCTGAGAAAAAACGTTAGAGTCAACCGAGTCATCGGAAAAGTTAATCCGATTTTGGGAGACGCAAGACAAATCGTCCAGAGCAAACTCTTAGGCGTGGCCGACCGAGTGATCATGAACCTACCTGAAAAAGCCACAGAATTTGTCGATGTTGCATGTGAAGCGATCAAACCTTCGGGAGGCATTATACACTTTTACAGTTTCATAAGAAAACCTGATTCCATAGAAAACCTCAAGACTCGCTTGGCACTTGCGATCCAAGAGTCAGGCAGAAACGTAGAGAAGAACTTGTTCTCAAGATTCGTCCGCGAGACAGCCCCATACGAGTGGCAAGCAGTACTAGACATTAGGATCTCTTAGCCGCATGAAATGATTCGTCTATTTTCAATGCGGAATAAGTCAGCTTCTAGGTTGAGTGTTAACGGAGAGAGTGACTTTCACTTTTTGGCCGGGGTTCCTGAGCTCTTGAACAAGAGTCTTGGCCAAGTCTTTAGCTGCTTTGTCCGCTTTCAACGCTAGGGTTCTCCCACAAGAATAGCTACTTTTCCTCACGACCATCTCTAGCGGATCTTCTAGAGTCAAATGTGAACCTCCATAGGCTTTGATTATCTCGGCCGTTCCTCCAGCTTCCACGAGAATTGTCAAACGTACAGTGTCTTTCCGCAGCTTCGCCTTGAAAGCTTCACTGAAGTCTTTCATAGTTTTGTCTGCTGACACTGCGATGATGCAGTCGCCTCTTCTTGACACTTCGTCTTCTTTAGTGATCTCTAACGTTGTGGGATGAGTGGCGAGAATGTTTCTGTGTCCTTTGGCAAATATTACTTCTATCAATTCGTCAGGGGCCAAGCTATTCCAGAACCTCTATCGAGTCTACTTTTCCGTCGCCGTTCAAGTCAAAACCCTGAATGACTCTTGCGTAGGGTTCCTCTCCCTTGTAGCCTTTAAGGGTTTTTTGCCAGTAATCCGTCAAGGCCAAAACGCAGGCTTTTGTGCCCACGGCTTTGTTGCCTGCGAGGACTATGATCCGTTTGTTTTTGTCCCATGGATTAACGACTTTTGCCAAGATTCCAACGGCATCTGCAGTGTAGATGTGGCCCGTTTTCTTGGAGACGAGGCCGCCGAAAAGAAAACCTTCTTCTGAAGCCCGCATGTTGAACTTTATGGGTAGACACTCGTTCACTTCTTCTGCGAGCAGGTTGGTCCCTGGTCCGCCTACGAGGATAAGATTGTTTTTTTCTTCCTTCTCGGCCTTAACGTCCACGTCGAGTTTTATGGCAAAGTCTTCGGGTGGTTTAACAAACTGTCCGAGAAAGAAGGTCAAATGTGAAGCGTAATGGCCGTCTCTCGCACTGGTCTTGAAAGGCCCGTGCGGCGTTGGGCTGCCCACGACTATTTTCCCGTCGAACGTCCCGTCTTTTCTCATGAACTCCCGGAAGAATTCGTGAATTTGCTCTTCCACGCCCAGAAGCGACAGTTTCTTGATAGTCCGATACTCTTGCGGAAGCTCAATTCCAAAGGCAGGCGCAGCTGTTCTGTAGTATTTGGCTGTCGCTCCTTTCTTCTCTTCTTCTCTCACCACGGTTATGGCCTTTGCCGTGCAAAGCTTTCTGATGTGATAGTAGACTTTCTGCTCATGCACCCCTAGTTTCCGAGCGATCTCCAAGGGATACATTTCTTTTTCAGAAAGCATCGTCAAAATTTTCCAGCTCAAAGGGTTCAATACAAGTTTGAGTTTCTGAGGATCACTAACCAAAGCTATTTCTTTGACTTTCTGGGTCTTGTTGTCCTCGCGAAGCAACAACCTTTTTTCCATGATTATTCCAGACTATAAACAATCATCCGTTATTAAAAATCTTATTATGGTCCGGCGAGTCTTCAAACACTGGTGATAATCAAAAACGGAGAAAAACCGTTATAAAATGTTTTTTAGTAGTCTGATAGAGATCGGAGAGGAATCTCGGATTTCCCATGGAAAGCCTCGGAAACCGTTTTTAGAACTGTGAATTGATTCTTAAAAATGCTTATTACGGTTGCAGTCTTTGAGTGTCTTCACCAGCAAACATTGAGGCTCAAGAAATGTGCGGCATATTCGGATGTGTATCAAAGAAAGAAAACGTTGCGCCTTTGATTCATGCAGCTTTGAAGAGGCTTGAATATCGAGGCTATGATTCAGTCGGCGTGGTTACTGTTGATGGCGGTACCCTCCATGTGAAGAAGGACCAAGGAAAAATAGATGACGTTGACAAGATACACAATTTAGATGACATGCCTGGAAGGACGGGCATTGGACATACGAGATGGGCCACACATGGAGCACCCCTCCAGGTGAATGCGCATCCGCACAGTGATTGCAGCGGCCGTATAGCCGTCGTCCACAATGGGATCATAGAGAATTTTGCAGATCTGAAGACGGAACTTGAAAACAAGGGCCACGTTTTCAAGTCCAGAACAGATACCGAAGTCATACCTCACCTTATTGAAGAAAACCTCAAGAACAATCCTAACCAGAGTCTCGAAAACGCTGTGCTTGAGGTAGTGAAAAGACTTGAGGGTTCGTACGCTATCGCAGTCGTCTCTGCGAATGAACCTAACAAGATAGTGTGCGCCCGAAACGAAAGCCCACTTGTAATAGGCGTTGATCACGACGCAGTTTATTTTGGCTCCGACATACCGGCATTTCTGCCGCTGACGAACAAAGCCATCGTCGTGGACGACGGTGAACTCGCCACGCTTTCAACAGACGGAGTGGAAATCAGGAAAATCGCCGATTCGAAAATTGTTAAACGCGAGCCAAAAATCATCGACTGGAATCCTGAAATGGCACAGAAACAAGGGTATCCGCACTTCATGATAAAAGAGATTCATGAACAGGCCGAATGTTTGAGAAACACCTTAAGGGCCCAAGAGCACTACGCCGATTTGATAGCAACGTTCCTCGATCGGGCAAAGGAAGTTTACCTCGTCGCCTGCGGAACATCGTATCATGCATGTTGGGCAGCCTCGTACATGTTTTCCAAACTGGCTTTTCTGCCGACCTACCCGGTGATAGCTTCTGAATTCATAGAACAACACGGCAAATCCGTAAACATTGACAGCACCATTCTAGCCGTCAGCCAATCAGGAGAAACAGCCGACACTCTCTCCGCAGTCAACGCGGCTAGACAGAGAGCTGCAACGATTCTGGGACTGACCAATACCATAGGTTCGACCTTAACACGGGTTTCCCGAGTCTATATAGGTCAACAGTGTGGACCAGAAATTGGGGTAGCGGCAACAAAAACATTTACTTCGCAACTTTCGGTTATGGCCCAGCTCGCGTTGAGGCTTGCCAAGAAAAGAGGGAAAGTCTCGCAGGATGAAATGGACTATCTCGCCGAAATGCTCTGCAAGTTACCTGACACGGTGCAGACGATAGTTGATTCGCAAGAAGAAAAGGCTAAACAGATTGCGCAGAAGTACAAGGATAAGAAAACCTTCTTCTTCCTCGGACGGGGAATCAGCACCGCGACAGCCTATGAAGGAAGACTTAAACTCATGGAAATAGCCTATGCACCAGCCATAGCCTTCCCAGCTGGGGAAAGCAAACACGGCCCGATAAGTCTCATTGAACCGGGGTTTCCAGTCGTGTTTGTTTGCCCGAAAGATGAGACACATAAGACTTTGATAGGCAACATCATGGAAATGAAGGCTCGGGGAGCTTCAATAATAGCGGTAATAGAGGAAGAAGATGATGAAGTCAAGAGTCTAGTCGACGACTACATGGAAGTGCCAAAAGGGATCCCTGAAGTACTGTCTCCTGTAGCTTTCATCGTTCCTCTGCAACTGCTTGCGTATTACATGGCTGTAGAAAGAAACTACAACCCCGACATGCCACGAAATCTGGCAAAATCAGTTACAGTAAAATAAGCAGCACAGCCTTAGTCTATGTTGACTCTTCCTGCGATTCCCTGTCGGAGCGCGATTGTCAAGCTGTTCTTGAGTTCAGTGAAACATTCGCTCAGCCGTCGGGCATCATCTTTAGACATTCCTTGGGAAACAAGTTCCTTTTCGAAAGCCCTTCTGGTTCTCCGTACTCTCCATCCGAGAGTCGAGTACATCCAGAAGAGGCTCATACCCATCAGTGCCAAGTTGGGAGTTGACTTTACCAGAGCCTTAACAACGGAAGCAGCACTCATACCATTCAAATCCTATCGTGAAGAGAGACAAACGAGAGGCTATTCTTTTTCCTCTTCTTCGCTCTCTCCTGTTCTTTTTCCAAGTCTTTCTCGAATTCTCTTTTCTATCTCTTCGCCTAAGGCGTCTTGTGCTTTTTCGCTGTGTCTTCCTGTGCCAGCCGATCTTAGCATGTCCCCTATGCTTGTGAAGGTCCGCATGTAGTCTTCAGTCAGCTTCACTGCCACTGGTTCGGGCAGTCCACCG
>Ga0209039_10002925_pt1 | contig 13871 bp, 12 predicted proteins | sample BogFormECP12_OM1_FD_188238 | JGI IMG/M metagenome (GOLD analysis project Ga0209039, IMG submission 188238) | Bog forest soil microbial communities from Calvert Island, British Columbia, Canada - ECP12_OM1 (SPAdes) (version 2) | ecosystem: Environmental > Aquatic > Freshwater > Wetlands > Bog ...
CGCAGCGAGTGGGCACTGCACCGCCACCGCTTGCATTAGCCTTTGCTCATCAACCTCAAACACCTGTTGTGCCGCAGGCACAACGGTAAACACGTACAAGCGAGGAGCAATGACCAAACAACAAATTCTTACATCAAATGCCCCCGCACCAGGCGGCGCTTACTCACAAGCTTTGCGAGTCTGTGACTTTGTCTTTACGGCTGGAATGGGCCCATGGCATCCCTCCACCAAGCAGGTGGTTGGCGCCACCATTGAGGAACAAACTACCCAGACTTTGCAGAACCTGCAAGCGATCCTGGAAGCCGCCGGGCTTGGCATGAAGGATGTTGTCAAGACCACAGTTCACCTTAGCGACTTGAGTTTGTTCGCGCGCTTCAATGAGGTTTATTCCCGCTTCTTCCCGGACCCGAAACCTGTTCGCACCACGGTGGGCAGTCAACTTCTTGGGATTCTGGTTGAGATTGATGTGGTGGCTTATGCAGGGAAAGACTGAACGCTCGGATCTTTTGCGTCGTTTATATCTCGACCCGCGCCACGTCGAGGTGATCAACGAGGCACTCTTCCGTCCCCATTTGCGCGCCTTCTCCGAGTTTCTGGATATCGTCGAGAAGTACGGTACTCCAGACGAGATCAATGCCAAAGCAACGCAGGCAGGCCGGTTGTCCAATTTGGAAGCGATGGTAGAACGAGTCCACCCGGAGTATCTGGCCGATCTCCAATGGCTGAGTAAGCAAGCTGCGAGCGGATCGTTCATCCGCATTTCCGATTACCGGAAAAAGATAACGGACTTGGCTGTTTTCAATGAAGAGAACCCAGTGACGCTGGAGATCAGCGCCTGCCAGTATTTCTCTTGGTTGATGGACATTGCTCATCGTGCGGCGGAAAATGGCGAGATCATGCCGGGACGATACATTCGGGTTCGCAACATGAAGGAGCAGGAGGCAGACGGGGATTTGGCCAGTTTTGCCGCCGCGATGCAGATTATCGGCGCGAGTTTCGTGGAGCAACTCGATACGCGCGGCTCGGATGGCTCGAATATCCATCTGGGTGGTGTGGATACATTGATCGGTTATTATGGGGGTGTTGGTGAACCGAATCATCATGCTTTGAAATGGCTTGACGAATTTTTATACTATTACACAACATATGGCGTGCGCCAGATTTTGAATGTTAATAGCGGAACGATCTTGCTGGCTTATATGCTTTACCGCCTTGGCATTGACATCGAATTCAAGATTTCGGTGACGTTGGGAAACGATAATCCATATGCCGCGCTTTGGACTTTGTTGACCGCCTCCCTGTTCACACGCCCTGATGGTTCCACGCCGTTGAAAGGATTTAATTGGAGTAATTCGGTTAATGCCGGGACGATTGAAAATGCCGCGGAGCTTCGCGAAGCACTCAATCTCGAAGAACGAATTCGTTTTGAACACCATGTCACCGAAACATGGAAGGGACTTGTCATCCAGCCTTATGATCGCCGCGAGGAAGTTTTAGGTCTGGCGCGAACTGTGCATAACATCTCTGCCAAACACGAAGGGGGCGAAGTGGAAGTGGAGAGGTCACGCCTACGCCCGTCCGATGTTCAGGATTATTATCGTGAGAAATCAGAGATCATTGCTTCCGGAGAATGGGAAGCATTACGTTTGAATTTTATAGATAAATTTGATTCGGTCAACATCACTGCACGTGCTTTGACGGAACGCGGCTTATCGTTTGTGGCCGCACAGAATTTGCATCGTTAAGCTGGTTATCCATTTTGAAAGCATGACATTGCTTTGCATCCCCACACTTCAATCCATTCGATCTGCGCACGAACGTTTGGCACGGACAGTCTTACGCACTCCATTGGTCCGTTTGCAAATAGATGATGTCGCCGCGGAGATTTATCTTAAACTCGAAAACCTCCAGCCAACCGGTTCTTTTAAAGTACGCGGCGCGGGCAACGCCCTTTTATCGGCCGAACCTTCTGAACTCAAGAATGGCGTGTGGACAGCTTCCGCCGGAAACATGGGGCAGGCTCTTGCGTGGTATGCACACAAACTAAAGATGGACTGCACAGTCGTTGTTCCGGATGATGCACCGGATGTAAAAATTGAGGCGATTAGAAGATTCAATGCAAAGGTCATCAAGGTTCCATTCGCAGAATATCAATCCATTCAAAAAGAGGGTGCCTATCCCGCTCTGACTGGTTTTTTGATTCATCCATTTGCGGACGAGTCCGTTATGGCCGGAAACGGGACGATTGGATTGGAAATCCTTGAAGACTTGCCAGATGTAGACACTGTGTTGGTTCCATTCGGTGGGGGCGGCTTGAGTTGCGGCATCGCTGCCTCTATAAAGGTGAGCAAGCCTGAGGCTCGCGTGGAAGCGGTTGAAGTGTCCACCGCGGCTCCGCTCACCTCCTCTTTATCAGCGGGGAAGCCAGTTGAAGTCTCGTATCAATCCAGCTTTGTATCCGGCATGGGCGCACCATTTGTTTTTCCACAAATGTGGCCGCTGGCGAGTGGTTTATTGGATGGTTCGCATGTGGTCGAGTTAAAGAGCGTGGCATCAACGATCCGCCTGCTCGCAGAACGACATCATCTCATCGTTGAAGGCGCGGGGGCTGTCGCGTTGGCTGCGGCATTGAAACAGCCCGCAAGGAAAAAAGTAGTTTGCATCGTATCAGGCGGAAATATCAACACAGGTCATCTTCTAAATATTATGCGTGGAGAAATGCCATGAGAGATATGAGTATCAATCGTATCGAAGCCCGTCCGGGACAACAAGCGTATGGCTTGGGCTTGGGCGTAATGTTGTTGGATGATGTCTATCCGGGCTTTCCCGGGGATGTGCGAAACGCGAGTGGGTTCCCGTTCCCGATCCAATACGAGGTGATCACAGGTGTGGATATAAAAAAGATTGTACTGAGCGACAACAAGATCATGCTCCTTCCATCCATCATTCGAGCCGCACAAAAACTGGAAAAATTCGGGTGCCGCGCCATCGTGGCTGAATGCGGATACTTTGCATATTTTCAACGCGAGGTCGCGGCAAGTGTGAAGGTTCCCGTCTTTATGTCCAGCCTGCTTCAAGTGCCATTGGCTCAACAAGTGGTGGGAGCCACTCGAGTGGTTGGCATTTTGATGGCCAACTCAAAATATCTGACCGATCATCATTTGGAATCGGTCGGCGTCAAAATCGGTTCGAATTATGTAATCGGGGGCGCCATGGATGATGGACATTGCGTGGAATTCGATTATCTCTGGACCGATGGCCTGCGCAGTGAACCCCCAGCTGCTGACTACGCTAAGGCAGAAGCGGAATTTCTGGAAGTCGCGATAGAATTTTGCCGCAAGCATCCCAAAATGGGCGCGATGGTACTGGAATGCACGGGCTTTCCACCTTTTGCGCGCGCCTTGCAACGTGCGATCAACATTCCAATATTCAGCTGGGGCACTTTGCTTGATTATGCTTATTCAGTTGTGGTACATCGGGATTATTATGGACATGTCTAAAATAATGAAACGCTCTGAGGAAAGCCGATCATGATTCTATCCAATCCAACCAATCCTCTCAGCCCTCGATTTCGCGTGCTTTCCGATTCACAATGTGAAGAACTTTATCATGCCGCCCTGGAATGCCTGCAACGGGTGGGCATGCAGATTCATAACTCCGCAGCACGGGATTTGTTAGGGAAGCGGGGGGCAGAAGTAAAAGATCATATCGTCCGCATCCCTGCACAGATAGTGGAACAGGCAATCGAGTCCACGCCGCACGAGTTCACGGTTTGGGGACGGGATGAACAATACGCAATGCAGGTCGCGCTCGATCGTGTGCACTTTGGCCCAGGACCTACCTGCACGTATTTCATAGATCCTAATACAGGCGAACGCCGACGAGCCAGGCGCGGCGACGCGGGCCTGACGGCAAAGGTCTGCGATGCCCTGCCAAACATTGATTACATCATGGGGTTGAGTCTCTTTGATGATGTGACTCCGTCGCTCGCTTCAGTTTATGAATTTGCCGAGGAAATGGCAAACACCTCCAAGCCCATTGTGGCGTGGGCCAACAGTCCCGAATCCTTTTTGGATATTTATCAGATGGCTGTTGCCGTGGCAGGCAGTGAAAGTATATTGCATGAAAGACCGATCTTCGCTTATTTCACCACCTATGAGTCTCCGCTCAAGTTGGCCAATGAACCGCTTGCTAATTTGATGCAAGCGGCGGAGCGCGGTATTCCATCCATTTGTTTGGGTGGACCAACGGTTGGATTGGAATCACCTTTTACTGGTGCTTCTGCATTGACATTATATCTCGCGAGCGCATTGGCCGCACTGACCATTGTTCAGTTATATGTTCCCAAAGCACCCATGGCAATTGGAGGATTGCCCTCGATGATGGATTTACGCACGGCTCGTCCCGCCTATGGGTCGCCGGAGGCCAGCCTCCATAGTGCTGCCGCCGCTGACATTGCCCGCTATCTCGGCTTGCCCTTTATGGGGACGGCTGGCGCGTCCGAGGCGAAGCGCGTCGATGCACAAGCCGGAGCCGAAGCGGCTCTTCAGATTATAATTTCCGCTTTGAGCGGGGCTTCACTCGTTCATGATGTCGGCTTTCTCGATTGCGCTGATATTGGCTCACTTTCCTATCTGGTGCTTGTGGATGAAATCATCGGGATGGCAAAGCGCGTCCTGAGAGGTGTCGAGGTCTCGCCTGAAACTATCATGTTGGATTTGATCGAGAAGGTTGGCCCTGGCGGAATGTTCCTTAATCAGGCCAAGTCCGCTTCATTATGTCGCAAGGAAGCCTGGGTTCCGACCGTGCTGGATCGCGATCCATATAGCATCTGGGAGCGAAAAGGTTCACAAACCACTGAAGACGCCGTGAGTGCGAAGTTGATGAAAATAGTGAGTGAACATCGACCTGCAGCATTATCAGCCCAGACAGAAGAAAAGATATCGAAGATACTCAAACTTGCCGAAGAAAGAGAATCCAAAAAAACTTAGTGGCTAATTTCCCAATTGTTTTTATTTCTTGTCGGGTGTTTGAAACTCTGCTTTCCCGTCAACTTCCACCGGAGATGGCAGATCGCGTCCTTTATCTGGATTACGGTCTACATTCCCAACCCAAACATTTGCGCGATACTTTGCAGGCTGCCATTGATGCCATTACAGTACCCAGCTTGATCGTGTTGGCCTATGGCATGTGTGGCAACGGATTGAAAGGCATCCGCTCGGGCATCCATACTTTACTAATGCCGAAAACGGAAGATTGCATTGCCATCTTTCTAGGCTCGGACCAGGCTTATCGAGCCGAGTTCGATGCACATCCCGGCACGTATTATCTAACAGGCGGTTGGCTGGAATCTGGTTCTAATCCGTTGCAGGAATATGATAAAGCGGTAGAGAAATTTGGAGAGGAGACTGCCCAGTGGATCATGGATCAGCAATACCAGCATTACAGACGCTTGGCGTTAGTCTGTTATTCCGAGGCAGATTTACAGAAGTATCGCGAGCAGGCTTTGCAAGTGGCCAAGTACTGCGAAAGATGGAACATGAAATATCAGGAAATCCATGGCTCCGATGACTACATCCGGCGGCTGACAGAAGCTGCCGCCAACCTATCGGAAGCAAATGATGCTTTCCGAATAATTCCACCAGCAGGACAAATTGATTGAGATGGAAACGTCTGTGCGGCCGCGTGTGATCCATGTGCCGCACATCTACTCAGTGATTGTGGCTCAACCAGCGAATGTGGTGCTGGTGACATCATAGTCGGGCTGGTATGCAAAATACCCTTTTAAATCGGCAATAGATGGGTATTACATTTCTATCGGCGATTGTTACGTTTTCATTTCTTCCCATAGCGTCTTAAGCGTAGATCAGCCTGCTCCTTATGTCCCCAGAAATTCTCGAGGGCACATAGCCGCGAGGCATATTCACCAACGAGAACGCTGGCCTCCGGCGTGATGCGTTGATAGGTCACAGTCTTGATGAATTTACCGACCCATAACCCGCCGGTGTAGCGTGCGGCGCCGCGCGTGGGCAGAGTGTGATTCGTTCCGATGACTTTATCGCCATACGCTACATTGGTTTCGGGGCCGAGGAACATTGCTCCATAGTTGGTCATGTGATCCAGAAAATATTGTGGATCCCTCGTCAATATCTCCACATGTTCCGACGCGACCCTGTCGCCTTCTTTGACGGCTTCATCCACATTATCCACAAGAATGACCTCTCCATAATCCCTCCATGCTGCGCCCGCCAGATCCGCGGTGGGGAGAGTTTTCAGCTGGCGCTCGACCTCTTTGATCGTCTCCTTCGCCAGCTTTTCACTGGTCGTAATCAGGATAGCGGGAGAATCAGGTCCATGTTCCGCCTGCCCTAATAAATCAGTAGCGACCATCTCAGCATCAACGGTTTCATCTGCGATCACCAGCACTTCCGTTGGACCAGCAAACAGATCAATTCCGACTTTGCCGAATAACTGCCGCTTCGCTTCAGCGACGTAAGAGTTGCCGGGCCCGACAAGCATGTTGACCGCTTGAATGGATTCGGTGCCAAGTGCCATCGCAGCGACAGCTTGTACGCCTCCTAAGATATAGATTTCATCCGCACCTGCAAAAGCCATGGCGGCCACCGTCGCGGCGGGAATCTTTCCCCTGATTGGTGGGGTGCAGGCGATCACGCGCTTCACACCGGCCACTTTGGCGGTCAAGACGCTCATATGCGCCGAAGCCACCATCGGATATCGTCCGCCGGGAATATAACAACCCACGTTATTGACCGGAATATTTTTATGACCCAGAGTCACACCCGGCAAGGTCTCTACCTCGATATCGAGCAGGGCCTTGCGCTGCTCCTCGGCAAATCGGCGGACTTGGGCCTGGGCAAACCGAATATCGGAAATCGTTTGTTCAGGCAGGCTGGCGATCAACTCCTCGATTTCCGCCTGGGACAATCGGAAGTTGGGCGGCGACCATTTATCCAGTCGTGCAGAAGTCTCGCGAACGGCGGCATCCCCGCGCTTGGCAACATCGGAAATGATCGTTGCCACCGTTTCACGCACTTGCTCTTCAGCTGCTTCTATCTTTTCTGCCGGAATTTTGGTTTTGATATACGTTGCCATTTGTTCCTCCTCAAATTGTAGATTGAACGATCTCAGCATTTCATTGAACCCTCCCGTTTATTGTAGCGCGATTTTGAAAACAAACAAAATACAATTGCCAGTTAACTGGTTTAAATCTAGCTCGTCTCCTCCAGCGTTTTGCGAGGCGGAAGGCCGATCCCTATTTTTCCTTGGGGACTGGAGCAAAGCGAACATTGATTGGGCGGCACCCTGTGACAAATCAGGAAAATGCAAAATAGGACCCACACTTCAAATACCGAGTGATCGGCATGGTGGCTTGGCGCCCGCAGGTATTATCGTTTGGTAGTTATATCGTTCACAGACCGCAAAGTTCACCGAGGCTATATGAAGTATGGGTTGTGGTACAATAGTTGTATTACATTTGCTATACATTCATCAGGGAGCAAAACCATGACCAAAACCACCATGATCACCGCACGCGTCGACCCCAAATTGAAGCGTCAGACTGAAAAAGTATTGAAGAACCTGGGTCTCACCACATCCCAGGCCATCACCCTGTTCTTCCGCCAGATCAGTCTCAGGCAAGCCTTGCCCTTTGCCGTGACCACGCCCAACACCGAAACGGCGAGAGCCATCGAGCAGGCGCTGGCTGGCATCAACCTGCATACCGCTGAAAGCGTAGACGAGCTCTTTGAAAAATTGGAGGCATAATGCGCCTCGTCCGCTATTCAGGACAGTTCAAAAAGGATTACAGGCGCATGGAGAAAGGCGGCGGCGATATAAAGAAATTGCGTGCCGTGACCGAAAAATTGGTCAATGAAGAGCAGTTGGAAGCGCATTACAGGGATCATTCCTTGCAAGGGCAGTTCGCACGCGCGCGTGATTGTCATCTCACTCCCGATTGGATGCTAATCTACGCCATCGTCCATAACGAACTCCGCCTCATCCGCATCGACACACACTCGGACCTGTTCAAATAACTTTCGAAGTGCGGCCCTTGAGGAAATCCATGGAATTATCCGGCTCTTTACCTGGGACAAGGGATAATCGCCAGATGCTCTTTGATAAAACGCTCTCAGCGCATACATGTGCAAAAATTGTCTGTGACGCTAAACTCCTATATTAAGTGGGTTGCCTTGATACGCTCTTCCTCGAATTATTGAATTGATTCTCCGAAAGGATTAAGACATGGAAGAAATTCCAACATCCCAAGTTACGATCTGCGATCCCTACTGGACCCCGCGCTTGTTGACCAATGCCCAGATTGCCATTTTTCATCAATGGCAACAACTGGAAGCCAGCCGCTGCATCGATAATTTTCGGATCGCGGCCGGGTTGAAAAAAGGCTTTCGCGAAGGCTGGTTCTTCGCCGATTCGGACGCATATAAATGGTTGGATGCAGCCGCACGCATCTATTCGAGCTGGCCTTCGGAAGATCTCAAAGCGTGTATGGATACGTTCATCTCTCTCCTGGCGCGCACGCAGATGGAGGACGGTTATCTTTATACTTATAACCAAATCCATTTCCCAGGTGAACGCTGGGACAATTTGATGATCGAGCACGAGCTTTATTGCCACGGCCATCTCATCGAAGCGGCTGTCTCCCACTTCCAGGCCACCAACGATCCGACCGCCCTGAATATCGCCAAGAGGGCCGCCGATCTGCTGGTGCGGGACTTCCTGACGGCCACTGTGGATAAAACCTCCGGACACGAAGAGATTGAAATCGCCCTGCTGCGCCTTTACCTCCTCACCCGACACGAGCCTTATCTGGAACTGGCAAAACAATTTCTGGAAAGGCGCGGCAAGGTTCATCCGTTTGCACCGCTGATTTTCCAACAGAATGGCCGCGTCGAGAAGCGCACTAAATTTGTTCAAGAACAACGCCGGGCTTATCTGGCCGAGAACCCAGACCAGAGTTCCTTCCAACTGCCACCCGATAATTACGCCAAAAGGACATTTTCAGTCAAGATACGTTCGCTGCTCGGTTTTCTGAATGGCCAATTCTTCCAGCAGCATGTTCCCATCCGCTCCCAGACTGTCCCCGTAGGGCATGCCGTCCGCTTCGGTTACCTCGAGACAGCCATTGCCATGCTCTACCGGATTGCCCCCGACCCGACCCTTCTGCCTGCGATGGAAAAAGCCTGGGAGAACATGGTAACTCATCGGATGTATATCACCGGCGGGCTAGGTTCACTGCCAGAGGTGGAAGGCTTCGGCCATGAGGATGAACTCGATCCCGAGGTCGCTTACAATGAAACGTGCGCCGCCCTGGCCAGCCTCTTCTGGAACTGGGAGCTGGTGCTGATCCACGCCGATGCCAAATATAGTGACCTGTTCGAGTGGCAGCTTTACAACGCGGCGGCGGTTGGCATGGGCCTGGGTGGAGACAGCTATCTTTACAACAATCCGCTGCTCTGCCGGGGAGGCATCACCCGGCGCTCCTGGTACCTGGTGCCTTGTTGCCCATCCAACCTGTCCCGCACCTGGGCCTCCTTGGGAAAATATATCTATTCGTGCGATAAGGATGAGCTCTGGATTCACCAGTACATTGGAAACGAAATGAAAATGGGGACTGGAGCATGGAAATCGGTCAAGCTGGAATCAAGCCTGCCATGGGAGGGTAAGGTCAGGATCACGTTCCAATCGGAACAGCCGCGTGATTTCACTTTGCACTTGCGAATCCCCTCTTGGGCAGGAGACGCCTCCCTCAAGGTGAATGGAGATCCAATGGAGGTCCAGTCCTCAAACGATACCCATTCTGCTCCTACCGCTTCCGGATACGATCCTCGTCTCTCGCGTTACTTTACCATTCAACGCTGTTGGTCTCCTGGCGACATCATTGATCTTGAATTCGAAATTCCAGTTGTCCTGCGAAGAGCTTTACCGCATCTGCGCGGTCATAAAAACAAAGTTGCGCTCTCGCGCGGGCCGTTGGTCTACTGCTTGGAAAGCATGGATAACCCAGGGTTGGATATCTTTAAGACAAGGATTGACGTGGAAACAATCCACGTTGAGCAGGAGCAAGACTTACTGGGCGGCGTTCATGTCCTGCGCGGCAAAACGAAAGAGGGAGGGAATTTTACAGCCATCCCTTATCAGTTCTGGGCCAACCGCGGTGAGTCACAGATGACGGTATGGATCAACACTTAGAAACCTTATTGGTTTTGAAGCATCGGTTGTGACTGGTAACAATCGCCCATTTGCGAAATAGACTCACTTGAACCCCTCTGCAATCCAATTCCGGAAGAAAAGACCGAGCGGATTAAGCGTTCCATTTTGCATCGCTACCAGTGAAGTTTGATTCAATTGGCGATTGAGTTGTTCGAAAGACAGTGAACCGTATTGGCTATAATCCAAATAGGTGAAGAACATGCGCGTCCAGAAAAACGAAACAAACTCAATACCGCTGGCTTGGGAGAGGCGGGTTACTGCACGAATAAATTCTTCATCCAAAGGCTCCCAAAAACTAAACGAGTCTTGACTGTAGATCGATTCAAGTGTGCTGCCGGGAGCGGTCAAATCTTCGGCGCTAACCTTGTATAACCACGCCTCACTGATCACTGCACATTTTCCATTGTGGCGCGCATTGAGAGCCGTGGTGTAGGCTCGCTGCAATAAAGAGGCATCCCTGCCAAGGGGGTAGATATGAATATCAATGCAATCCAATCCCTGGATATTCATCAAATCGTTCATGTAAGCCGGATCATCCCACGTCCCTGCGCCCGCTCCAAGTTTGACACCGTTGGGATGGCCAATCTTTTGCACGCTGGATTGAATGAATGAAGCATAATCGGTTGGTGTGAATTGAATACCGGTCAATTTGGTAATGGTGCTCGGTTCGTTTGCGATTTGCAAATAATCCGGTTGGACTTGATTTGCAATGGTGATCAATTCGTTCTGCTGATCGGTGATAAATGTATCCTTATTATATTGGGACCAATCCACATGAACCGAAGAATAGATGGTCCCGGAGAAAATCGGTCCCGCCTCAACCAGAAGCTTCATATCGCGAGCGTGAATTTCCGCTGAAACCTGTTTGAAGAACTGCAGGTAATCGGCTGAGTGTGGAAAGTCCCCTTCAAGCAGTGGAAACTTGATTGCAACTACGACTTCGCTTACGCCCATGCTCTTCAACACATCGAGTTGTTTCTGAACTAGGCCGATCGTGCTGGGGTTAAGCAGCGGCTCGCCGATGTTCCCATTGGCATAACTCAACTCCGCACCAAGATTCAACGGCTGTCCTTTGCCGGCAGGCAAGGAATTTATGAATGAAGTCAGCGCAGTATCCAATTCAGTGTATGTTGATTGATATTGCTCCGGCGCAGTCGGGGCAACGAATGTGGCTGGCAGGGGCGTCATGGTGATTTATTGATTTGCTGGCGTTGTCATCGATGATGCCGGCGTAGAAGTAACCACAACGTATGTTGGGCTTGTAGCACCATTGGAACGTGCACAAGCCAGGCCGATAATTACCAGCAAAAGAACAAAGCTGAGCAGACGTTTCATAGGTTTATTTTCTCTCTTCCACAATATTCATCTTATCTACAATCACAAAGTCTCGAACTAGATCAACGGACTCCTCCATGAAAAATTGCGTCCAGGGTTTCATCTACGTACACCCAACCTTCGCGGTTTGTGTGGCTTCCTGGATCAATACTAAAATAACGGTCGCCATCATGGTTGGCAAAGTCCACGAATGGAAAGCCATAGGGTAAGACCGCATTTTGAAGTTTGATGTAATACGCCTCACGTCCCAATTGAGACAAGCCCATGGCGCTCCAGATCGGACCATCGATCGGGCGGCTCAAAATGACAGGTTGCGCTCCCATTTCCTTAAGTATCCGCAAAACCAAATCAAAATCCGCCCATTCCTTTGAATCATTTAACCTTTGGACGAAACCCGTGTCGGCAGAACCCAGCCTTCTGCGATGAGCCAATATCTTCGAAAAATAGGCATTCCATGACTCATTTGGAATTCCATATGGATTGTTATTTGAATACGTCTTCTCGGATGTCACTGCCTGTGAAATTTCTCTGGACCAATTGATTTGTTCTGGTTTACGCATAACTTGGGGATTCAACGTTGGATGACTCCAAATGTAATCCATTACTTCCCAGTGATCTTGCAGTCGGATGATCCGGGCATTTAATTCACCGAGCGGAACGGTCAGGTCATAGAGATAAGATCCGTACCAGCATTTGCAGGTCAACTGTTGAACGGCAAACTGAAGAACAGAATCCGGCTTCAATGTATCAGGGTAATCATCCATCCGTTGCGCCGCGATTTGTTTGGTTTCGAAGCTCAGCTGCGTATCGAAAATCAAAGCATTGGCGTGCAGCAAAGAAAAGTCCGCGGCATACGCCACCGGCGTGACCTCCGGCTCATTGAACATCGAAGGTGTAAAAGAGAAAACCACCTGCTTCCCGCGTAGTTCGGGACCAATGGCCGCCAAGTCTTGAGCAATATCCAATGAATAAGCCCCGCCTTTGGCAATTTCATAAACATTGAAACCTGTCGAATAATTCTTGAAAAATTGAGAAGCGCCGTATGGAGAACTTTCTATTGGTATTTTTGTAGAAGTGCCATAGGTCAACGTCATCGGTATGTCTTCAACCAGCATTTCTGAACTGCCATATACCATCAAGAGGTCCGGCTGTTGAAACCCCGCTTGTTGCAATGCACTGCCCGCGTTGGACTGGGGCAACATCAACGGAGCTAGAACGTGGACATATTTGTCTTCAAGAGATTGGGCAAGTACGGTTCCAAACGCGGATACTCCTAAGGCCAGCAGCATAGCCGCTAGGGCGGAAATCAAATGCGAATGCCTTGGTTTAATGACTTTATCTTCCATACATATAAAGACCAAGTCTCATAAAGGCTTGGCCCTCCATACAGATATATATTTTCGTCCTTAGTAGTTATGGCATGATTATAAGCCGGTAAATTCTTTGTAAAAACCAGTCTTTGACTACCTATAATCTGATAAACAATTCGTTTGTCGAACCGCGCTCTCGTTTTGTTGGAATGTTAGCGTGGTCCCTCTCCTAGGAAATACCATGGTTGATTCCACTGCCAAAAGAACATTTTGATGAAATCGATCGGGCAAATGCATCACTTGAGCGCGAAAGCTTACCCAAGAGGAACTCGATCATTTTATCGAAGGACTGGAGAACGTGCCGGGAATTGATACCAAAGCGATATGGTGTTTCAGGACGGCACTAACCGTAGGCCAACCAGTAGTACTCGAATTGACTACCCCAACTTAGTCACCCTCTCCGCTCTCAAATATGGCTCGCCGCGGGATGCGTCCATCTCTATCATTCCCGTTACCAGGATCGGGGAACTTGAATTGAGTAGATCCTTTGCAGCGCGATACACATCGGGGAAAGCGATCACATCCAGAGTGCCCGTTAAATCTTCGAGTGCGAGGAATAACATCGGCTCGCCTTTTACGGTACGACTGCGATGTGAAGTCTGCCGTATGCCTGCAACCGTGACGCGTTTGCCAACTTTGCCTGCTGCGTCCGCTGTGGAGATGGAACCGCTCGCCGAAATTTTATCGGCCACCAGTTCAAGCGGATGCGCCTCCAGACTCACGCCCAGCAGTTCCATCTGCGCCTCCACCTTCTGCTCTAATGTCCAATCTGCCTCGTTATCATCCCACACAAACAAACTCATCTGTCCTGCCTGCCAACCTCTTTCCAATCTTCGCAAAATGGACGGGATCGTCCCAAAACCTTCCAACCCTCCTACGCGCGCCAGATTGATCGCCTCCTGCAGCCTGGGATCCACG
>Ga0209039_10002926_pt1 | contig 13871 bp, 8 predicted proteins | sample BogFormECP12_OM1_FD_188238 | JGI IMG/M metagenome (GOLD analysis project Ga0209039, IMG submission 188238) | Bog forest soil microbial communities from Calvert Island, British Columbia, Canada - ECP12_OM1 (SPAdes) (version 2) | ecosystem: Environmental > Aquatic > Freshwater > Wetlands > Bog ...
GTCACCGGATTGCGCTTGTGCGGCATCGCGGAACTCCCGCGCTGCTCCCCGCCGAAAAATTCCTCTGCCTCGCGGACTTCGGTGCGCTGCAGGTGGCGAATCTCCATGGCAATTTTCTCGAGCGTCGCGGCTATCAGCGCCAGCGAGCTGAGGTAGTGCGCGTGCCGGTCGCGCTGAATCACCTGCGTGGCGATGCGCGTCACGTCCAGACCCAGCCGCTTGCAGATTTTCTCCTCGATCTCCGGGCCCAGGTGCGAAGCATTGCCCACCGCGCCGGAAATTTTTCCATGCTCCATGCCGCGCGCAGCTTCGCGAAACCGGTAAATGTTGCGCTGGTTCTCCGCGAACCAGTTGGCGATTTTCAGGCCAAAGGTGATGGGCTCCGCGTGCACGCCGTGGGTGCGGCCAATCTGCGGCGTGTGCTGGAATTCGTGTGCGCGCAGGTCCAGCACTTCGGCGAACAGGACGAGGTCGCGTTCGATGATGCGCGAAGCGTCGCGAATCAGCAGCGCCTGCGCTGTATCCACCACGTCGTTCGAGGTCATGCCGTAGTGCAGCCAGCGCGCGGCCACCGGATCGCCGATGGATTCGCCAACGGTCATGGTGAAGGCGATCACGTCGTGCTTAACGCGCGCTTCCAGTTCGTTGATGCGCGCCACATCCACCTTGGCGCGCGCGCGCATCGTTGCGGCAGCTTCCTTGGGCACCAGTCCGGCTTCGGCAAGCGTGTCGGCGGCAGCCAGTTCGACGTCGAGCCACTTCTGGAAGCGGTTGGCGTCGCTCCAAACCCGCCCCATCTCTGCGCGTGTATAACGTGGAATCACGTGAGCATCTCCAAGGCAGTCCACGATAATCATACGGCATTTTGCGCGCCCCTGGCGATTCTGCGCTTCAAGTTTTGCGACGCCGTTTGCGAGTGCCTCCAAAGTGGATTCAGAAGCTTCCATGGAATCCTCTAGACTTTTTAGGGGGCGATATCTTGGAATTTATCGCGCAGGGGGACGGCACCTGGGGCGACCGACTATGAAGGGAAGAGGTTGCCAGATTTCGGGGGCACGGGTCTCCTTCCTTCCGTGATGACATGAAGGCGAGGGATGCCATCGAAGTCTTTAAAGTTGTGGGTGACGAGCGGGATGGAGTGACGTATGGCGCATGTTGCGATCCACAAATCGTTTGTGGGGACTACTCTTCCCACGGGCAAACTTAGCTTAACGCGACCGAATTCCTTGCAGAGCTCGAGATCGTACGGAACGATAACTGCGGCCTTGATGCGTTGCTCCAAAACCGCGATGTTTCTCGGACTCCACTGTTTTTTCAGGGTCCAAAAATAAAGCTCACCGACCGTGATGAAAGAAAGGGCACTGGTTTTTCCTGCGACGTGGGGACGATAGAGTTCGCCCCGAGTATCTCCTTGTTTGTTCAGGTAGGAGAAGACGTCAGTGTCAAGGAGAACGGCGTCCATGCTGGAGGCGTGTCATCCCCTGCTTTCATAAGTTGCGTCGACGAAGTCATCGACGTTTTCGTCATTCGGCCACCCGCCTGTGAGTTCGTTTGGATTGGCCAGCGGATGTACGCCTTGGGATTCTGCTAGCTGTGCCAAGGAGCGCGAGGTGAAGAATTCTCTTGCCCCTAGTAGCAGCTCGTCCAGAATCTCGATCTTTTCGATGGCAAGTTCCTGAGGCCTGCCATTATTCGGATTCAATGTTGCCCTTCCCATTAGCCGGACCGGTCTCCTCAGCGCCCCGTAGATTTCATTTTCGAGTTCGGGACTGAAGGTGCACTGAAGCGGCAGACCAATCGGCGGGTGAATTCTGCAGAGTTTGCCCGCCTCTTTGAAGTCTGCCATCTCCAATTTGCCCTCGATCGTGAGCTGGGTTTGTGTGGGAACCTTCACGCGCGCTTCTATTCGCTCGCGCACGGCGGTGTTGAGGACAGCCTTGATCATCGTGTGCTTGCCGTTGTGCCGGGGCACGTTGAGCTTAATTCGTGTTATGGATTTCGGCTCCAAGACATCGCCGAGCTGTTTCAGGCTGTCGAGTACTCCCTCGTCTATTTCCACCGGCGATTCTCTCTTCCGTTCGAAACCCTTCACGGCCTCAGCAATCTTTGCCAAAACGTCTGCGCCAAAGTCCGCCATTTCGGCGAGGGGAAGGTACTGTTGTGGTTTGGCGTACCTGAAGGAGAGACCTGTGCTGCCTGACGTTATCCCAAACAGCTCGAGCGTGCACTCTTTTTGGGCCGTCGCGGTGATGGGTCCCCTCCTCAATGTTTGTGCCGAGGGCTTTTGCATCGCTTCAGCCTGTCTATGGACGGCTGTCTGGATCGCTTCACAGATCTTCACGAGGTCTGGTATCGCGATGCTTTTCTTGTGCACACCCGGGCCGTCTATGTCCACCTTGAGGACGTATTTGGGACGTCTTGGCACGGGAATTTCTCCGCTCTGTCTTTTGTTTGCGCTCATGCTAGCACCTCCCCTCTTGGACCGACAACTGGAGAGTTGGTGTTGAGGAATCGGGGTGTGTCAGAGTTCTCCCGCGTAGCCGCAAGGGCACGTTTAGGCGCTGACAGTTTCATGATAGCACTTTCGACTTGGCCCGTGTCGCTTGCGCCTGTTGTTGTTCTATGTGGGAAGTTGCTTGGATGTTTTCAGCGGAACTTGGTGGCGGTTGGCGGCAGGGGCGCGGCCCTTCGCAACTCAGGGTGAGGGGTCGCCCCCACAAGGCAAGAGAAAAGCCGCAGGGCTCGAAGACTCTCCCTGCGCTACAACTGACCGCGCTAGCGAAGGAGGTCTTCGAGCTGGATGCGGGCGCCGGTCTTCGCGTCGCGATATTTGACGATCACGGCGGCATGCAGATGACGCCGCGCGCGATGTACGCGCCATCGCGAATGCTGGAGCCGCCGGGAACGACGCGGATGCCGTCAGCGGCGGAACTCGCGCGCACACCTCAAAACCGTGATCGGGAACAAGCACCTCGACCAAGCTGCCTGTTTTGCCGGTGCCGACAATCGCGAGTGGAATGCTCATAAGGATGCGGCTCCGGTGGCGAGAAGCTGGCGCACCATGCGCGCGTAAATTTCCACGGCGGCGATCATTTCGGATTTGGCGATGCGCTCTTCGGCGGTGTGCGCCACATGAATGCTGCCGGGGCCAATGAGAAACGGCTGGCCCCAGGCGCCGTTGAACGAAGGAATATCCGTGGAGAAAGCCACGATGGTGGTGGGCAATCCCTCGAGCGGAGCCATATGAACCGCGGGAAAATACAAAACCTCGCGGGCCTCGACGTTGTTTGCGGCTGCCGCACGCGCCACTTGCGCGCGGAGCAGGCTGGGTTCGCCCATCAGACGGAACATGAGTTCGGCGCGGGCCTCGTCGGCGACGACATTGGGAGCGCGTCCGCCGGAGAGCGTGCCGACGTTGAGAGTTGTCTGACCAAGGAGGGGATCGCTGGGCAAAGGAATGGAGCGAATATCGCCCAACGCATCGAGCAGCGCATGAATGGCGGAGTGGCCGAGCTTCGGATAGGCGGAATGCGCAAGCTTGCCGCGCGCGGTGAGCTCATAGCGAAGAGCGCCTTTGCACCCCAGGGCGAGGCGATTTTCCGTGGGCTCGCCGTTGATGAGGAAGCGCGAGCCCCGCGCAGAGGCGGCGGCCGTTTTGGCGCCGATGCTGTTGCGCTCCTCGCCGACAACAAAAAGCAGCGCAAAGTTGCGCGTGCCGCCGTCGAGCAGCGATTCAGCAGCGGCGACCATGGCGGCAATGATGCCCTTGGCGTCGCAAGCTCCCCGGCCGTGAATGTGCGTGGCGTCTTCGCGAGAGGGAAAGAACGGCGGCACCGTGTCCATGTGGGTGGAAAGCGTGACGACGGGCTCGCCGAAGGAGACGAGCAGGTTATCGCGATCGGGCGCGGCGGGAAGGCGCTCGACACAGGTGTTGTGGCGCGCAGCCAGCGGCGAAAGATGCGCGAAGAGATAGTCCGCCACTGGCTTTTCTTGGCCGGTGGTGGAATCGAGATCCACGAGCGCGCGCGTAAGTTCAATCAGATTCATGCGAACCCAATTTTACCTGGAAAGAGCGAAGGGAAAAGAAGAAAGCGCGAGGAACTGCTCGGGCTGCTGCCTCTCGATAGCGCTCCACCCGATTTCCGGATGACAGTGACCTGGCCTTGGACCAAGTCCCCAACCACTACTGTTTCAGCAACAGCAGCGATTTCGGCGGCGAAAACGGAAGGCCCCTTTCGCCCGCGTGCCCGAAGCTGATTCGTAAAAACGCACGTGGCTACTGATGGCCGCCGTTCCTCTATCAAGCTCTTTCAAAGTAGAGAACATGCCTGTAGGAGTCAAACGAATCAATGACCGGAAGTATCGATGCGATGCATCAAGAATCCGGCGACGGATAGTGTTTGGGAACGGGGACGCCGAAATCACGCGAGCAAAAAAAGGCTCCGGGAGCTAGCGCTCCCAGAGCCTTCGGCAATTTCGTCAGGGTTAGAATTCGTAGCGCAACGCGAACTGCATGATGCGCGGATTCGTGAGCAGGCCGCCGTAGTTGCCGAAACTCCCTCCGCTACCCATACCGAGCGCGCCCGAAAGGAGGCCCGCCTGAACATCGAAGCGGACGCTGTTGGGAACGTTGAAAACCTCCCACCGGAATTGCAGGCTCTGCTTTTCGCTCCAGGGCATGCTCCAGCGCTTGGCAAGGCCGAGATCGAGCCCGAAGAAGCCGTCACCCCGGATGATGTCCCGCTGTCCGGCTTGTCCCGCATAGGCATAGTCAAACGAACTGATCGCCGCGGGCCCGTTGGAGAAAATGTTGGGCCTGCCCGTATTGAAATAGACGCCGGTGTGAACCGGGGCAATCTGGTTGGCATTGCCTTCCAACTCGAAATTCGTCGGATAGTTGCTGGTGCCATTATCCACGCTGATGGGGAAACCGCTGGTCAGGCGGAATAGGCCGGAGAGTTGCCAGCCGCCGATGAAAGCGTCGGCCAGGCGGCTGGAATCATGGGCAATCCAGCGGCCACGCCCGAAAGGCAGTTCAAAAATCCAGTTGGCATTGAACTGGTGCGTGAGGTCGTAGGAAGACACGCCGCGCTGGCTCTGAGGATTCCAGGCATTGATGATGTTGCTGTTCGGCTCGAGGAGGCTGGCGTTGCTTCCGGGTTCGGCGCGCTCGGCATTCGAGGAGATGTCGATGGACTTTGAATATGTGTAGTTCAGGTCAAACTGGAAACCATAGCTCATGCGGTGGTGCAGGGAGACTTGCAGGGCATGGTAATTGGCCGGCGCCATGGAACGCCAGGCATAGAGAGAGCTGAACTGGGAGGAGTAATAAGAGTATTGACCGCCGGCAAAATAATAGTTCTGACTGGAAATGCCGTTAGGCTGGGTAGCGTCAAAGCCGGGCATGCCATTGTAGTCGATTTTATAAAGGCCGAGCGAATCGTTGAAGTGCGTGCTGCAGAAGGTGTCAAAGGCAAAGACGATGGGGTCGTTCGTGGACATGACCACGGGATTCCCGCTGTTGTCGGTGCCCGTGCAGCCGCTGATCCGATACGGGATGCCATTCACCATTGGTTGAATCTGGTCTCTCCAGAATTGCTGAACGTTTGCGGGAAGCGTGCTTGGATCAAAGCCGATGGTGGCGTTGTTCTGGTTGGCCTTCAACAAGGGGCGGAATGCCTTGGCAAGAGCAATTTCCGCATTGAAATAGTCAATGCCTGCTTTTTTGTCGTAGATGTCGAGAGGCAGAGCGAGGTCGTCCTGGGCGAGCAAGCGGTGGGAAAGCCGGCCGACATAAGCGACGTCGAGGGAGAACCCCGAACGAAGTTCACGGCTGACCGCCAGATCGATCGTATAGGAGTAGGGAGTTTTCAGCTTATCGTCAATGCCCCAGGTGATCGCGCCCGTACCGGCGGGAAAAGTCTTTGGAAAGCTCGACCCCGTGTCCGGTTCGAGAATGGGATTGCTGGGCGTCGCATAATCGCTCGGCGGCACCACATTCATATCGGTGAGCCGCGCAGCGAACGTGGACTGTTCCACGTTGGACGGGTTACCCAATACGCTGGCCAGTCCGAAAGAACCGTTTTGATCGAAGGTATCCACCAGGCTTTCGCCGACGCGATCATAGACGATACCGAATCCTGCGCGAATGCTGCTTTTCCCTTTGCCCCCGAAAATGGCGCCGAGTAACCCGGAGGAATATCCGGGAGACCACGCAAAAGCGAGGCGAGGACCAAAGTTGTGATAGTCCCAGCCATAGTAGCCGGTCTTGCCGTTTGCAGGGCCGGACCAGTTGAAACTGATCGGTGCCAGCAGGTTGGTAGGCTGCCCCTGCAACATGCCGGTTTGGCGCTCGTTGAACCAAGTGTTGAGGCTCACGGTGGGGGTGACCTCGAGGCCTCTAGTTTCCCAGGGCGGCGAGAAGAGGGAGTAACGCAGGCCGGCGGTCACAGTAAAATTGGGCGTCACCTTCCATATGTCCTGCACATACATTTCGTAGGAGTTTTCGGCAAAGTGCCGCGATACGGGAGCCCCGGGGGGAGTAAGCGGTTTGCCATCGCGGCCATAATTGTAGACGGCATTGCCAAGCGTGATCATGCCAAGCAGAGAGGTCATCGCGGTGTCATAGTTGCTCTGAAAGGAGTTGTCCACGGCAGGAAATTGCGTGGGGTAGTTGCCCGGGTTGAGAGGGGAGGCGCTGGTCGTCGAGAGCCCGGAGTTCAGGAACCAGTTCTGGTTGGCATAGCCGCTGCTGAAGGAGTTGTTGGAATTGGTTTCGGGATTGCGAAGGAAGGCAAGCTGATAACCGACTTGCAAGGTGTGCCTGCCGTGGATCCAGGAAAGGTCGTCGGTAAGATTGTGGACGGGCCGCTGGAAAGACGAAGAGTATGTGACTCCCTGATCGAACGCCGAGAGGTAGTTCCAGGGTTTGTTGGAATCACCGATGTTGCCGAGACTCTGCCGGATGAAACCGTAACGGAGATTATTGACGAGAGCGGAAGTGATCACCGCGGAGTAGCCGGCGATGAGGCCCTTGTTGTAATTCACGATGTCATGTTCCGGAGGGCCACCAGGCAAGAAAGGAGCGCCGGCGTTGTTTTCGTTGGCGAGAGCGCCACTGACGGAGAGACGATGCTTGGAATCGGAAGTAATGTTGTAGTCGAGCTTTGCGATGTACCAGTTTTTCGTCGTGTGAGTGGGAGCGCGGAAACGATAGCCGGCCGTATTCAGGAGGTCGCCTGTCGTCTGGTCGTTGACGGCAAAAGGGCCGTAAGTGTTCTTCATGTAGGTGAGGACCGCTGGATTGGGCCCGGGCTTCGCGGGATTACCCGGAACCAGCGTGTCGATTTGCGCGATTTTCGCCGGAGACAGCGCGAAATAGCCAGCGGGCGCGGTATAGGAAGACCCTGATGTCAGCCCTGAAACAGTGTTTCCCGGACAAGTCGTGGTATCGAGAGTGCCGTCAGACTTGAGGGGGCAGAGATACTGGATGACTCCGTCCCGCATGGCGGCGGTGGGAACCGTGCGGACGGCGCTGACGGCCTCCGCATCGCGATAGCCCTCATAGTTCAAGAAAAGAAATAAGCGGTCCTTCTTGATGGGGCCTCCCACCGAACCGCCAAAAATATTCCGGTTGAGCTGCGGCGGCTTATTCGCAGAATTGCTCTGCAACTGGGCGGCCTTGATGAAGTAATCATTGGCGCTGAAAGCTGCGTTGCGATTGTACTCATACGCGGAGCCGTGATAATCGTTGGTGCCGCTCTTGGTGACAAGGGCCACCTGCGCGGCGGAAGACACGCCTTCATCCGCGCCGTAGTTGCTGGTCGTGACACGGAACTCCTGGACCGAATCCAGCGTGACGGGAAGGACCGAGGTGAACGAATAGGATCCCTTGTCGTTCACGGGGACGCCATCCACGGTGACGTTGCTTTGGTCGCTGTGCGAGCCATTCACGGAACCGCTGCGCGTGTCATGGAGAGTGTTAATGTCGGGACGATCGCCGGTGTACACCACACCGGCCTGAAGGCTGAGCAGATCGGGAACATTGCGGCTCTCCAGGGGCAACTGCTTGACCTGATTCTCACCGAAGGCCGCGCCGAGAGAGGCGTCGGTGGTATTGATGGTTTCCGCCAGCGCAGAAACCTCGACCTGCGTGCTGAGGGAGCCGACCTGGAGGAAGACGTTTACGGTGTTGGGCACGTTCACAAGCAGTTGCAGATCCTTCTGCTCGTACTTGTTGAATCCGTCTTTTTCCACGGTCAGGACGTAGGTGCCCGGAGGAAGGGCAAGAAACTCGAATTCACCGTTAGGCGGAGTGGTGGCGTCGCGCTCGAGACCCTGTGCCGGATTCACCAGGGTTACTTTAGCGCCGCCAACAGCGCCACGCGACTTGTCGAGCACCGAGCCATGCAAGGAGGTCGTGCCCATCTGCGCCGAAATCCCCATGGCGCCGAAAACCAGCGAGATGGAAAAAATGAAAAATAGCCACCCATAAAAAGAAATACGCATGCTGTGCCCCCTTCGAGCGCGATTTGCTTCCTTCACCGGGATGAATGAACGGATTCCGAGTACAAAGAAAACCAGGAAATCAGTCGACTCCTCGGCAAGTTCGACTGGCCCTAAAACGTTCCCCCCCCGAACTTCACAAAAAACGTTGGGAAACATTGTGTCATTTCCCGCGCAAAGTCAAGGATTACGAGGCGCGGCGTACCGCTGAAATCCGCATGCAAAGCATAAAGAGAATTGATGGTTGAGACGCGCGTGCTGCGGCGCTTGCGACTACAACTCGAGGGGCTTTAGGGGGAAGCGCTGGGAAGCTAGAAGAAGCTCGCCAGTGAAAGCGAGCTCGGCGGGGCGGCGGCTGAGCGCTTCTGTAGCGGAGATGGTCGCCGTGTAGGGATTGTTGTTTTCCTCTGACATGTGGGCTAGGACTAAATAGCGCGTGCGGGAGTCAAACCCTTCAGGGTCCGCAAGGAATTCGCTTACGGCGTGGTTGGACAAATGGCCGGTACGAGAGAGCACGCGCTGTTTAACAACCCAGGGGTACGGACCGACTTTCAGCATGTCGAGGTCGTGATTGGATTCCAGCACCAGGCAGTCGGTCCCGCGCAGGTGAACTTTGACATGATTGGGCATGTAACCGAGATCCGTGCAAATGGCGACCTTGCTGCCGTTGGTCCGAAAAGTGAAAGCCACGGGGTCGGCTGCATCGTGGGGAATACTAAATGCGTGTACTTCGATATCTCCGATGGAAAAGCTCTGGCCGGCTTGGATGGACTCGACGCCATTCAGGCGTTTGCGGAACGTGTCCGGCAGAATGCGCTGGAGCGCGTCCATGGTCGGCTCCGTGACGTAGAGCGGGGATTTCCAGAGGCCGAGGGCTTGCGGGAGGCCGTTGCAATGGTCGGTGTGTTCGTGAGTGATGAGGATGCCATCGAGGCGGTCTAGATCTTTTTCGATGGCGGCGAGGCGGGCCAGAGTTTCGCGCTTGCCCAATCCTGCGTCCACGAGGATGCGGGTGCGTTCGGTTTCGAGCAGCGTGATGTTGCCCGAACTGCCGGACGCGAGAATGGAAACACGCAAGCCGATGGAAATTCCCCCAGGAAAATGCCGCAGGGCGAAAAGCGCCGCCCCGCGCTACACCAGCGAAACTGGGAAGATGATGGCAGAGGGGGAGAATCGCGTCAATGCGCAAAGGGAAAAAACCCTTGACGTGAAGGGCCGCGCAAGGGGATAAAATCGGCGGCTATGGATGAACAGGACGAGAAACCGGAGAGCCTGGACCGCTTCTGGGACCCCAAGCTGGAAGTGCTGGGGGAATTCCTGGACCAGATGTGGGATGACGGCGCGATGGACCTCGAAGAACTGGACGGGTTCTTTGCGGCGCTGCACTGCTGCCCGGAGCTTGTGCTGCCGAGCGAATACTTGCCGGAGATTCTTGGTTCCGAGGACGCGATCGAGAACGAAGAACTTTTCCCCGATGTGGAAACGGCGCAGCTCTTTTTTGGCTTGATCCTGCATCACTGGAACGCGGTGGGAGATGCGTTCCGCACGGGGGATTTCTTTATGCCCTTGCTGCTGGAAGATGACGAAGGAAAAGCTTACGGGAACAACTGGGCAGATGGATTTCTGCACGGGACGGAGCTGCGCAGAGGATTGTGGATGGAAATTCTCGACAACGACAACACGGCTGGGTGGTTCGTTCCCATCTTTGCTCTGGTGCACGAAGACGATCCCGACCCCGAGCTGCGCACGAATAAAAAACCGATGACGGACGAGCAGCGGGAGACACTCCTGACAGGAATTGCGGTAGCGGTCAGGGAGATGTACCAATATTTCGCGCCGCACCGGGAGCGCAATGCCGCCGCGAAGAGAGACCAAGCACTGTTTGGGCAACGTGAGCGGAAGTCCGGAAAAATCGGGCGCAACGATCCGTGCTATTGCGGCTCCGGGAAGAAATACAAGAAGTGCTGCGGCGCCATCAAGGTGAATTGATAACGGCGGGTTGGCCCGCGGCTAGCAGGCGAGGCGGGCGCGGTCGACGGAGAAGCCGTTCAGGGGGCCGAGGACGGTGACGGCGACGCGCTCGGGTTGAAAGAAATCGCGCGCGAGCGACTGGACCTCATCGCGGGTGACGGCTTCGATGGACACGAGGATTTCGTCGAGCGAATAGAATCGCTGGAAATAGAGTTCCTGGCGCGCCAGATTGGACATGCGCGAACTGGTGGATTCCAGCGAAAGCATCAGCGAGCCCTTCAGGTGGTTCTTGGCGCGGAGAAGTTCTTCGTCGGAGACCGGCGATTCCTTCATGGCGCGAAATTCGGCGACGGTAAGGTCCAGAACCTTGCCGATGGTTTCCTTGGCCGTGCCCGCGTAGACGGTCAGCATCCCCGCGTCGGAATAGGGCGTGATCTCGCTGAAGACCGCGTAAGCGAGGCCCTGCTTCTCGCGGATGTTTTGAAAGAGACGCGAGGACATGCCGCCGCCGAGCAGATTGTTCAAAACGGCCACGCCGAAGCGGCGCTCGTGGGCCAGCGGCAGCGATGGAACGCCGATGCACAGGTGGACTTGCTCGAGATCGCGCTTGGTTTCCAGATTGATGGGGGCGCTGGTGGAAGGCGCAGGATCTTCCTGCGTGGAACCGGCGGCCGGCAAGTGGCCAAACTCCTTCTCGACCAGATCGAGAACCTGTTCGTGGGTGATGTTACCCGCAGCGGTGACGATGATGTGGTCTGGCGCAAACCAGTTGCGGAAGCGGCGGAGCAGGGCTTCGCGGTCGAAATTGCGCACCGTTTCCGGAGTGCCGAGGATGGGACGGCCGAGGGAATGCTCCGGCCAAAAGCCGCGCGTAAAGATGTCGTGGAGCAGGTACTCGGGATTGTCCATGTCCATCTTGATTTCTTCAAGAACGACCTGGCGCTCCTTGTTGACATCGTCGGAATCGAGCTTGGGGCGAAGGACGAGGTCGGCGAGCACGTCGAAGGCAATGGGCAGATGCTCATCGAGCACCTTTGCGTTGAAGCAGATCTGTTCCTTGGACGTGAAGGCGTCGAGCATGCCCCCGACGGAATCCATTTCGCGGGCGATATCTTCGGCGGAGCGGCGCTCGGTGCCTTTGAAAACCATGTGCTCCAGGAAATGGGCCAGGCCGTTTTCGGAAGGGACTTCGCGGCGGGAACCATTGCGGACCCAGATGCCGACGGAAACGGAGCGGACGTGCTGCATGGTCTCGGTAATCACAATCAGGCCGTTGGAGAGAACGTGGCGCTGGATGTCGCGGACGTTGGAGACCATGAAAGTATTGTTGCACATGGGGGAGAGAGAGGCGAGTGGCGAGTACGGCAAGCCGATAGGTAGCGATAAATATAGCAATTGCATGGGGTTAGGTTGGTGATGAGTGGGCCGAGCGGGAGGGTAAGCAGCGCGGGCGGATTGGCTTCTGTTAATGAGAGAATGGGGAGGGAAGAGCGAGGCACGGATGGAATTGCTGGGAAAATCACAGGAGGAATTGCGAGCTTACTGCAAGAGCCTCGGAGAGCCTGAGTATCGCGGTGGGCAGATTTATCACGCGTTGTACGCGGAACGGCGCTTCGACGTGGTGGGGATGACGAATCTGCCGGGGGCGCTGCGGGAAAAACTGGGGCGCGAAGCTACGATCACTCTTCCGGAGGTGCGGAAGAGGTATCTGTCGAAGGATGGATCGGTGCGGTATTTGTTTGGGATCGGGGAAGAAAGAAAAGTACTGAACGCAGAGGACGCAGAGTTCACAGAGAAGAGCATACAGAAACGGCAGAAGCCCGCGGCGGTGGAAGCGGTGTTTATGCCGAGCGAGGGGCGGCAAACGATTTGCATTTCGACGCAGGCGGGTTGCGCGGTGGATTGCCAGTTTTGTTTGACGGCGCAGCTTGGATTGATCCGGAATTTAACCGCGGGAGAAATTGTGGGGCAAGTGCTGGTGCCGCTGAAAGAAATGGGCGAGGCTCCAGAAAAGAATTCGGGCATGATGGCGGGCGACACGGCGGACGACGCCGCGGACGATGCGGAAGCGAGCGGGTTGGCGGGGCGGACAAACGTGGTGCTGATGGGGCAGGGCGAGCCGCTGCTGAATTTTGAGAACGTGATGGGAGCACTGCGGATTCTGCTGGATAAAGAGGGCGTGGGGCTTTCGCCAAAACATGTGACGCTTTCGACGAGCGGAATCGTGCCGGGAATAGAGCGGCTGGGGAAAGAAGCGGTGCGGCCGAAGCTGGCGATTTCGCTGAATGCGTCGAACGACGAGCAGCGCGACGTGTTGATGCCCATCAATAAGAAGTATCCGCTGAAAGTGCTGATGCAGGCTTGCCGGGAATATCCGCTGCGGAGTTGGGAGCATTTGACGTTTGAGTACGTGATGCTGGGAGGCGTGAATGATGCGACGGAAGATGCGCGGCGCGTGGTGCGATTGCTGGCGCCGCTCCCGAGGGTAAAGGTGAATCTAATTCCCTGGAATCCGGGGGAATTGCCGTACAGGGAATCGAGCGAGGAGAAGATCGAGGAGTTCCGGCGGATCTTGACGGAGCGCGGTGTGCCTGCATTTGTGCGCTATTCCCGCGGGCGGGATGTGATGGCGGCGTGCGGGCAGTTGGCGCTGATCGAGGTCAAGAATTCCCCGCTCGCAGTTTTACCCTGAAGGGAGCTTCCGCTTATTTGCGTATCCCAACGACTGACATGAGGCGGCCGGAAAAAGCGGCTTCCTTGCGATAGCTGAAGAAAACATCGGTGCGGCAAGCGGTGCAAAAACCGCTGGGGAAAATGTTCTGCGGGCGGAGGCCGGCGGCGAGGAGTTGCGCGCGGTTGGCTTTGGGAAGATCCAAGTGAACATTGCGCGGCGGGGGCTGGTGGCCCGGCGGCGCCATGTTGAGCCATTGCAGCGGATTGGGTTCGTCGCCGGTGCGCGGTTCATCGAAATATTCGGAGGCATCGGCGAATTGCGCGGAGAACTTGGTGACGAATTCGGCGCCGACTTCGTAGCAGCAGGGGCCGATGGAAGGGCCGAGAGCGGCGAGGAGATCGGCAGGCTTGCTGCCAAATTCGAGGCGCATTCGGCCCACGGCCTTTTCGGCTATACGGGCGAGTGTGCCCTTCCAACCCGCATGAATGGCGGCGACGGCGCGTTTCCTAGGATCAACCAGAAGGATTGGAACGCAATCTGCGGTTTGCACGCCAAGGAGCAGGCCGGGGTGATTTGTGGCGGAGGCATCACCCTTGCATGCGTGGGCGGGCGCGGCGGAGAAAAGGTGAATCGCGTCGGAATGGATCTGCTTGAGTGGTGCGAGCGTGAGAGCTTCGGCGTTCAGGGCGGCTTGTAGAAGGCGGCGGTTTTCGGTGACGTT
>Ga0209039_10002927_pt1 | contig 13862 bp, 9 predicted proteins | sample BogFormECP12_OM1_FD_188238 | JGI IMG/M metagenome (GOLD analysis project Ga0209039, IMG submission 188238) | Bog forest soil microbial communities from Calvert Island, British Columbia, Canada - ECP12_OM1 (SPAdes) (version 2) | ecosystem: Environmental > Aquatic > Freshwater > Wetlands > Bog ...
TGCGCTCCCAGTTCGTGGTCCCAAAGCCGGCGCGCAAAGTTGTCGACTATGGCGACGGAATGCCCCTTGCGGGACAGGTAAAGAGCGGTACCCCAGCCACAAAAACCATCGCCACCTAAAACGGCGATCTTCATAGTTCTCTCTCCTGGCGACCGGCACCCAAAGGGACCGACGCGAATAACTAATTGTATTAGAGTGCCTTACAATCCAGCCAAGTTTCAAGAATCTGCAGCTAACTCGCGATTTTTGGCGCCCAGAGGCGCAAATTCAAGGTTGGTTCTTCTCGGAAACTAAGTGCTGATTTGCTGCTAAAAACTTACCACCGCCGGCAACCAGGACGTGAAGATTACTCGCCCCCACCAGCCCCTCGATGCGGGAGGCCGCCGAATCCCGCGCAACTATGTATTTCAGTCCAGGCTGGGCCCAAAGTTCCCGAAATTCGGCGTCGTCGATAAATACGTCAGGGGTGCCAGGCGCATAGGAGCCGTACAGGAGGTTATTAAATCGTCCGTTTAGAAGCAATGCAGGTTGGTTCGTATAGAAAAACACGGAAGAATACCAATAGTAGTGGTGATCAACGATTAATGTGCCCTCGGGTGCCCGGTTCAGGACCTCTGCGATACGGCGCGACGACAGAAATGGATCGAATGCCACCATCGCGAGCCGCGCGGCTTGAAAGAACAGCACCATCATCAGTGCGGCTGCGAGAAAAGCGCGATCTTTGCGTGCCCAGAGTGTGCCTAAAAACCCCAGGCAAAGAGCAGCGGCGGCCATTGCCAGCGGCAGCCGGAGGTACGCAAACGATTGCAGCGTAAGGTCTTCCATGTGACCCAACGACAGCGTGTAGGCTCCCGGATGCTGGCTTAACGCCTGGGAGATATCTCCCGCAACCGGGACGTTGCGAACCAACACCAGAATGGCAATGGCCACTGCAGTTGCGAGTCCGGCGATGATCGTCAGCGCACGGGCTCCTCTCCACACCCACTTGCCCCCGGCCACCATCGCTGAACCGAGCAGTAACGCCATAGCCGGATAGCAGGGCATGGAGTAATACTCCTGGGTCGTCGAAAAGGTGAAGAAAATCAAGACAAACCCAATCCAGCACAGCGCCAGCAGACGCGTCTTGCCCGCTCGGTCTTCCGGCTTGTACGAAAGCTTGACTGCAGCGGGGAAATAAACGCTCCACGGGAATAACCACGCGAGGTGGAACAGCCAAAAATAGACACGAGGAACAGTGTTGTAGTCGCGTGGATAACGCAGATTCAGGAAACGTAGCAGCTGCTCGTTGATAAAGAAAAACCACAGAAATCCGTGATACTCGCCGGGAACACTGCGCATGGTGAAGGCGAAATACGGCGGGTTACGCAGCGTCGCCAGCACATGCCACGGAACGGCGATTGCCAGGATGATCAAGATTCCCGCGAACGGGTGAAGGCGCTTCCAGGTCCGGGCCGCAAAGAGCTGGTGCGTGATCACCAGATAAATGATGCCGGCCGCAACCGGAAAAACCACACCAATCAGGCTCTTCAGAAGCAGGCCGGTGCCCAGACTCGCAGCGAGTAGGTACGCCCACACTCGGGGATGTGGTTCGTCGTTGTCGAGCACCCTAAGCAACGCCCACATCGCCACCGCAATGGTGAGGGTGAGCATCACGTCAGGGATGAGCACGCGAGTGAACAGCCACAGCCCAACGCACGTCGCCATGCAGACACCCGCATAGAATCCGGCGCGCTTGCCGAATGCCCAGATGCCGAATGCCGCGGTGAGCCAGCACAGGGCGATGGCCGATAGCGCGATGGGAATCCTGGCGGCCCAGTCGTGAACACCGAACACCTTGTAGCTGATTGCAATCAGCCAGTAGATTAGTGGCGGCTTTTCCAGGTATATGACGCCGTCGAGGCGCGCCGTGACCCAATCCCCGGAAGTGAGCATATTGCGCGCGATCTGGGCCTGGACCGCATCGACGTCATCCTGCAGCGAAGGCGGAGACACGATGCAGGCGAGATAAACCGAAGCGGCGATCAGAAGGACCGCCACATAAACGCCCCAATTCCCCCAATCTGTCCGCAGAATGGTCCAGTTCAGGATATCGTCAGGGCTGGCTACAGTTAGTCCATCCGAGTGGGTGGCGTTGGCAGAAGTGTTGCTTGAAATTTCGATTTGAGCGTTATTTGCAGATGGCATCGGAGAAGTGGGTGCGAACGACCGGGTTGTAACCCTCGCCGGCACCTTCGCAAGCGCTGTTTGCACTATACCAATGACGCGGCCCAGAGAGCATCTGCCGGGCGCGCATCGTGGTATAGCATGGTTTCATGACCTACAGCCATTCTACGCATTCTGCGGGCGCAGGAGCCTGATGGACTCTCACAAGGCGCTTCATTTCAAGACGTTCGTTATGATCCTCATCATGATAATTGCGGGCCCTTTGGGCAACGTGTTGCTCGGCAAGGGCATGCAGAGCATTGACACGACCTCGATTTCGTCGACCTCCGACCTGCTGCACGTCGTTGGGCGGGTGTTTGCGTCGGGTACCATCTGGCTGGGAGTGGCCTCGCTGCTGACGTTCTTTGTTGCCAACCTGCTGGTACTGTCGTGGGCGGATTACAGCTTTGTCCAACCTGCGGCCTCGATGGCGTATGGGGTGGTTGCACTGCTGTCGATATGCGTCCTGGGAGAAACAGTATCGCTGTTGCGCTGGGTGGGTATCGCCATCATTTGCACGGGCGTTTTCATCGTCGGCCGGACGCATCCGCGCACCACGGAGCAACGCTAAACGTGTTCAAATTCATCTATTTCTTCATGATCGTGGTGGCCGGCACCGGAGGAGAGTTGTGTGTTTCGCGCGCGATGAAGGAGACGGGTGAGGTAAAAGACTTCCGTCCCGCGGCAGTGGTCCGGGTCCTCTTGCGGGCCTTGCGGATCAAATGGATGTGGCTCGGTGTAGGACTGATGACGCTGGCGTTTTTCTCCCTGCTGGCTGTGTTGTCGTTCGAGAAAGTCAGTTTCGTGGTTCCAGTCACAGCGTTAAGCTATGTGGCGGGTGCGCTGGGCGGTAGGTTCCTCCTGGATGAGCGGATCAGCCGGAGCCGCTGGATCGGCATCATGCTGGTCTGTATCGGCGTTACCTTGGTCTTCCTGGGAAAGGGGTAGAAGGCGATGTCCCAAACGGGGGCAAAATCGATGCCCCTCGCGATCGCGGGGGTCACAAGAAGCATGGCCTTCGGAGAATTTCTTTCCCAGGCGTTCGCCGCGTTCCGTGCCGACAAGGTGCGCGCCACCATGACCGCGCTCGGCATGGTCATCGGAACCAGTGCTCTGATTCTGGTGGTGACGATCGCCTTGTCGGGGAAAGAGTACGTCCTCGCCCAGATCGAAAACATCGGCACCAACCTGGTGTGGGCGGAGTACGAAGGACTGGTGAACGCCGGTGCGAACGCGACCGTTCGCGACTACCTCACCTATGACGACATGATTGCCGCCGAACAGCAGGTGCCGGAGATCAAGGCGGCTACTCCGGTGCTGAATCTCCACGAGCGGATCAGCACGGGTGGCGGCAAGGAGATCGACGTCCTCATCCTCGGTGTCGATCCCAACTACAAGGACGTCCGCCGCATGCAGGTGGTGGCCGGAAGGTTTTTCGACGAGCAGGACTCCGAACTGTTCAACAAAGTCTGCCTGATCACGCAGAAATATGCTGAAACCCATTTTGGCGATAGCGACGCGGCCCTGGGCCGCTCCATCAAAATCATGGGGTTACCCTTCGTGGTCATCGGTACATTCCGCGAGAGCATGGAGACGTTTGGCCGGTCGGAGATTCAGGACGACACGATTCTTATCCCCTACACATTGGCGCGCCGAATGACCGGCACCCTGTCGATCAACCAGATCTATTTCACTATGTACAACAGTGACAGTGTGCCGCTCGGCACGCAGGAGATTCAGCGGGTGATCAAGTCCCGGCACCGCCCAGAATCGGAATACAAGGTCGATAATCTCACGGATGTTCTGCAGGTTGCGGAGAAGACCGCCAATGCTTTTACGTTCATCCTGCTGCTGTTTGCGGTGGTCACGCTAATCGTCGGTGGCGTCGGCATTATGAACATCATGCTGGCGAACGTAAGCACGCGCATTCGGGAAATCGGCATTCGCAAGGCCGTGGGAGCGACCCGGATCGAGATTGAGATGCAATTCCTCACTGAGGCAGTGCTCATCTCGCTGGTTGGCGGAATCATCGGTACCCTGTTGGGCTTGGCGGTGCCGTTTTCGCTGCGGCTTTTCACCAACTTTTATCTGCCCGTACCGTTCCTGTCCGCCCTGGTCGCCATCCTGGTTTCGTGTTTCGTAGGAATCCTGTTCGGGACACTCCCGGCCCGGCTGGCTGCCAAATTGGATCCGATCGAGTCGCTGCGACACGAGTAGTGCGCGAATTAGGGACCGTCCCGTTATCAAATTGTCGGGGAAGGAATCCGTTTGGCTGGCACCGCTGCCGTTCTTGACTTCAACGATGCGCCATTGGAGCGGCCATTGCCGTTCGAGGTTGGATAGAGAAAGTCTTCAATCTCCTCGATGCGCCGGTTGGCATCGTTGTAGCCAATGTCGATCAGTTCGCGGGTATATTTCGGCGTGAACAGCAGGTAGCTCATTAAGTCAGAGCACGACAGGGCATCCCGTCCCAAACCGTTCACAAAATATTGGATCAGGTAAGGCAGGTCTTTCTGGTGCTTGCGCGCCAGTTCCGACAGATCGACCGACGGAGTGATCAGGAACGTTTCCAAGGGCCGCATTCTTTCACAGCCTTGCGTGCCTGCCTGGCCAATCTGTCCTTCGCGAAGCAGTCGATTCAGGCGCTCAAGGTGCTCGACGTCAGTGGCCAGGTGATCAAGAAACATGACGTTGAATATCACGCCCATGACCTGCGCCAACGATGGCTCGATGTCCGGCGCGGTCTCTTGCTGGTGCTCCAGGCTTTCGCCGCGGACGCCAATGCCAAATACCCGCTCCGCTCCCAGACGAATGACTGGACTCAGGGGTTGTTGCAGGCGCAGGCAGCCGTCACCGAAGTACGCAGAACCGCGCCCTGTCTTCAACTTTACAGGTTGGAAGACCAGGGGAATTGCTGCAGATGCGCAAATGTGGTCGGCAGTGATCTTTGTCGCCAGCGTGACGCGCCGGCTCCGGTTCCACATCGGATGGCCCTTCATCCCCTGGATGAAGAGATAGCTCTTGCCTGAGTTGTAGTTGGTCGCGGAAATTGCGATCGCATACAGGTGGCCGCGCCGTATGTTTTCCTGGATCCGGCTGCAGTCAAGATGTGTGCTCAGGAAGTGCTGAAGTGGAGATGCATCCAGAAAAGAGTGGGCATTTCCTCCGCCAAGAACGGCGCCGAAGGAGAGGTCCATTATCCAGGTGATGGAATTTCGCGCCTGCGCGAGCACATCGCAACGAAAAACGTCAGAGGGTCGGAGTTCGGCCCAGAGCTGAGCGAGGACCTTGGTGGCCATGGAGAATTCGTCGCAACCGACCGCCAGGGCGCCGCCATTCACCGCGCCTGCCGAGGAACCACCAATGATCGGGAAGGGATTGCCCTTGGCCTGAACCTGCTTGATCTCGCCAATGCGTTTGAGCACACCGGCTTGATAAGCGCCGCGCGCTCCACCACCGGTCATCACCAGTCCAAGCGCGTTCTCCATCACGTTTCCTTCTCGTAAGGGCCCAGGCACTTTGCCGACTCTATGAGGTTGAATTTTCAACAGGGCGATGCACGCGCGAGGGAGACGTGACGCGTCGGTGTCCATATTCTCCCGGAATCGCGACGTCGTCAAGAACTAAGGACGTTCCGCCGCAAATGCGACGGAACGTCCCTAGTGATGCAGCCCTCGCTGCCCCTGTCGGTTAACAGGTGGATGCGTGGCCATCAGTTGCCACCATTACGCGCTTACCGGGATCACCCGCGCGTGCGGCCGTTTCGCCCGGCCCTTTTTCATCGGCGCCTTCTTCACTTCAGGGCGCTTGGTCACGGACTCGATCACAGACTTCTCGGCCTCGACGAAGCTCCGGAAGCCCTCGCGGGTCAAGTCAGGAATGTCGCGATAGGGAACTGTAGGCATCATCTTCGCCGCTGTTCCCGCCGTTTTCAGGGTGACATGAATCTGCCGCGCGGCCACGTCCATCAGCTTCTTCTGGGCATCGATGAACGAGTCAGCCGCCTCTTTCGCCAGTTCTGTCAGTTCAGTCTTCTTGGCTTTTCCCATTGTCGCCTCTTTGCCCCCGGTCAGATTGGAGGTCTCTTCGGAAACGACGTGGAGGAACTTCTTCTGCGCCTGGACGAAGTTCTCCAGGCCTTCACGGGCCAACTCGACTACTGTGTCGCCCTCGTACGCTTCACCGGCCTTGACTGCGGCCAGACGGCCATGAACGTGCTTGCCGGCGCTCTTCAAGTACTCCAGTTGCATTTCGACGAAGGTGTCGATGCTGCGGTGCATCGTATTCACCAGGGCATCGGTAACTGCGAACCCGCCCATTCTCTCCTTCACGCCGGTCGCGAGGATCTCATTCTCGCGCTGTGCCAGTGCGAACAGCAGTTTCTGGGCCTCGATGAAATTGACCAGTCCCTCTCCGGCGAATTCTTTGGCGACGGCCACGGGACGGAAATCGGGCGCCGTCAGTTTTTCGCGCAGAACGTCAATCACCGTGCCGTTCTGCCGCATTGCCAAGTCAACGAGGATTCGCTGCGTGGCGAAGAAATTTTCAACTCCCTGCTGCACCCATCCAGACAGCAGATTGACGAATGACGACTCCCGGGCCTGGGGCACGGACTTAACATCCTGCTTCATGATTGCCTCCTCGAATGCTGCATTGCAGCATCTAGCTAAACTGTAGTATTAAGCAGCTGCTATGTCAAGAATTTATTTCGCATATTGCGATGCAGCACAGGCCATACCGGTCCGGGATTCGTGAGCAACTGGCGCCCTATTCGTAATGTGAACGGACCAAAGGCACTGGGACGATCCCGCGGTAGTCGCGTACGGGTCCAAAATGGGAAATCGCTGTGGTTAGCGCATCGCCAAGATCACTCTCTCGTAACCTTGACGTACGACTCGCCCGCGGTTCACGATGCCTCATGGCCGGCCTCTCATGACGCAATCCGCGAGTGTCGTGCGGTTGAAGCAGGAAACGCTGGATGCTTTCCAGTCGTACGTTCACGAAGCCGAAGCGCGGATGAAGCCGAGCTTGAATGGAAGCGAGCCGTTTCTTTGGTCGGATGGCGACGCCGACCGGAGCCGTCGCGTTCTCAAAGGAGAGATCCCCGCGCAACTCTGGTCGGGGCTGCTACCGGTTCGGGTACCGAGCGGACTGATTCATGACTGGATTGGGGCGGTCTGGATACCTGCAACGACCATCGCCAAGACTCTTGCGCTCGTCCAGGATTACGACAACCACAAGAACATCTACAAGCCCGAGGTGATGGATTCCCGCCTCATCAGCCACCACGGCAACGACTACAGCATTTTTCTTCGTCTACTCAAGAAAAAGATCATCACCGTGGTGCTGGACACCTATCACGATGTGCACTACCAGCGCGTGAGCGAGGAGCAATGGTTCTGCCGCTCATATACGACGCGCATTGCCGAGGTGGACGACGCCGGAACAGCAAAGGAGAAGATCTATCCTCCGGATACCGGATATGGGTTCATGTGGCGTCTGTACTCCTATTGGCGATTTGCAGGTGACGGAGATGGCGTAATTGTGGAATGCCGTGCAATGTCGTTAACACGCGACGTTCCTTTTGGTTTGGGATTCATCATCGAGCCCATCATCAAGAACCTTCCGCGGGAATCACTGGTCAACACGCTGGAGGCTACTCGCCGGGCGCTGAAAGGCAACGCGTGAGGTTCTCTCTTCGAATCGGGTTCCATTTCATCACGGCTGACGAGCACAGGCGCGTCAATCCGGATGATTATGCTCAGTCGCCAGTCTGAGCGAGTGACGTTGCCTGCGCAAACTGGGGAGCCTGGGCAGCAGACGAACCATTCTGCGGGAAGGGAATCGCTATCGTTCTTGCCGACGGTCGCCGCCTGGGTACTACTCGCTTCGTTGAATTGGAAACTGCCTCCGTCGACTTGACCGGGCGCTTCGCGGGCTTCCTTCTGCCGCCCTTTCCTGGTGTTTTTGCGGGTCGAGTTGCTCGAGCTGTGGCCTTTACGGGAGCCGATTGGGCCTCGGCCGCCGCGCACAATTCTTTGAAGCTATCGCGCAGAAGTTCTTCGAAGCAATCGATGTCGGGAACGGCGTGAACGTCTCCGCCGAAGCCGAAGTAGGCAGTTCCGTCATAGCTCAGGATGGCGACGTTGACTCCCAACTCGCCGCCGATCGGAACGTAGGGATAACAACGGAGCAGCTTATGGCCCAGTAAGTACAGCGGAAGCTGCGGACCAGGGACATTCGTGCAGATCATGTTGCACAGGCTGAGCGGTAGTTGCGTCAACCAGGGAACCAGGGCCGCTTGCAGCGGAAGCGGTACTTTGGAGACCAGCGTCCCCAATAATCCGACCAGCTCTGGAACGCCCACACTCCTAAGGAAGGAGATCCTTTCGCTTACTCTGCTGAGGAGGACCCGCGGATCACGAACGTCGAGCGGCACATTAACGGGCAGGAAGGTTAAGCGGTTCCCCAAATCCCTGATATCGCCATCGCCGCGAACGTTTACGGGAACGATGAGTCTCAAGTCCCTCCCTCTGACATTTACGCCGTGCAACTCGGAGTAACGGCGGACTGCGGATGTAACGATACTGACTATCACATCGTTAACAGTTCCACCGAGACTCGTGCGGATCCCTTTAATCTCGTCCATGGGAATCGCACCCCAGGCAATCTGCTGTGGCCCGCGGCAGACCTTATTGAACGGAAGTCGCTCTGACGGGGTCGCGAGTTCCGGCACTAAACGAATCAACTCGTCCGTTTGTCCATGGGCAGCACCAGCTAGTAATTCTCGCGCGATATTCATCACTTCGGTTTGAGCGGTCAGCGCGCCTTGCATGAAGGACTGGTACGACTCCAGGAATCGGTCGAGGAGAATAGCAACCGAATCGGTGGGGCGTGGTTCTTCGGGGCGCGGCTTCTTTCGTGGAGGCTTCTGCGGAGTCGGACTGGTATCGAGTAGAACATTCATGATTTCGACGCCAGAGACCCCGTCTGCCATGCAATGGTGAATGCGAATAATGAGGCCTGTTCGGTTCCCCTTAAGACCACGAACCAGTGTGAGGTCCCACAAGGGATGGTGGCGGTCCAGATGTGAGCTAATGATCCTGGCCGCTTCCGCCTTGAGATCGTTGTCTGTCCCCTTCCTGAGCACCACTTCGTGAACATGGTTCCGGATATCAAAGTTGGGATCGCGCTCCCAGGTGGGGAGACCGAGGTTGAAAGACGGGAACACCGCACGTTGTTTATAACGCGGAATGAGATCCAGCTTCGACTCGACCAACCGGGCACAGGCTGGCAGCGAGATTTTGCCCTCAAACTCGCAGGTCGACGCGATATTCAGAGGCTGGCCATCGCGCTCCAGGTAGAGAAAAAACGTGTCGCCCCAGGAAAGCGAACGAATCTGATCCGCTGGTGACATGGTGTTCCCTTTCATCCTGACTCCTGGCCATCGTCGGTCCGGCTCGGGATGTTCAATCTGCGGCCGTCGCTCTGCGTGAGTCAAGGCACGGCGAGCAAACTGGCAGACGATATTACAATCACACGAATCGTCCGCAGGTTCTGTGAGAGAGGTCACATGTCGGATGTTATTTCTGCCGGAGGCTCACGGAAGGCATCGCTCGGGATTCGGTAATTGTCACGCAATCTTGAAGAACGCCGGACGAATGTGCAATTATGCTGGCTCTCACCCTTAACGGGTTGTGGCGCCCGCCTTTGTTGAAGTCTTACCGGAGACAGAACGTATGAGCGTAGCCGCCTTGCTATTCGGCAGGCCTTTGGCCACCGAGGAAGAAAAAGCTGAGCGAATCGGTCCGCTAAAGGGCATCCCGATATTCGGCTTGGATGCGTTGAGTTCGGCTGCCTACGGACCTGAAGCCGCGCTCACGCTCTTGATCCCGCTCGGTATGGCCGGGGTTGTCTATATCTGGCCGGTCACGATTGGCATCGTGATTTTGCTGGGCATCGTCTATTTTTCCTACCGGCAAACCATCTCGGCCTATCCGCAAGGTGGGGGTTCCTATACCGTCGCCAGCGAAAACCTCGGGCAGCATGCTGGCCTCCTGGCCGCGGCAGCGCTCATGATCGATTACGTTCTCACCGCGGCGGTAGGCATCTCCGCAGGAGTAGGCGCGCTGGTTTCCGCCGTACCGTCCCTGCAAAGCCAGACTCTCCGCTTGTGTCTCGGAATTCTGATTCTCATCACCCTCATTAATTTGCGCGGAGTACAGGAAACAGGCGCGGTCTTTCTCCTGCCGACGTACGTATTCATTGCGTGTCTTTTGGGACTCATCGGGATTGGCCTGTACAAGACGCTCGCCGCCGGTGGTCACCCAGTGGCGGTGGTTGCGCCGCCCCAATTGCCCGGGGTCACTGGAACCGTGAGCGCCTGGCTGCTGCTGAGAACGTTCTCCAGTGGATGTACGGCGATGACCGGGGTCGAAGCGGTGAGCAACGGGGTGATGGCCTTTCGCGAGCCTACGGACAAGTATGCCAAGCAGACCCTGACCATCATCATTGCGATCTTGATCGTGATGCTGCTGGGAATCGCCTACCTTGTCCCGGCGTACGGAATTGCGGCGACCGATCCGGGGAAACCTGGTTACCAAAGTGTGCTGTCGCAGTTGCTCGCCGCGGTGACAGGCCGGGGCGCGTTTTATTGGCTCAGCATCAGCTCAATCCTTGTGGTGTTGTCGTTGTCGGCTAACACCGCATTTGCGGACTTTCCTCGTCTTGCTCGTGCCATCGCCGCCAACGGCTACCTGCCACACGCTTTCGTGCTTCGCGGGCGGCGGCTGGTTTTTGCGCAAGGCGTATATGCTCTCGCCCTGCTCACGGGCTTACTTTTGATCATTTTTCGAGGTGTTACCGACCGCCTGATTCCTCTCTACGCGGTGGGCGCCTTCCTGGCATTCACACTTTCGCAGGCAGGCATGGTGGTGCATTGGAAGCGGGTCGGCGGTCCCGGCGCGGCGCGCAGCATGTTCCTGAACGGCCTGGGAGCAGTGGCAACCGGAATTACCACGGCGGTTGTCCTGGTTGCTAAGTTCACCGATGGTGCCTGGATTACGGTCCTGCTGATTCCGTCATTAATCCTGATGATGCGCGCGGTGAAGCGACACTACTCGGAAGTGGCGCAGGAAGTAGGCTCGACGGCACCCATCCACACTGACAACCTTTCCGAGCCGATCGTATTGTTGCCGATCGACGGATGGAGCCTGGTTTCAGAAAAGGCCTTGCGCTACGCCTGGACTTTGTCGCGCGAAATCCACGTGCTGCACGTTGAGTGCGGCGACAGGACCGACGAGTTGCGCCAACAGTGGAGCAAAGTAGTGGAAGCGCCTGCTCGATCAGCGAACCTACCGCTGCCGAAGCTAGTCGTGCTGGAGTCCCCTTACCGATTCATCGTCAAGCCGCTCGTTGACTATGCGGTCGCGCTGCAGGAGGCCCACACTGACCGAAATATAACCATGCTGTTGCCGGAGTTGATGGAAAGTCATTGGTACCACTACTTGCTGCACAATAACCGTCCGGAAGCCATCCGGGCCCTGCTGCTTTTCAACGGGAACCAGCGAATTACGGTGGTCTCGATCCCCTACCACTTGCGCAGCTGACGGTGGGCATGTCTCGCCTCAAGGCCCCTAATCTTAAACCGATCTTCAGCATTGCACGCCTTTTGAGTCGCAAGCCGCAATCGGGATTCGCAACAATTCATTGCGCGCGTAGCGTAACCGCAATTTGTCCCCTACTGCGCCCATGTCCCGTCTCAGGTTTCCGGAACCAGCGCCCTGGAATTGGTGAATATTTACGTACCGAGTGGGGTTAAGTAGAGCCTGTGCGAGCATGGCCCGCGGAATCGGCAGTGTCATTCCTCTTCGCCACGTCCTTCCGCGGCGTGGAGTCTCAATCCTTGCGGATGTGGGGTGTAATTGCAGTGGCCATACTGGTCTGTTTGGGTCTCCAAGGACAGACTTCTACGCCGCCTGCTGCACCGGGGAATACCCCGGACCGCGCCGCCCGAACATCGTCGGAGCCTTCCCAATCACACGAGAAGCCTGTGGAAGGAATCCAGGCTCCACCCAAGGCTGCCGAGACCGCGCTTGCGATTGTTCTTGAAGGCAGAGTGAAGTCAGGCAACGCGCCGATACCCGGAGCAACCGTCACTGCGACGAATACCGCGACCGGGCAAAAAGTGGTCGGCTGGACGCAGCCTGACGGCAGCTACAAGCTCGCGTTGCCGATTGCCGGCGATTATTCAGTTCGAGTCCAGATGGTAGCCTTCGCCCCTGCGACCCAACAGGCGCACATCGGAACAAGCAGCACGCACCACCAACTCGATTTTCACATCACATTGCTTTCCCGGACTGAAAACACGGGCGGGGCGTATGCCCGCGCGGGCGGCGCTGGATTTCAAGCGTTGTCCGTGATGGCGGGAGAAGGTGGGAACAGTGCGAGCGGAGGAGAAGGCAACGAGTCCGTAGCGCCCTCCGGCATGCCTGTTCCCGGCATTCCGCCGTCGTTGTCCACTGAGTCGGTCGCGGTGTCCGGCTCTTCGTCTTCGACCAACATGTTTGGCATGAGCACCGATGAGCTGCGCAATCGCATACAGGACTATCGCAACCAGCAGGGCGGTCTGGCTGGGCCGGGCGGGCCGGGCGGTCCAGGTGGCGGTTTTGGCCCAGGTGGTGGCGGCGGAGGCGGCTTCGGAGGCCCTCGCGGTGGCGGCGGGACGGTGGTGCGCGGCAGGTTCAACTTCAACAAGCCCCACGGCATGTTCTACTACTCGGCGAACACTTCGGCGTTGAACGCCGAGCCGTACTCGCTGACTGGAGCACCATCGGAGAACCCGGGCTATTTGCAGCAACGCTTTGGAGCTTCGATCGGCGGACCGCTCAACATTCCGCACATCTACAACGGAGGCTCGAAGACGTTTTTCTTCCTCAACTACAACGGCGCGTACGGCGACACGCTGTACAACTACCTCTCGACAGTGCCGACAGCGCTGGAACGTAGCGGCAATTTCTCCCAGACTCTGGTGAACGGTCAGCCGGTCCAGATCTTCAATCCTGCGACCGGGCAGCCGTTTCCCAACGCCATCATTCCCTCGGGCATGATCAATTCAGCGGCGCAGGGACTGTTGGCTTACATCCCGACGCCCAATTTGCCGGGCACGACTCAGAACTTCCAGTACATCGGTGCCTCCACCAATAACACCACCGATTTGAACTTCCGTCTGAACCAGGCGCTAGGGGGATCTACCGCCGGACCGGGAGGGCCGGGCGGTGGCGGGGGAGGTCGCAGACGCGGCCCGCAGAATAATCTCAACTTCGGATTTCACTATCACAACGTTGACCAGACACTGACGAGTGCGTTCCCGTCGGTCGGCGGGCACACCACCACCACGGGATACGATATTCCTATCGGCTACGTGCGAAGCTTCGGCAGGCTAATCAACAACTTTCGTTTTGACTTCAATCGCAGCTCCATCTACACCACGAATTTGTACGCGTTCGTTACCAACATCACTGGCGAGCTCGGCATTACCGGCGTGTCTCAAACACCATTCACTTGGGGCTTGCCCAACCTGTCATTCACGCACTATGGCGGCATTAGCGACATCAACCCGGTGAATGACCGCAACCAGACGTGGACGTTCTCTGACAACA
>Ga0209039_10002928_pt1 | contig 13857 bp, 13 predicted proteins | sample BogFormECP12_OM1_FD_188238 | JGI IMG/M metagenome (GOLD analysis project Ga0209039, IMG submission 188238) | Bog forest soil microbial communities from Calvert Island, British Columbia, Canada - ECP12_OM1 (SPAdes) (version 2) | ecosystem: Environmental > Aquatic > Freshwater > Wetlands > Bog ...
TGCTTGGTCGTGTCGATGCTGCTAACGCCGAACGCGCCAGGCGCATTGCTGACGCCCCACTTCTTGCGAAGCTCGGCGGTAGCGAAGGCCGCGTCGTAAGCCCAGCCCTGGCGTCCAACGGTGACCAGGTCAATCTGCCGACCGGACAGGTCGCCCTTGTTGTTGATGATGGTGCTGATGTTGGCGGTTGTGCTCGTCACGTAGGTCGAGATGCCGTTGACGACCACCGTGGCCGCGACGCCGGAACCGAAGAAACCGACGCGCTTGCTCAGCAGGTTGTAGTTCACTTGCCGCTGGCCGCGAGCATTGACCGTGAGTTGTGCGCCGACGTTGGCGTAGCCGGAAGGCAGCGTGGCTCCGTCATACGACCGCAACTGGAACACGAGGGGGATGTTGCCCGTGTTTTCGATGAGGAAGCCGACGTAGCCCAGCCGCTCGTTTGTGGCTTGAGCATAGCCCCGGAGGACCGTTGCATCATTACCAAAACTGATGTCTGAGAGTTGATTCATACTGTTCGTTTATTTTGTTGCTGCCGCCCGCCTACTCAGCGAGCACTCAATTCAACCCTAACTACGCGGGCTGTGAAAAACGCGCAGGCCCATTAAAAACGGAACGTTTGCGAAGCGATCCGTTATTTTATGCGTTCCGTTATTTGCCCTAACTCTTTATGGGCCTTAGCCGGCAGCCAAAAGGTCACCTACTTCGAGAACCTCTTCCGGGCTGGCCTGAATGCCTGCGTCGCCGGGCGGGTGCTGCTGAAGCCAGCGGACCATTACGTCCTGACGACTGAAGTTTTGGGCCTGCGCAACCTCAGCCTTGGTTCGCTCGTCCAGTTCGTAGTTGTAAATCGGTTCGGCGCACCCCATGAGCGAGTGCTTGTAAAAGCGCTCCGCCTGCTTGGGATCGCGGATGATGACCTGGTAGCGGTGCTCTTCCTTTTCCTGGACAGTTTTGATCCACTTGTCGAAGTCCACGACCCGGTATTCGGGGAAGCCCGGCAGCGGCACCCATTCCAACCCCATCGTTTCCAGGTCCAGGATGCCGACGCGCTTGGACTCGTTTTTCTCGCCGAAGTTCTGCTGGAACGGGCTGCCCACGTAAAAGCTCGTGCGGCCCGTCTGCTGGGGTCGGTGGATGTGTCCGAGGAGCGCCAGGGAGTATTTGTTGAGCACGTCCTGCGGCACGCCCATGACAGCCTGGCCACTGGGCATGTGGCACCCGACGACCTGGAAGTGGCCCAGGAGTAGGCGGCGTTCGTAGTTGCGGTATTGGTAGGCGGTCTTGGACAGCCAGTCGGCCAAGGCCGAGTCGCTGGCCGGATAAGCGGCGCAGGCGATGAGCGTGTCCAGCGCCTCGAATACGTCGGTCTTGTGAATAACAGAGAATTTCGGTTCAAAAATGCAACCGATGTCCAAAGATTGGTCGTGGTAATGTTGCTCGTGGTTTCCAACGAGTTTTAGGTTCATTTCCGATTCAGGAAAAGGGCGCAGACCGTCAATGACAACGTTTATTGCTTGGTAGTGGAGGCTGCTGCGGTCGCCAAACGTGTCTCCTAGGTCAATGAGGCCAGCACAGCCGTATTTCTTATAGAGTTCCAGAAGACGCTCGTAAAAAAGCCTTACTCGGCGTATCTGCAAATGCTCGCCAGGTTGGGAAAAACACATCTCGTTCCCCAGGTCCGAGTGGAGATCGGAGTAGATCAGAACTTTCATGATTTTTGATGCGCCGTACCCAGGTATAGAACTGCGTTGAATTGAGCTTGACGAGATTCCATGTGAAAACATTAAGATGCAGGTTGGCCTGATGCGTTTGCAGGGCCGGGTGGACATCAGAGTAGAACAGAACTTTCATGATTTTTGATGCGCCGTATCCAGGTATAGAACTGCGCTGAATTGAGCTTGACGAGATTCCATGTGAAAACATTAAGGTGCAAGTTGACCTGATGCGTTTGCAGGCCGGATAGCAGATGCAGTTCTTCGCAGTGTGAAGTTAAACTGGATGACTCTTTATGCGCTTGCCGTAAACGGCAGCCGGATCGTCGAGGTCCAGGTTGACGCTCCGGCGTGGCTGCCTGCGAAGCCCAGGGTCGATAAATCCTGGCTACGCGGCATCCTGCTCCAGGGCCTCCGGCACTATTTCGCTTTCACGTATTTAGGTCATGACAAGCGCCCGACTGGCCCAGTTGCTGATTGAAGGCCCGCGCATCGTGGAGGATGTGGCGGGGCCAATGGACCCCATTACCCGGACGGCCACAGGCGCTTCCCGTAACTCGGTCGAGCGCGATGATGACGGCTATCCTTCGGTCGTTTCTCGCAACCAGAATGGCGATCAAGGCGATAAACCTGCCATCGACAAGAAGATCGCGGTTTATCTCAATCGGGTCGCGCTTCGCATCTTTTCGGTGCCGTCCTTGCAGACCTACTGGAAGGACACCGTGCTCTTCTCGGACACGGGAGCGGGGGATGGGCGCTGCAAAATCCAGTTCGTGTTTCACCGGCTGCCGGAGGAGGCGCACCCGATGCTCGTGAAACTTCTGGCTGCGCCGTGTGAGCCGAAGTTTACGCGTTTCCTGGACAAGGGCCAGGCCCGCACGGGGGTTGAACTGGAAGTGGGACCGGATGATTTTGGTGGTGAGGAATTTGATTACGCACTGTAAGCACTAGCGTAAACGAGATGTCAGAGCTTGCCCATAAGATGGCCGGGACATTTATCCCGGAGGTTAAAAAGCCGCCAGTTACTGCTTGGCTGCAAGAGCAAATGCGCTGCGGGTTCCTTCGATCCGTGGTTGATAAATTCGTAAACGCCCAGGTGGAGGTGCTGGACGGAAGCCGGGTCCAAGTGGATGAAGTGACGCCGGAGCGGGTTCGATGCCGGATTCCGCGTTTTACGGCAGATCATGAGTCTCGGCGCCCCCTGCGCGACGACGTGGAATTTGACCTGAACCCGTTGACCGGCCACGCTTCACGCCGGGACGGTTGATCTGGCCTTGGTTTCCCTATTGTGGGCGCGGGCTTCTGGCAGATACATGTCCGGTGCCAGCCCGGCCTTTCTTTTGCTCCGCCAGGTCAGTTCATCGAACGTGTAATCGAGTGCCATCTTGCGGCACATCAGGCTCGCGGACTTCACGCCGACCGGTGGGCTGGCGGCGAACTTCTTCTCCAAAGCGGCGAATTGCTCAGTGGTGAGCCTGAAGGCAACGACTTTCTCTCTGATGTCTTTAGCCATATTCTGGATAGAACAGTGTTTTTCGTTGTTCTTGAATGGTAGTTAATGCGGCATTATGGAACTGGTTTTGCGCAGTCGTGAAGTAGCTCTCATCGATGATGAGGACTGTGCGAAGGTTGCTGGGCTGCCCTGGATAACCGACGCGCAGGGCTACGTTCATGCCTGGGTTGGGGACGAACGTCTTCTGCTCCATCGCGTTTGCTGGACCCGGTACGGCTGGCAGGCGCGAATCGCTGTTAGCCGGACTAAACGCCTGTTTTTGGGCTATTTTACAAGTGAAATAAACGCTGCAAAAACTTACAATGATGCTGCTACAAGGCATTTTGGGGAATTTGCTCTTCTGAACGAGGTCTAACTTGCCACAAACAATCGGGACAAATTTGCTGCGCTACCTGGGGATGATCGGAGGGGCTGGTGCCAATACCGGCCTGCTGGTCCCTCGCGCCAGTTCGCAGATCGCTAACCAGCAGTTGTTCCGCGATTTCGAGGACAGCGGGGCCGTCGCCGACCCGGACATCTGGACCAAATACAACAGCATCATGAAACGTCCTGCGACGTTCGATTCGATGCTGCAACTGTGGGAGGAGATGGGGGACTGGGATTTAATGCACGCCGCGCTCGTTGAGGTCGTGGACGAGGCCACAGCGGTCGACGCCAATAGCCCCGGCAGCCTTTGGTTCCAGTGCAACGATCGAAGTTTTGAGGACGAACTGAACGGTCTGGTCGCCAAACTCGAAGTGGATACGATCATCCGCAGCCAAGTGTGGCACGTCGCGTCCCTGGGCAACCATTTCGAGAAGATCGAATACGCGCCCACCGAAGGCATCCTGGGCCTAGCCTTTGTCCACCCGATGGACATGCGCCGCTACTGGCTTGAGCGCAATCGCAAGTGTATCGGCTTCCGGTGGGCCGGGCACAAGCCGGACAAGGAGCCGGTCTTCGTCGGCCCCGATAATCAGACGCCCGTGGAGCGCGTGGCCCTGTCCACTGGGAAGGATTTGGAGCAATTATACTATCCGTGGGATTTCCTTCATCTGAGGCGCATGTATAGACTGCGCGTCTCGGAGCACGGCGAGCCGATTTTTGCGGAGGCCGAGGGGATTTACAAAAAACTCCGGCTGGCGATTGACCAGATGGTCGTTCACCGTGCCCAGGTCCAGCCCGATCGCTATGCGATTAACATCGATGTCCAGGAGCAGCCGCCTGCCGAGCAGATGAAGACGGTTCAGCGGTGGAAGCAGCAGTTGCGGGCCAAGCTCGCGTTCGGCCAAACCGGAGCACAGGGCACGTTCAACAGCCCGACTGATTTCACGAGTTACTACAACGCTTGGGCGTTGGACACGATTCTCTACGTGGCGCAGCCCAAAGGGTTCAACCATGTCGTCAACAAGATCGGCGGCACAACTCAAATCCCGGACGTTTACGACATTGAGTTGCTGACCGATCTGTTTTACAGCATCATCGGGATGCCGCGCTCCTGGTTCGGCGGGCAGAAGGACCAAACCACTAGCCCCTCCGGCAAAGCGCTGCTGGCCCAGGACATCCGGTTCCTGCGCAAGATTAAGAGCATCCGTGCTCCCATTATCCAGGGCTACGTTTGGCTGGCTTACTTCCACGCCGTCCTCAAAGGCAAGAATATCGCCGAGTTGGACATCAAAGCGCTGATGCCTCCCATCGGGAGCTTGGAAGATCAGATGAAGCTTGAAATGCTCAAGATGCAGACCGAGGTCTTAGACATGTTGGCCGACGTGATGGCCAAATACCGGCTCCCCAAAGAGGCATGGATTGAGACGATCTTCAAGCGCTATCTCCATTTGCCCGACGACGTGGTGAACCTGTTCATTACGGCTCTGCCCGCCCCCGCCGAGGGCCAGGACGCGATGCAGGGCGAGGCCCTACGCAACATCGGCCAGGAGCAGATGATCAAAATCTTCGAGGCATCTCAGGCCCGCAACCCGCGTTTTCGGTTCCTGGTCGAGAAGTTGCGCGGCGGGCACCTGGCCGAGATTCAACGGCAGAAACTGCGCCAGTATCGGCAAAAGCGCGACGTGATGGAGTCCCAGGCGCTGAAAACTAACGACCTCATCATCAGTTCGTTCGACCGACACCCATTGGAACTGCAAGGTCAGCCCGCAGCCGGAGCCGCCCAGGCGGGTCGCGCCGTGCTGACCGAGCAACTACAGGGTATTGGGAACATTGGTCCGATTACCGAAGAGGCGCAGATGCAAGGCCAGACTGCTTATCGGCGCTGGATGCCCGAGAAATTCCGATGACCCCGCTTCAAATCGTGGACCAGGGCGGGACCGACCTCCTCCTCAATCCGTTGCAGATGATGGAGCGCCAGGTCGTGTCCGGCTTGACGGGCATTGCCGTTTATGCAGTCGTCCAGCAGTTCGCCAGCCGGGTCCGCGCCCAGTTGGATTGGAACGACGGGACCGTGCCGGTCCAGTTCCCGGAGCAGGATAGCCCGCTCATCATCAATGCGACGCGCAACCTAGGCCTCGGCACCTACAGCGTTGAGTTGACCGGGTTCAACACGCACTCGCCGGAGCCGGATCAGGTGAGTGTTCTTTTTCCGTGGCAGATTACGCAACTTAACCTGCCTGCGCCCCCGGCCCGCGACATCTTCGGTCCTATCCTGCCTAGGGACAGCGGCTTGCCCAATGCGCAGACCTGGAACTTCGATTTGGATGCCGACCTTCGGCTTATCCAGAGTAACATCAAGATGCTGCTCATTACAGCCAAGGGCGAGCGGGTCATGCTACCAGATTACGGTACGAACCTCAAGCGGATCATTTTCGAGTTGAACGTGGCTACCGTCGAAAGCATTTTGCAGCAGGAAATTGCTCAGGCCGTGGCCCAGTGGGAGCCGCGAGTCACCCTCCAAACCATCTCCATTGTGCGCGATGAGAATAACCGTCAAGTCACGGTCCAGACCGTGTTCTTATCTAGGCAGAGCGGGCAGCCGATTGACGTAAATCTGCAATTCGCACAATGAGCGAGCGACCGACGATTACCCGCCTCCACTTCGTCACGAAGTTGATACAGGCGGGCCTCACCTATGACGAGGCTTGCCGGGCCTTTGCGAGCATGACGGCGGTGCTAGAGGAGGCGCTTATTAACGGCGACAAAGTGAAGTTCGCGGGCATCGGTTGCCTTTTTCCGGTGCGCAAGGCCCCTCGAAACGTAGTGATGGGTTTCGTGCGCGGGCCGGGTGGGACGATGACTCGCAGCAAACGCATCTTCCGCCTGGACGAGCGCATCGATTACCGTTTCAATTTCTATCGAGAGTTTTCCCGAAAGCACCGTATTTAGGTCGGTATGTTGCTGAAACCGTAGCGGCTGACGTTTACAGCGATGCGACTTCAAAAGCCTACGGTAAGTTCGCACTATTAAATATAATTTGACGTATGCCGGATATAAGCCCCCTAGATTTGCCAACCAGCGCTGGAGTTGAGTTCGGCAGAGGAGATGTAAGGCATTTTAGCGAAAGCGATGCCGTTGACGTTGTCGGTTTGCAAAATCCAACCAGGCAGCTTGCTGCTCGCGACAATCTGCTCGCGGCCAAAGTCAATGAACTTGTTGGGGTCGTCAACAACAAAGAGCAGTATGTGCTCCTGCCGGTGCCGCGCACCCTGGTCGCGCCCGGCGTTGAGGAAGTGGTCGCCAATTTCAGCATCCCGTCCGGCTTCGAGGCCCGCATCTTGAACGCAACGGTCGGCACCACGCCGGTATCCTCCTCGGCCACGCTCAACATCTTTTTTGCTTCCGGCTACGGCAATTTAACCGGAACCACGGTTATCAGTACGAGCGACGTTTTTACGGCGGGCGTGAGCTTCTACAACGGGGGCGAGTTTATCGTCTCCCTTCGCAACAACGCGGCCACGAACCTGGATGTCGTTGCCAGCGTGACTTTGACCATGCGGCCACTCGGCTCCACGGCGAGTTTGCTGGTCGGTTCGGTCATTGAAGGTCCCCAGGGCATTCGCGGAGACAAAGGCGACAAGGGCCTCAAAGGCGACCCAGGGTCGGGCGGCGCGGGCAGCCCTGGCCTGGTCTGGGCCGGGGCCTTCAACGTGGCAGTCAGCTACGCGCCGCCGCAGGCCGTCAGTAACACGATCAACGGGATGACTTCGAGTTATATCAGCGTCGCGGCCAACCCGGCAAGTCCCAATTCAGTCGCACCGCCCAGTGCGGCTTATTGGTCACTGCTGGCCTCGGCTGGTTCAGCGGGCACGGCGGGCGGCATCAACTGGCGCGGGCCTTGGAGCAGTATTGGTGTTTACGCTGTTAATGATGCCGTGTCTTACATTGTGAACAGCGTGGCCACGAGTTATATCTGCGTTGTGGCTGTGGGTCCGAGTGCTACGATTCCGGCCAACGACATAAGCCACTGGGATATTCTCACCGGGCCTTCAAGCAGCATCGCGCCGACTTACACGGTTACCACGGTGTCGGGCACCCTTTACTTCGACCCTGACTATCAGGTGGGCGCAGGGGATGGCGATTACATGGGCATCGGCACCTGGCTCGCAGGTGGTCCAAGTCAGTTGCGCTGGGATAATTTTCAGGAAGCCGCGTTTGTAAATGATACGGTGTCGCCTTTCGGTGTCGCGTTCTTGCGCTATCAGCGCCGGGTGACGGCCAGTGGCACGGAAACGGTTGTCCTGCCGCAGGCAAGCGATGGAGCTTCGGTGGATTGGGCATCCAGCAACGTAAACTGTCAGGTAACATTGGATGGGACCAACGCGGCCTCGCCGGATACGGCGGTGAAGATTACGACTTCGACCGCAGGTTCAATCGTGGTTGTGGTTGAGAATGCGGTCCCCGTCAAGTCCAGCCTGGCTATTTTTGGCTTCCAGCAGATTATTTAAGCTACCGAGATGCCGTCCAACTGAATCCACTCATTTTTGGTGGACTGGGCGGCAACAGCCGCCGCGCACAGCGGCGGAGAATTGTCGCTGATGTAGAGTTGATGGGTATTGGAGGTTGAGTTGCCGTCAATAGTGCGGTTGGCTAGCCGGATGACGGCATTTGTCGTGAGGGGGATGGTGAAAGTGTAATCTGCCAGATGCACACCGCCGTTCACATACCGATTAAGCACGTAGATGGCGGGCGTCGATGTGCCGGGGTTGGCGGGCGGATAGGTGATGTCTATCCAAAACTCGTTGAAGCTACTGCCGTGAACGTAGTCGTGCGGCGGCGAACCGGAGAGCGTTCCGGTGAAGCGCGAGCAGAATTGGGTCACCGTCAGCGCCGGAGGGATAGGGTTGGCAGGCACCGTGACCATCTGGGCGGCGGGATAGACTTTCGTTTCCAGGATGCCCCGCACCTTGATGGTGACGTTGTAAGTGCGGCCCGGAACGCCGTTGAAGGTGCCAGCGACATCAGGCGGGTCCGCGTGCAGGGCTGGGACGCACAGCACGAAAAGCTGCGGGAACTGGGCGGTAATCTGCGGCGGTCCTCCCAGCCGGGTGCTGCAAGGAATCTGGTAAAGTGTGCCTTTGAACGCCAGTTGGACCATGTAGTCGGCCAAGAGCGCCCCCGAATGTGCGTAGGTGTTGTACGCGAAGGCCGTCATCGGGATGTGCGCCGTCTGGTGCGAGATTTGCGTGTGGGCCAGCAGATAATCGTTCACGCCTGCGGCAGCTTGAATTTCGTCGGTCACGTAGTCGGTGATGAGCGTGGCCGAACGGATTGCGTTGGATTGGGGCGTCAGTTGGATTGAGCCAGTCCCTGCCGGCTGTGGGCCGGGGTCTGGATTGGGGTTGTACCAACACGGGGCATAATAAGGGACGCCGTCGATGATAAACCGAACAAAGTTAGGTTTGGTCACGTCGCTGCCTGAAATGATTTCGCCGAAGCTATCCTGGTAGGTGCGCCGGTCGTTGCCCGCGCTGTCAATGAAGCCGTAGATTAGGTTGATGCCGTGGGCGCGGCTTAGTGAATCGTTGACGTGGAAGTCGAGATTGGACGCCAGTAATTTCAACGCGGACTTGAAGTCGCTCAACTCTTCCTGGGTGGAAATGCCTTTTTGCATCAGGTGACGGTGACGACAGCCGCGTCACTGAGGACGGTGCCGTCTTGATTGGTGACGCCAACTGTGTAGCTCAGGCTGCCGATGGTCGGCTTGACGGCCACGGGCACGTTGAGGCTCGGACTCGTCGCGTTTAGGATGGCGGTGCCATTCAGATACCACTGGTAGGAGAGCGGCAGCACCGAAGAGGCCGCGTAAACCGTTAGCTGGTAGGAGTCGCCCGCCGCCACGGCCAAGGATTGCGGCTGGAGGCCGATGATGGGCAGGATGGAACTGGGCACGGACTCTGCCGCGAAGGCCGGGCAGAGGACGGCCACGTCGCCGCTGCTGGAGTCGGTCAAGAGCAGCCGCAGGCTCAAGGTGCTCAGGTTGTTGACGGGCGCACTGGGCGGATAATTGTAGCCCTGGCTGTAAATCCCCATCTGCAAATGACCGCTCCAGTCCCCGCCGATGTGTGCAGCGATGCCCGCCGCGTAATCGTCCAGGGTTTGCCTGGCATCGGCTTGCGCGGCATCAGTGATGAGTGCGGTGTTTCGTGCCATACCCAGCTAAGAACTCACTTCCTGGGAGGCGGCGGCAGGCGGCGGTCAGTTTCAGAGCCATATTCTTCGGGCGAAGGCCCCTCTTCCGGGCCTGGACCTGCGTCAGGGCCTTCGTCAGCGCCTGGCGGGGTCTCAGTGCCCTCCGGTTCGCTTTCAGGCCCTGGAGGAGCACCTTGTTCGCCGCCGCCTTCATCTTCGTCAGGTGCGGGCAGGAGGTCATCGGCACGGGGATTGAGCGGCTGGCCTTCGGCTTCGGGCGACCCCAGGCCGGACTTCGTGGCTTCCTCCTCGCGCTTGAGGTCTTCTTCCTCTTCGCCGGGGCCAGGGACGTTGTCGAGATACCAATTTAATTCGGCGTAGGCTTCATCGGCCAAAGGATCAGCGTGGTCTGAGGCTAAGCCGTTGCGAAAAGCGAGCAATTGGCCAAAGGAAAGTTCGCAGATGTAAGTGTTGAATGTTCCTTTTTTCTTCTTAATCTCCATAAATGTGCCTGTTGATCTTTATATTTTCAGCGTTGCGCTCCCCCTAACTACGTTCTTAAATCTCGTGAACATCGCGAGATTTATCGAACCAGTTAGCTGCTCCTTCAAAAAATCAGCCGGGGGCCTGACCACGGTGTTCGAAGCGGGCCGGGACTATATCATCGCTCAGCAGCAGTTGGAGCGCATCACCCAGGACCAGAACGTGGCGAGTCGCCTTTACAAAGTCTCGCGCTTGGAGCCGCGCCTGGTGCCTTTTCACGTCGGCGTGCGCAAGGCAGGCAGCCAGCGCCTGCTCTTTTACAACGGAAGCGGCGGTTACGGGGACCAGATTCTCTCCTGGCCCGTCGCCCGATGGCTGGCCAACCAGGGCTATGAGGTCCATATCCTAACCGACCCCGGTAACCAGTGCTGCTGGTATAATTTCCCGTGGGTCAAAACCATCGAAGTTTCACCCATCCCCTTCGAGCGGTTCAAGCTCTACGACTACCATTTGATCATGGAGCACGTCAACAACCTGGATGAGCACCAGGACCAGCTTCATCCCGTGGACGCCATGTTCACGCGCATCGGCGTGGACCCGAAATCCATTGACCCCTCCCAGAAAGTGGTCGAGCCGATTTACACTTGGATGGAGCAGCAGATTCCCCGGCAGGTTTTTACCAATCGGCGCTACTTGGGCATCTTCCAACTGACCTCGGCTAATTCCATCCGGGCACAGCTTCCCAACGACACAGCCTTCCTGCTCATGAAACTGGCCGAGGCCACGCCGGACATCCACTGGCTGGCCATCTACGACGAGTTTAACCCCAAGGGCTACGTCGAGGCCCTCAAGTGCCGCGAATGTGGCGGGGCCAAGATCGTGCCCGTGGGCTTGCCGCCCGGCGTCCAGCCCACCAGGGACAGCGCGGGGACTATTACCGGCTATACGGGCACTTGCGCTCCGGGCACCGTCCCCGAGACGGACCTGCCATTAGCCCTGGCCGCGACGATGGAAGCGGAAACCAAGCCTCCGGTTGCTTGTGCCGCGTGCGGCGGCACCGGCTGGCTGCGTACGAACATCGAGCCTTACTGCTGCCCCAGTTTGCGCGACCTATGGGCGCTCACCAAATACCGGGCCGCGATTGTCGTCGCGCCCGACAGCCTCATGGTTCACGTTGCCGGGTGCCAGGGAGTGCCGTGCGTGGGGATGTGGGGGCCGGTTGCCCCGCAGAACCGCGTGGCCTACTACCGGGGGCACCACCCAGTTTTTCACCGGGAAGCCTGTCCGCACGCGCCGTGTTTTGCCTACCTCTCGGATTTTCCTCGTTATTGTCCTCCAAGAGGTTCGAAAAGAACGGTTTGTGAAGTCATGGCGGCAGTGATGCCACAAGAAATTATTGACGCGGTGAAGAAGATCAGGCGATAATCGTTTACGTTTACGATTGCATGAGAGTCACAATTAAGGCTCGCTGTTTGGCTGCGCTCCGCAAGCCCAAGGAGCTTAAATTCACTTTGCCGATCGTGGCCTACGCCAGGATGATCGCCTATGCGCGGAGGACGTTGAACCTCGATTACTACGGGAGGCACGTTATTCATGCGCCCCAAAGAAAAGCAACTCCGTGCCCTGCGCCAGGCGGCGCGGCGGCGAAGAAAGCCGCCGCGAAACCAGGAAGAAGCGATCGAAAATCTGTGGCGGTTCCGCGACATCATGCAAGGTCATGATCAGCCTCATCGAAACGCCGACCCGCCTTTTGGTAACGGGAACCGATGATGAGATGGCGGAACTGAAGCAGCGGTTCCGTTACCATCCCAAGAATTACTTCCGGTCGGACGCCTACCAGCTTTGGAAAATGAGCGGCGGGGAGCGCGGTTGGGACGGCTACCGCTATCCGTTGGCGCTCAAGACCGACACGGCGGGGGAGATACTCCGGGGCTACAAAGCTGAGTTGCTGGCCTTGTGCGCTGCCCTGGGCTTCAAGACGGACCTTTCCCGCGTCCTCATCAGCCCCTTCAAGGACTTAGGGCTGGCCCAGGTGCCAGAAAAAGGGCTTATTCAGGCTCCGTTTGATTTGGATGTTAACCAGCGTCAGGCTATCGTAGAGTGGCTCCGCAACGGGATGGGTGTAGCTAACCTCGCCGTGAATGCGGGAAAAACCGCTGTGTTCGCGGCGGCAGCCGCTTTTATCAAGAAGCATTACCCGGACGCCCGGTTCCTCTACTTTACCTTCGCCGAGCGCCTGGTCAAGCAGGTAATGGAAAATATGCAGATTTTCTTGCCGGGCTGGCACATCACCCAATACGGCGGCGGCGGCAAGCGGGACTTGACCGGCAAGGACATGGTGGTTGCCACGCAGGCCATCCTCAACCGCAATTTCCTCTGGCTGCGCCAAAATAACTTTTTCAAATCCTACCACGCTCTTCTATTAGATGAATCACATCACTGCCAAAGTCCTAGTGCCGAGCGCGTTTTAAGGGCCTGCTCCGCGTTCTTTCGGCTGGCGGCGTCCGATAGCCTCAAGGAAGGCGACCCCGAGAAATTCAACCGCATCACTGGGCTGTGCGGCCCGGTCCTGTGCGAGGTCACCAGTTCGACCTTGATCGAGCAGTCACGGAGCGCGGCCCCGCATGTTTATCTCGTGGACATCGAGTCGTGGCACCGCAAGTTCAAGGGCGTGGACCACGAACCACAGCCTCGTTCGGTCGCCTGGACACTGGTGAACAACGTGTGGACAAAGGGCACTTACATCAGCCCAGTTTACGAAGAAGACCGCAATGGCAATCGTATCGAAAAGAAGCATAAGCGGCTTGAAGGAGACCGGTGGATAACTGAGATGCTGCCAACCATTGTGCCTACTTTCCACCTGCTCCGCGTGAATGGCATAGAGTGCAAGGTCCAGGCCCGGCACACGCTCTTGGACCGGCGCTATGACCGGGCCATCATCCGGTTCAAGGAACGGAATGAACTGATCTGCCAGTGGGCAAAATACTATTCGGATAAAGGATGGCGAACGGTGGTCGTGGCCACGCGCACGCCGCACGTTTTGATTCTGGAGGCGCTCATTTCTCAGCGTTTGCCTGGTTTAGTCCGGTCTCTGACTGGCGAGGCTAGCACCCCGCAGCGTAATGAAATGTTCAGTTGGCTCAAGCTGACCAAAGGTGCGGTCCTAGTGACGCCTTTAATCCGGGAAGGCGTATCGATAAATGAATTGAAAGCTGGCGTCATTGCGGATGTTATCGCGGACTGGGAAGTTGCCAAACAGGTATTAGGCCGATTTATGCGCAGAAAGGAAGTAGATAATACCTGCTACATAACTTGGTTTATAGACAGGCAGCACCCGATTTACTTCAAGAACATTTCAAATGTGATGGAGCGCTTGGGGCGCATCGAAGGGCTTACTTTTTTTCATCCGGTTGCCGGACCTGAAACGATACCGCAGGCTCTGGTTCATCACGGCAGCTTGTGAAATCTTTTTATACATACGTCACTGCTCAGGTCTCCCCTAAAAGGGAAGATTAAACCGCAGCAAACATGAGCGTTCCGAACAAGTTCGGGTTCCGGTTGAGACCAGACAGCCAAATCTTGGCTGCCCTA
>Ga0209039_10002929_pt1 | contig 13856 bp, 7 predicted proteins | sample BogFormECP12_OM1_FD_188238 | JGI IMG/M metagenome (GOLD analysis project Ga0209039, IMG submission 188238) | Bog forest soil microbial communities from Calvert Island, British Columbia, Canada - ECP12_OM1 (SPAdes) (version 2) | ecosystem: Environmental > Aquatic > Freshwater > Wetlands > Bog ...
TCATGGCTTACAATCTTGGGAAGATCATTGTGCCTTGGTCGCGAAGTTGCGGCTATTTCATCGCCTCTTCCCAATTGGCGACCGCTCCGGCCCAGGGAGACATGCAGAACGCCAAGGAGGGTGGCTTTTTCTCAAGTCTTATGTGCGAACTCCGAGCCTCATCCATTCCTCCCCTGACCATTGCGTTCAGCGGCCTCCTAGTAATGGCAGGCTGTGTGCTGATCTTATTGAAATATGCCTTTTACAGTCCGCCCGAATTCGGGCCGCTCGTCACATGGGGAGATATGGTGGGCAAGCTCGAGTATTCAGCGACCGGCCGCTACGAACTCATGCCCATCCCATCTCTGTTCTATGAGTTGATCCGTCCCTGGATTTTCAATTTGCCCTTCCTAACCTGGGGACCTCTGCCAGCATGGATCTTGGCATGCTTGGGAATTACAGTCATCGTTTTTGCCCTTATTCGGGGCAAATGGGATATGGACCTGTCTGGCTTCAGGGTTTTCGGGTATCTCTTTGTCGCTTCCTTGCTTTGCTATGTGGCATCTTGGGTACTCATCTTCAAGTTGTTCGTGCCGCGTCGTTATGTGGAGTTTTCGCTCAACATATTTTATTGCGTGGCAATAGGCGCGTGCATCAGGGCGGCACTCGGATCGCTTGTATCGTGGGGTATCGCATTCCCCCTGGCGGCTACCCTTTTCACCATTCTGGCGGCTATTTCGCTGTATCGCACGGGGATATACGATTACTCCAGGGAAGCCGCCCTGTACAGGTTCGTACAGTCAGCCCCCAAGACAAGTCTTATGGCCGGTCCACCTGACCTGATGGATAATGTGCTTACCTTTGGCCGCCGAAAGGCCTTCGTGACGTACAAACTTTCCCACACGTGGTACACCCGGTACTGGGAGGTCATCAAGAAAAGAACTTTTGATTTTTTCCGAGCCTACTACGCCGAAGATCCTGCAGAGGTCCGTGATTTCTGCCGCAAAAACGGAATTGATTACCTGATTGTGAGGGATAAAGACTTTTCGCCGGACCTCCTGAAGAAAACGCAAATCCACTTTGAACCGTTTGACACGTACATTAAGGACCTCGTAAATTCCCGATCCCATTTTGCAGTTCTTGACAGGAAGGCCTTCCCGCCGATTTACGACATGGATGGGATCCGGGTAATAAAGATGCGTTAAAAGTTGATCACTTCGATTCATGCCTGCTTGAAGCCTGAAGAAGGTTTCATAATTTCGCGTTCAGGGAAGTGTCATGGCCTTGGTACGGCACGCACCTGCGCGTGCGCCCAAAAAGTGGGCAGAAGCACAGGTCTGCCCCTACCGAGGTTTCAATCTCTCTGGGCAGAAAGCGAATTCGTGTCAAATCATGACGAGCGCCAGTGGGTTCACGCTCTTTCCAACAGGCTCTTGAGATTGTCCGTCCGGCAGCCCGATTTCTGGAAATGGGGGCATCTTGTCTCGAACGGTGGACTGGTATACATTCTACACTTAAATTTAGCGCTGGGCCTGACGGAATTTGCAGTAGAACCGCGGTGGCACAGCAGCGGATAATTCGCATGGCCGGCCGGGATCGGAGCAGAGATCATCAAGAAGACGCTCTGCGCGGTCTGTGCCGGGTCTGAAGGTCGATCAACATGTTGAGCTCTGATCTGGTACGCGTTGCGCTTCGACAAGTTTACAGAAACAAGCGGCGATATAACGGTGTCCTGCTGGGAATTTCATTGGGATTGGCAGGATTGGTGACTGTTCTGACCGTGGGAGATTCGGTGGAGACCGATCTCGGTCAAAACCTCGAAGTATTGGGGAGTGCGACGATCATAAAGGCAGCCTGGAACTTCGACCGAGCCCTCAAATGGCATCATGGCCAATATTTCCCCAAGGATGTTGAAGACGTAAGAAAACTGCCGGGCGTAAGCGGGGCAAGCCCCGCTGTATGGCATTATATGCCTCTTAGTCATAACAACATAAAAATAGGCAGCGGCAGGATCATGGGAGTCGAAACCAGCTTTTTCGAGACCATTTATATGCCTCTGTCGACCGGGAGAAAATTCACTGACGATGATATAACGCACAGAAAGAGCGTCTGCATCATAGGGACCAACATTGAGAAACGACTGTTTAAGGAAGACGAAGGTCCCATAGGGAAGAAAATTTTTGTCAGCGGACAATCCTTTCAGGTGGTCGGCATAATGGGAGGCATGGAAGACCCATTGTACCTGGACACCATATTGATTCCCATTACCGTTGCCAGGTCCAGATTCGTCGCAATGTACGAGATAAGGGATATTTACATTCGAGCAGCCAACTGGGACATGGTGACAACGGTTCGGGACAACGCTTATAATGTGCTGACACGAAATCAACCCGGCTATGCGGATGCCATCCAAGTCGTCCACTATCCAGAGGCTTTAAAGACAGTTAAGAATGCTGTGCTGCTGGTAAAGTTGTTCCTCTACGCGGCAGCGGTCGTGACTCTTCTGTTGGGAGGACTTGGGATCACCAGCGTAATGCTCGCGTTCTGTAAGGGAAAGAACGACTGAAATAGGACTCAGAAAGGCCGTCGGAGCCACTGATCGCATGATTATGGCGCAGTTTCTATTGGAATCCGTCTGTATCAGTCTCTTGGGTGTCGCGATCGGCAGTCTGGTCGGATTGGTCACGGTAAATGTTCTCGAGAAGATTTTCCACATCGTTCCGGCGTACAAGGCATTGCTTGCCAGCCTCACGGGAGGGATATTGTTTGGGGTGGCGCTGGGGATATTATCCGGATTGTTGCCTGCAGGAAAAGCCAGCAAACTGGATGCCGCGGAAGCCATGAGATTCGAATGAAATTTGCCTCACGTTTATGCACTGGATTGCGCCGCAGGGGCAAGTTTCGGGGAAGCTGAGACTGCAAGCCTGGTCTCGCTATGTGGCCGCGCCGATTAACTAAGGGGGATTAAGATGAAATCGATTGGCGAATTGCTGTTGTTTCATTGTGTGGGTTTGTACGGACAATGGTTGGGCTACTGCAAGGGGTGGCCTTTTCTCATAACATTTTGGTTTTTTGTAACAGCCTTGATCTGGCTCAGGGAGAGCCCGCGATGGTCGCAGTTGTTGCAAACCAGTGTTCAAGGCTCATGGCTTATTGTTCTAGTCCTCTTTACCCTGAACTTCCTGAATTGGGGATAATTTAGCCCGTGGGCTGGACTCCGGAACCGGGCGAATGGGACAATTCCCGGAGTGCAAAATTGCAAAGAATCAAAAAATGGTGTAATAGTGCGGAAGACTTGAAGTTGTTGCTGTAGTTAAAGCCAGGGTCGCACCTGGGACAGATTCACCCGGTCAGAGACACCGATCAACTCGGAGTTTCTGCAGGACCAAAATACGTGAAATCCTATGGCCAGGCGGCCGGATCCACATGGCTAATCTCTCGGCAGCTAAAGAGACCCGGCATGAATATTTGGGAGAAATGTTCAAGCCGACTCGCTATTCGAGCCTTTCCTTGTCCGCTGAAGATAGCTTACGCTGTCTTTAAGAAGGATGGGGGCAAGTTATTGTTGTCCCTGCCTCGGGATGATTCCACCCGTAAGCAACACCTCCACGCCGCGCAATCGCCGGCCTCTCCGGAGCCTTACCACTCAAGAACGAACCCGGTCGGCGTAGTGACGCGGTTTCGCTCTGCTCAACTCGGCCTGACAACCGTGAAAGACAGTGGGCTTGGTCCTTTGAGGAGGATGGGCAATGGATGACAAAGATTTTCCATCATTGAGCACCATGGATCCAGGGGAGACAGAAACAATTGAACTGAATAACTTGCTTATCAGTGAACTGACTCCGTCGGGTAGCTTTCAACTCGGCAGAATATCGGCGACCACATTCGGTAGGCTGCTCGAAGCTCTTCCCATCCCTGCCTTCTTGATCGACCTTTCGTATTGTGTGGCTTTTGCCAACGAGGCCTTCCGGAAGATCAGCGCCGACTATGAGGAAACCGAGGGAAGTGCTTTTTCTTCTCTCTTTCCCGAGCCTTCCGCCTCCAAGAATGTGCAGGCAATGCTGGACGAGGTTTTCTCCACCAGAAGATCTCAGGTTACCGAGGCGACGCTGAAGATTGGGTCCCGCGAAATCTGCGCTCGCATGAGCTTTCGGTCCCTCAGAATGGGAAAGGCCCGGTTAATATTGGCGCTTGTTGAAGATTTGACCCGCGAAAGGAAGCAGCTTCTCGTCAGAGAAGAACATAACGCTCAACTCAGTCAAGAGATCGCTCAACGGAAACAGGCCGAGGAGCAGGTTCGGCGCCAGAACGAATTCCTGAATAGCATCCTGGAGGCTTTGACTCACCCTTTCTACATCATCAACGCCAAAGATTACACCATCCATACCGCGAATTCTGCCGCTGTATCCGCCGGCTATTGCAGTGGTTCAGCCTGCTATTCCATGACTCACCAAAGAGAGGACCCGTGCAAAGGGACGGACCATCTTTGTCCCATGGAAGAGATTAAGAAGACGGGGCGGCCGATGGTGGTCGAGCACGTTCATTACGACAAGAACGGCGGACTCAAGCACGTGGAAGTTCACGCATATCCCATTTTCGACCGCGAAGGGACCGTTGTTCAAATTATAGAATATTGCCTGGACATTACCGATCGCAAGAGGATGGAAGCGGCGCTGTCCGAAAGCGAAGAACAGTACCGGGACCTCTTTGAGAACGCCTCGGATATGATGTACACGCATGACATGGAAGGCAATTACACCTCAATCAACAAGGCCTGGACGAGGATAGTGGGCTACGACTCCGCAGAGTTACTGAGACTTAATTTCAGGGATATTGTCGATCCGGAACACTTGTCTGTAACAGAGGAGCAGTTCCGCAAGAAGAAAGAAGACGGTGTTGAGACAACCGGCCCATACCAACTGTTGATCCGCGCCAAGGACGGGGCACCTCGCTGGGTCGAAGTCAATAGCCGAATCATCAAGAAGGATGGGAGGCCCGTAGGAGTACAGGGCACGGCCAGGGATATTACGGAGCGCCGGAAGATGGAAGAGGCGTTACGGGCAAGCGAAATCAGATACCGTGAAGTTGTGGAGAAAGCTAACGACATCATATACTTGATGGATGAGAAGGGGATTGTGGGACTTGTTAACCCCGCGGCTACACGAATAACCGGATACTCGGAAGATGAACTTATTGGTAAACACTTTCTTGATTTGATTGCAGAGGACTATAAGAAACAAATAGAGAAATTCTATGGATTGCAGTTTGCTGAGAGATTTTCTGATACGTATTATGAAGTACCCGTTGTCACCAAGCACGGGGAAACGGTTTGGCTTGGGCAAAATGTAAGTCTCATAACGGAAGAGGACAGGATCGCTGGCTACCAGGTGATCGCGAGAGACGTAACAGACCGCAAAAAGGCCCAAGATGCTCTGAGGCAATCTGAAAACAAGTATCGAATTATTTTCGAGAACTCCCCTCTCGGAGTATTTCATTTTGATCGCAATGGCATCATAACGGCCTGCAATGATAATTTTGTAACCATTATAGGTTCTTCCAAGAAAAAGCTCGTCGGTCTGAACTTGCTCTCGGATCTGAATGATCAAGAGGTTATAACGGCTATAAAGAAGGCATTATCCGGAAAAATAGGGCATTTCGAAGGTCCTTACCGTTCGGTAACTGCTGGCAAAACTACACCGCTAAAGGCTTCTTTCGGCCCTATTTTTGCTGAGGACGGGACCTGTGTTGGCGGCATTGGCATTGTCGAGGACACCACCGACGTGAACAAAGCAAAAGACCTCCAGATCCAGACAGAGCGGCTTAAAGCGGTAGCTGATCTGGCCTCCGGCGTGGCACACAACTTCAACAATTTGCTCCAGATCATCATGGGTGGGGCTCAGTTGGCGTCGGTGAACTTGGAGTTGGCGAACATCCCGAATGTCAAGAGGCACCTGGAGCAGATACTCGAAAGCTCCCAGTTCGGAGCCGAGACTGTCAAGCGGCTCCAGAGCTTTGCCAACCTGCACTCAGAGCCTGTGTCCTCAGGAACCCACATGTTCGATTTGTCCGACCTTGTCCGGCGAGCTGTCGAAATGACTAAGCCGTGGTGGAAAACCACGCCGGAAAGAGAGGGCATAACGGTCAATCTGCATTTGGACCTCATGGACGGATGTTTAATTCAAGGAAAACAGAATGAATTGTTTGAGGTAGTGGTAAACCTCATAAAGAATGCGGCGGAGGCTCTGCCGTTGGGGGGGGAGATCAACGTCACGACATTCGTCAGCGACACCAGCGTGGTCTTTCGTGTGGACGATACCGGGGTTGGAATAGCCCAGGAGAGCCTAACGAGAGTCTTTGATCCGTTTTGGACCACCAAAGGGGCAAAGGGCACGGGCATGGGCCTCGCCGTCAGCTACGGAATAGTCACACGTCATGGAGGAACTATCTCAGCAGAAAGCAAAGAAGGGCACGGCTCGTCCTTCACTGTGAAATTGCCTGTTGCCAAAGGACTCCCGCTACGGTCTACGACCAAACCGCATGTTTTTGACTTAGAGCTGAGGATTTTGGCTATAGATGACATGCAGCTCTTGCTCAGCATGCTCAAGGAAGGCCTGACGGAACATGGACAGACCGTTTTCACTGCGCTGTCCGGCCGAGAGGGGCTGGAACTCTTCAAAAATAAGCCAATGGATCTGGTGATTTGCGATCTTGGTATGCCGGAGTTGAACGGCTGGCAGGTCGGGAAGGCCATCAAGAAGATTTGTAAGGATAAGGGAGTGCCGAAGACCCCCTTTATCCTTCTGACAGGCTGGGCCGGGCAGTTTGACGAAGAGCAAAAAATGATCGAAAGCGGGGTGGATGCAATTGTTGAGAAGCCGGTCGACATCACTAAACTCGTCGAGATCATCCGGGACGTAGTAACTCAAACTCCCCAAGTCTCTTGAACTACTCTGAAGGAGAAAAGGCTCCATTAGCCTCGCCAAGAATTTGACCGCAATGGACAAACTGTGGCGCAAGAAGAGTGTCAAGGACCTTCAAGCAGAGGCCCGGGCTGATTCTGGTCTGAAGAAGGCGTTGGGTGCTATCGATCTAATGGCCATCGGTATAGGAGCCATAGTTGGAGCTGGCATATTCGTTCTTACAGGCCAAGCCGCGGCTAACTATGCCGGACCCGCCATCGTCTTTTCCTTTATGCTCGCAGCAGTAGCCTGCGCATTGGCCGCACTATGTTACGCCGAATTCGCATCCATGATCCCTATAGCCGGGAGCGCATATACCTACTCGTACGCTACTTTGGGTGAGTTTTTTGCCTGGTTCATCGGCTGGGACTTGCTTGTTGAGTATTCCATAGGCGCCTCGGCAGTGGCAGTGGGTTGGTCCGGCTATGCAGTCAGTTTCTTGGATCAGATGGGAATCCATTTTCCGCCGCAGCTCGCGGCTCCCGCCGGGACCCAACTGGTGTTCTTGTCGGATGAATTAATCCGGACAATACAGATTTCGGCGCCCGCGGGATGGCACCAACTGAGTTCCTACAGTGAAGCTTTGCAACGGGCAGGCATATCGTTGGCAAATCTGGACCAGGCAACGGCAGTATTCAACTTGCCCGCGTTCGTCATCGTAGCCCTCTTGACCGCACTATTGGTGAAGGGAATTCGGGAATCGGCAATCTTCAACGCTATTATCGTAGTTGTGAAGGTCGCGGTTATTCTTGCTGTCATCGGAGTGGGAATCACGTTTGTGAATCCGGCCAACTGGACTCCTTTCGTTCCCCCCAATTCGGGCAAATTCGGGGAATTCGGGTGGTCCGGAGTCGTCAGGGGAGCGGCTGTCGTCTTCTTTGCCTACCTTGGGTTTGATGCCGTCTCCACCGCGGCGCAGGAGTCTCGCAATCCCCAAAGGGACATGCCCATCGGTATTCTGGGATCGTTAGTAATCTGTACCGTGCTCTACATTCTGGTTGCTCTGGTCATCACCGGCGTTGTCAGCTATTCAAGACTTGACGTGGCGGACCCGGTTGCAGTTGCCATCGACGCCATCGGAATTCACTGGCTGGCAGGCTTGGTAAAACTGGGCGCCATCGCCGGGCTAACCTCGGTAATTCTGGTTTTGTTGCTGGGTCAGCCGCGTATTATCTTCAGCATGGCCCGTGACGGACTGCTGCCCGCGTTTTTTGCCAAAGTTCACCCTCGATTCGGCACCCCCGCCAACACCACGATGATCAGCGGCTTGGCCGTGGCAGTGGTGGCTTCTCTGGTTCCTATCAGGCTTCTGGGGGAACTTGTTTCAATCGGAACGCTCGCGGCTTTCGCTGTTGTGTGTGCGGCCGTTCTGGTGCTTCGTTACAGAGAGCCCGACCTGCCAAGACCGTTTAAAACCCCCTGGGTGCCAGTTGTCCCCCTGTTGGGGATTGCTTGCTGTCTCTATTTGGCCCTAAGCCTCCCATTTGAAGCCTGGCTGCGTCTTTTGTTTTGGCTAATCATCGGTTTGGTCATTTACTTTCTGTATGGGGTGAGACACAGCCGCCAGAGTCTCAAATAGGAGGTCCTCGTTGAACACTAATCCTGCCGAGCCCTCAAGACATTCATTTGCGCGGCATTTCTTTAGACTGCGATCAAAAATGGTTCTGGGCTTCGGTTTTCTTTTCATAGTTGTCATGATTGTCGTAGTGATGGCCATGAACTTCGGGATACCTTATACTGCCTATTCCGGCTCATATGGTTATGAGCAGGCTCAAGTTCTCAACAAACTCGGGCTCATTGCAGACCTGACCAAGCAGAGTTTTCTCCATTGGCTGGACGACCTTAAAGTTGATGCAGCGGAATTTTCCGAGAGTGAAGTAGTTAAGTTATTGGTTGAGCGGCTTCAGGGAGTGCTTAAAAGAGAAACCGCGCGCGGAGCAAGTGGTGGGGAGTTGAGGCTTGCTCTTCTGACGGAAGCGAAATCCCAAGCTGTTACTGCCAAAGTGAAGCTGCTCCAAAACCCTTCGCACGGGTATCAGAAGATCCAAGTGGCAGACGTAAAGACAGGACTAATCCTATTCTCTACCGATGAAAGACTTGTGGGCGAAAGTGTCTCGGGGAAACCATCCTTCACGGGTGCTCTGGAAAGAATCGCGAATTCGTCCGTCGTTCCCGAGAAAGACGCTGTGAGCGGCAGCGTTTTTTTGGTTTTCTCTCACACCATCTCGGCCCAGCCTCTGCAAACACAGGGCCAGGAGATCGTGGTTGCAGTGGCGATGCTGTATGTGGACACCGAAGCTGTCGTCAAACCATTGTTGCATCCAAAGGTCTTCGGAGAAACCAGCGATGTTGTGCTGGTTGACCAGGCCACCAGAATCCTAATGCCGCTTAAATATCCTCTTGCAGATGGGACAAGAGCCAAAGTGTTGGAGCATGTGATCGAAACGGAACCGGTCCGGTTGTCCTTGCGAGGTGACGAAGGCGCCGTGATCAGCACGGATTATCGCGGCATGCAAATTCTGGCCGTTTATCGGCACGTCAACGTTACCCCCGGTCAGGTCTGGGGCCTTGTATTCAAGGTTGACCGGTCAGAGATATTAGGACCGCTGATGCAGAGGGTGGCCTATTCTTTCGTCATGGCTCTAATGGGCGTCGTGGCAGTTGCAGCAGCGGCCCTGTTTATCACTGATCGTATTGCGAGACCAATCGAGAGCCTGAGCAAGGTTGCTCAAGAGGTAAAAATGGGCAACCTTTCTGTTCGGGCGCCGGCCGTCGGTTCCGATGAAATTGGTAGTCTTTGCGCTATCTTTAACTCAATGATCGAACGCTTTGAGAACTGGCATCAAGAAGTTGAAAAAGAAGTTCAGACTCGGACCGCGGAATTGAGCAAGGCGAACGAAGACTTGGCTGCGGAAGTGACCCGGCGCATGGAGGCGGAAAAATCTCTGCAGTTGACCCTTTGGGAGTTGGAACGTTCCAACTCCGAGTTGCAGCAGCTTGCGTACGTGGCCTCACACGATTTGCAAGAGCCGCTCCGAATGATTTCAAGCTACGTGCAGCTACTGGAAAGGCGTTACAAAGGCAAATTCGACGATGACGCCGACGAGTTTATCGCTTACGCTGTGGACGGTGCCAAACGCATGCAGGGGTTGATCAGCGGCCTTCTCCAATTATCGCGATTAGGTACCCGCGAGACCTCTCTTGCGGCCGTTGATTGTGAGGTAGTTCTTGACCAGGCTCTAGCTAACCTGCAAGCCTCGATTGCGGAATGTTGTGCGCAAGTGACCCATGAGCCTCTCCCAACAGTTACGGCTGATTCTACTCAACTCATCCAACTGTTTCAAAATCTCATCGGCAATGCGGTCAAGTTTCGCGGGACCGAGACTCAGAGCATACATATTTCTGTCGAGCCAAAGAACGGCAAGTGGGTTTTCTCGGTCCGAGACAACGGTATTGGAATCGATCCGGAGCACTCCAACCGTATATTCGGAATATTCCAACGCCTGCACGGCAGAACAGAATACCCCGGAACCGGCATCGGTCTGGCGATTTGCAAGAAGATTGTTGAAGGCCACGGTGGCCAGATCTGGGTGGATTCCGAGTCGGGGAAAGGGGCGACCTTTTTCTTTACCCTGCCCGTAGGACAAGCAAGGTCAGCTGAGGGCTCATTGCCGCTACACGAAAGGGAGAAAAAATGAAACGGCATTTGATATGGATAATATTGAGCATTTGTGTCCTGGCTTTGCCGACAATGCCGACGTATTCGTCCGAAAAAGGCTCGGCCAAAAAGCCTGCCCCTGAAGATTGTCTCAAAATGCTCAAAGAAGGGAACGCACGGTTCGTTGCCGGCAAGTCTCTACACCCCCACAGCGACACGGCCCGCGTAAAACAAGCCGGCTCTGAAAATCAAAAGGATCACGCGTATGCCACTGTTCTGTCCTGCTCTGACTCTCGTGTGCCTGTGGAATTTATCTTCGACGCGGGGATTATGGACCTGTTTGTAGTGCGGGTTGCGGGAAACGTTGCCAATGTGGACGAGACCGGATCTATTGAGTACGGCTTGGCCCATGTGAACACTCCCATCTTGGTTGTTTTGGGACATACTCAGTGTGGCGCGGTGACCGCTGTGGCTGAGGCGGTTCAGGGGAAAGGCCACGCTTTGGAACGCAATATTCCCCCGCTTGTAGCACCTATCAAACCGGCTGTAACTCGGGCAATGACCCTCCGTCCTGAGGTCAAAGGCGAGGCCATAATTCCTTATTGCGTAGAGGAGAATGTCTGGCAGGCTATTGAGGACCTGTTCATGAAAAGCCCGGCCGTGAGGCATCTTGTGGCCACAAAAAAGGCCGTTGTGGTGGGAGCCATTTACGACGTCGGCGTCGGCAAAGTTAATTGGCTGCCCGAATCCAAGGTAGGAGAAATACTGAAGAAGGTATCCGAGTCCCCTGAACGGGCCTTGAACCCGATGGCCGAAACAAAACCTTAGAAGTGCTTGCTCAACCTCGCGTCGCTAAGATGATATGGATTCGCTTTCAGGGTGAGAAGACGCCCCTCATGGTAGAGGCAGACCCGCGCGTCTGCCGTCGCTTTGGGCGCACACTCAGGTGCGCCCCTACACAGGCCTGTTGCCCGCACACATGCCTCTGGATATTTATCGTCTGACCCCGCGATTTCGTATTACTCATGGGTTTTCCACCGTCTCCGGCTTACCAATTTTCCGAGTCAGGTAAAGAGCTTATGAAGTCTCTTAACTTGTCAAAGTAAGCCTGACCACCGACGAAATAAGTGTCATTGTGCCCGGCTCCTTGAATTGTCATGAATTCCTTTGGGGCCATTGTCGCATCGAACAGTTCTCGACCGAGATTAATAGGCACTATGTTATCACGGTCTCCATGAACGAAGAGAACGGGAGCTTTTATCCGACTGATCTTTTCCAGAGCGTTCAGTTTATGCCGCAGAAGTCCTCCGGGAACAGGCAACGGAAAGTGTACACGAGCCATGGCGGCCATGTGAGTGAAGGCAGACTCGAGGATGATGCCGGAGCAGGCGACCCGAACGCCCAGGTGCACCGCGGCTGTCCCACCGAGCGATCTGCCGAATATGACCAACTTAGAATTCTGCGCCAACGCATATTTTCGCGCCACCGTGTAAGCAGCTTCGGCATCCAAATAGAATCCGGCTTCGGTTATTCGGCCGCTGCTTTGTCCGTAGCCTCGATAATCAAAGATGAATACATTCAGCCCGATGTCGTGCAGGCGTCGAAGGTTATCGACTCTATGCGAGATGTTTCCTGCATTCCCATGGCAGAAGAGCATTAGCGCGGAACAGCCTACCGCGGGGATCATCCAGCCGTGCAAACGCACCTCGTCGGACGCATTGAACCAGACATCCTCATAATCCAGCAGCGCTTCCGCAGGGGTACATAACAAGAAGGGATCGGGAAAGAATATCTGGCTTTCAACGAATCGATCCAGCAGCTCGCCGGTGAAGTTCACGAAAATCTCCCCTTTCAAGGATAACGAGTTTAAGCTCGGGTATTACAGGTTGCCACCCAAAATTAGTCCCAGAAATTCCTTTTCAGCCGAGATTTCGAGTGAGGAAGAGTCATCCCGGAAGCAAGTTTTGCCCGGGTCGAACTGAACCCTCCTGAAGTATGATTCCTGGCCCGCGTCGAAGCCTCGTCTATCCCGCAATGTGTCCAAGACTTTTCGCCATGCTCCATCGGGCACGGAAAAGACCCCTTCCTCTACCTCCGATTTGTCCAACCGCAGATCTTGAGCGGAGGCTACAATCAGTCGGTTCGTGAAGATGCTACTCTCGTGGGGTGAGAAGTACTGGGCGAAGTACACGCTCGGAAAAACCGCTGCAACCGTATTGTCTATGCCGTCAAAGACACGTTTTTCACCGCGAGAGCCCACGTTCATGGCCAGAATTCCGTTTGGAGTCAATCTCTGCTTGACCTGGGCAAAGAACTCGGCTGTGGCCACATGATACGGGATGTGCGGCGGGCGGAACATGTCCACAATTATTACGTCGTATTGTGTCCGAGTGGTTTTCAGAAAGAATCTGCCGTCGCTTATGTGGATATTGAGGTGCTTTACAAGAGAAAACGGGAAATGAGGCTTTGCGGCAGAGATCAGTCCGCTGTCGATCTCAACACCATCGATAATAACATCGGGATAAGACCGGGATATCAAGTACGGAGCGCAGGCTCCTCCAAGTCCCAGGACGAGCAATCGCCCCGGGGATCGCCCGTTGAGCACCTCGTATGTGCGGGGGACGATTGCAAAGAGGTCTTGCCATGATTCCGTGTAGGATTGACCCTCAACCCACATGGACTGCATTCCAAACCCCGCTTCGGTAAGCAAGAGCGTGGCGTGAGGCCGGTTCCCACCGGTCTTGTTTTCCATCGGCGCACGATATATCCGTACGAGTTGATAATTGGTTTCCTTCGACTCAACTAGGTACGGCCCGTGCTTTGTCCCGGCCGCTTGAATCCCCAACATTAGTGCAAACAACAGAACCAGGATGGCCATGCCCCAAAAGAAGAACCTTGCTTGCTTTATGGACCAGAGGGTGACGCAGAGAAGTAGTCCGCCGAACACTAGAAACGAAATCCGGGTCCCCACGAGAGGAATAAGGACCAGGGCTGGAAGAAACGTCCCGAGAATGGACCCGAGAGTGGAAAAAGCGAAAACCTTCCCTGCAATGCGCCCCACCGCTGTGGAAGTCAGCGAATCGAGCCGAATGATGAATGGACTGGTCATTGCTAGAATGACGACAGGAACAGAAATCAAGACCGCGCAAATTACTAAAGCAATAATGATATTGTAACTTCCGGCCCCGGAATCACCTGATGAGGCGGCAGCTTGCTCTGCGAATCTGTCGAGGGTGATCTCCATCACTGGCTGCGTTATA
>Ga0209039_10002930_pt1 | contig 13851 bp, 10 predicted proteins | sample BogFormECP12_OM1_FD_188238 | JGI IMG/M metagenome (GOLD analysis project Ga0209039, IMG submission 188238) | Bog forest soil microbial communities from Calvert Island, British Columbia, Canada - ECP12_OM1 (SPAdes) (version 2) | ecosystem: Environmental > Aquatic > Freshwater > Wetlands > Bog ...
AGCCGCAACAGTGGCCGAAATCGCTAAGATAGTATTGGCACAGCGTCCGGTACAGCAACTGGTCATAGTGGATGACTGCTCGCAAGATGGCACCTGGGACCAACTGCAGCCAATTGCGCAAGTCGAACCGCGTATCAAGCTTATCCGGCACGAGGTGAACAAAGGCAAGGGCGCGGCGTTGCGCACGGGTCTGGCGTACGCAACTTCGGAAATCGTCATTATCCAGGATGCGGATCTGGAATACGACCCGGCCGAGTATTGGTGTTTGATTACACCAATTCTTTCTGGTAAGGCGGACGTGGTGTACGGTTCACGATTTCGCGGCGGGAGCGGCGCTTGCCGGGTGCTCTATTACTGGCATTCGGTCGGGAACAAGTTTCTCACCATGTGCTCGAACATGGCCACGGATTTGAATCTCACGGACATGGAGACATGCTACAAGGCCTTTCGCCGCGAGGTAATTCAGAAGATCCGAATCGAGGAAGACCGCTTCGGTTTCGAGCCGGAAATCACGGCCAAAGTTGCAAAGGCAAAGGTCCGTATTTACGAGGTTGGAATTTCATACAGTGGTCGCACCTACGCCGAGGGTAAAAAAATTGGCTGGCGAGATGGTTTTCGTGCCTTGTGGTGCATATGGAAATATAACTACTGGAAAAAATAACCAATTTGCCCAGCGCATTGGCTCAGACGACCGATTTTGAATTCCTCACGCTGAGCGGAATTATTAGACTATCCTTTCCTTTGACCGGATGCGGAGTTCCCCGCCGTTACGGAATCTGCGCCATAGGCAACTCGAGTATCGGGGTCCGCTTGCCGTCCTTTACTGCGTAGGCCCACAACCCATGAAAGTTCTCGCGCAGTCCGGGATGCGTCTTCAGAAACGCGCTCAGCACGGCAATCGCTTCCGTCCGCTGCGCCGCTGGGTCAGTGATTCCGATCGATTCGTAGACCACACCCAGGTCGGCGTGCAGCAGCGTCGGGTCTATACGCACCGCGTCGATCTTCCAGGTGCGCGGGCCGTCCGGCATTGTCAATGGAAACACATCCTGCGGAGAATTTTTAATCGCCGCCTGCTCGGCCCCAAGTTTTTCCAGGTTGGGCGTGGAGAGAATATCCACCGGCAGCAGCAGAAACCGCGCGGTCTCATAGGCGTACCAGGCAGCCCACGGCTGGTCTGCACTAGCCAGCTGGCGGGCGTGCGTCCACCACCAGACGCCATCCTGCCCGTCGAGAGCGCCGGGCCGGACGGTCAGGCCGCCCAGCCTCCATCCCGAAGCAGGGCCGTCCCAGACCAGGATAAAGCCCAATTGCCCGGCATAGGGCGCTCCAGCCGCATCGGCCAGCACCACGGCGTATCGTCCCGGCGGAAGCGACCGCATGGTCAGGGTCACGGTCATCGAACCGCGGGCGCTGGTGCAGAAAAACTGTGTGTCAGCGGGTGCTGCCAGGCTGGTTGCGTCCAGCAGGTACAGGCTGCGCAGCTGAATCTGCCCGCCCTTTATCAACGACGCGGAAGACTCGACCACCCCGCGCATTCCCTCCCACTCCTGGGCTAGGGCAGGCAGCAGTGCTGCTTTCAGCGCGACAAAATCCTGCTCGGCCACGGCCACGGCCAGCCGCCCCCCGGTTGCCGCCAACTCTGCGCGGTCCCGCGGCAGCAACCCGGCCTGAGTGGTGCAACTTGTGGCGCAGACCGGCGCAGGGGTGGCAAAGACTGCCAGCAATACCACCGGCGCGGCAAAAACCTTCCAGCAGAGGCGCATCTGTTAAACCCTCTCCGGCTCGCGAAAACTCTTGTGCGAGCGTCCTCGGGCCACTGTTAGTCTAGTACAGTAGAGCGGCAACGGCATGCCGCCTCCGGATGACTCTTCCAAACAGAGAAGCTTCTGACGGAAGACAACCATCGGAACCCGGCACAGAGATTCAATCACCGGGACCAGAGACCAATTACCATGCGCATTGACCTTACGCACAACTCCCCGGTTTTGCCCGGAATCCTCCGCTCGCGGGGGCCTGCGCTCATGGCGGTTCTTGCCGCGTCGCTGTGCGGAGCGCAGATAATGGCCGCACAGGCGCCGACAACCTCTGTCCCATCAGCACCGGCGCACAAGCCAGCTCATCCGCATAAGCCTCCGGTCACGTCGAATGCACAATCCTCAATTACTCCGGCAGCGGCAACGGTTCCCGAGCAGGAAGCCCCAAAATGGCCGGTCAACGAAAAGCCCCTTCCGGCCACGGTCACCTGGGATAGCCAGGGCCTGCGCATTGACGCCACCAACTCCAGCCTTGCGCAAATCCTGGCAGATGTGTCCACTGCTACCGGCGCAACAGTGGAAGGATTCGACACCGACCAGCGCGTCTTTGGCGTTTACGGACCCGGCCCGGCGCGTGATGTGCTCAGCCAGCTTCTGCAAGGCTCCGGTTACAACGTCATTCTGGTCGGAGACCAGGGCCAGGGAACCCCGCGGCTGATAGTTCTCAGTCTCCGCCACGCAGGAACGACAACTGCAGCCGCCAATTCCACTCCAGCCCCGGCTAATGACGAAGACTCCGACACGGAGGAGCAGCCGCAGCCGGCTGCGTCGCGTGTCCAGCCTGTCTTCCCGCCCGGCAGGCAGCCGCTCACTCCGCAGCAAATGCAGCAGCAAATGATGCAGCAGCGCCCGCAGCCGGTGCAACCGCAACCGGTACAACCGCCCAACAATCCTCAGAACTAACCTCCGATTTCGGCGATAATATCTCTACCAACTTTTAAGGAGGTCCCGCTATGCCAGAACCAACCATTGCCCAAAAGAGTCCTTACGCTGTCCAGGTCGAAGCCGGCAAGAGCTACTTCTGGTGCGCCTGCGGCCTGAGCAAAGGCCAGCCCTTCTGCGATGGCAGCCACAAGGGCACCGGATTCACGCCTGTAAAATTCGAGGCCACAGAATCCAAAACCGCCCACTTCTGCGGCTGCAAGCACAGCGCCAATCCGGTTCTCTGCGACGGCAGCCACAAAAAACTCTAGCCTGTTCCGCTTGCGGACATTTGATTTCATTCATGCCCATCACTCACATCTCGGTGCGCGGGGCGCGCCAGCACAACTTGCGCGACATTCATGTGCGCATCCCGCGCAACACGCTCACCGTAGTCACGGGCCTCAGCGGCTCGGGCAAGAGCTCGCTGGCCTTCGATACCATCTATGCCGAGGGCCAGCGCCGCTACGTAGAGACGCTCTCGGCCTACGCGCGCCAGTTCCTTGACCAGATAGAGCGGCCCGACGTGGACTCCATCGAGGGACTCTCGCCGGCCATCTCCATCGAGCAGAAGACCACCAGCCGCAGTCCGCGCTCCACGGTGGGAACCATCACCGAAATCTACGATTACCTGCGCCTGCTCTACGCCTCGATTGGCACGCCTCACTGTCCCAACTGCGGAAAGCCCATCGCCCACCAGACGGCGGATCAGATCGTCCAACGCATTCTCGAACAGGGCCGCGGCGAGCGCGTCACCGTGATGGCGCCCATCGTTCGCGGGCGCAAGGGCGAGTTCAAGGAGTTGCTTGACCAGCTTGACCGGCAGGGCTTCCGCGCCCGCGTTGACGGCGAGCTGATGGACCTCTCAGAGCCGGTTCTGCTCGACCGCCGCAAGAATCACACCATTGAAGCGGTTGTCGATCGCATTCTGCTCAAGAGCCCCGCGGCTGACGCGCCCCCGCTTCCCCCCGGTAAGCCCTCGGTGGAAAAGCGCCTCGACATGGCCGTCGCCAAGGCCCTGCAACTGGCCAACGGTCTGGTGCTTGTCGCCGTCGCAGGCGGCCAGAATCCTCAGGAACAGTTGTTCTCCTCCAGCATGGCCTGTCCCGACTGCGGCCTTGACGTGCCCAAACTGGAGCCGCGCAGCTTCAGCTTCAACTCCGCCTTCGGCGCCTGTCCGGAGTGCCATGGCCTGGGCTCGCTCTACGATCTCGACCCCGCCAAGGTTATCACCGACTGGTCGAAGCCGCTGCTGGACGGCGGCCTCGGTCCCGGCTCGTCCTCGCAATACCTTCTCAAGCTCATAACGCTGGCCGCCGACCGCTACAAGATCGACCTCAAAGTACCCTTTGAGGAGCTGCCCCCGCGCCAGCAGCACCTTCTGGTCTACGGCCCGCCCAAAGGCGAAGCCCCGCGCACCGGATTCCACGGCATTCTGAGCTATCTGCGCGACAGTATTGAAGAAGCGCGCAGCGATACCTATCGCGAATGGATGATGAGCTACATGTCCGCCACTCCATGTTCCGTCTGCCGCGGCAAGCGCCTGCGCCCGGAGTCGCTGGCGGTCAAGATCGGCGGCCTCTCCATCGCCGACTTCACAGCCCTGCCGCTCAACCGCGCTCTTTCTGCGGCCATCAACCTGAACTTCACCCAACGCGAGTCGCTGATTGCCGAGCGCATCCGCCAGGAGATTGCCGAGCGGCTGGAGTTTCTCTGCGCCGTGGGCCTCACCTACCTCTCGCTGGACCGCAATGCCGCCACGCTCAGCGGTGGCGAAGGGCAGCGCATCCGGCTGGCCACGCAGATCGGCTCCCGGCTGCGCGGCGTGCTCTATGTACTCGATGAGCCCTCCATCGGCCTGCATCAGCGCGACAACAACCGCCTGATTCAGGCCCTGGAAAGGCTGCGCGACCTGGGCAATACCGTATTGGTCGTCGAACACGACGAAGAGACCATTCGTCACGCCGATTACGTTCTCGACCTCGGCCCCGGCGCCGGCCGCCTGGGCGGCCAGGTCGTTGCTCAAGGAACGCCGGCGGAGATCATGGCCTGCCCCGAGTCGCTCACCGGCCGTTATCTCTCCAACACCTCCGGAATGTTGCAACGCGTTCGCCCGCGGCCCCTCTCCGGCAAGTGGCTTACCGTCACCGGCGCGCGCGAGCATAATTTGCAGGACGTCACGATTCGCATCCCTCTGGGCTTGATGACCCTGGTCACCGGCGTGAGCGGCTCGGGCAAGAGCACTCTGGTCAACGATATTTTGTACCGTTCTCTGGCCAAGAGCATCTACGGCTCGCGCGAAGAACCCGGCGCACACGATGCCATCACCGGAGCCGAGCAGATCGATAAGGTAATCCGCATTGACCAGTCGCCCATCGGCCGCACGCCGCGCTCTAACCCTGCCACCTACACCCAGGTCTTCTCGCCCATTCGCGACCTCTTTGCCATGCTGCCCGAAGCCCGCGAACGCGGCTATAAGCCCGGCCGCTTCAGCTTCAACGTGGGCGGTGGTCGCTGCGAGGCATGCCAGGGCGATGGGCAACGGCGCATCGAAATGAATTTCATGCCTGACGTCTACGTGCTCTGCGAGGTGTGCAACGGGCGTCGCTACAACCAGGAGACGCTGGCCGTAAAATTTCACGGCCACTCCATCGCCGACATCCTCGAGCTGACCATCGAAGACGCGCTCACGGTGCTGGCCGACGTTCCACAGGTGCGCCAGAAGCTGCAAACCCTGGTGGATGTGGGTCTGGGCTACGTGCATCTGGGGCAGAGCGCGACCACGCTCTCCGGCGGTGAGGCGCAACGCATGAAGCTGGCCCGCGAACTGAGCAAGCGCCAGACCGGCCGGACACTTTATTTGTTGGATGAGCCAACCACCGGTCTGCACTTCGATGACGTGCGCAAGCTGCTCGAAGTCCTCCACCGGCTCACCGACCTGGGTAACTCGGTCATCATCATCGAGCACAACCTCGACGTAATCCGCAACGCCGACTGGATTATCGACCTCGGCCCCGAGGGCGGCGAGGATGGCGGCCGCATCGTTGGCCAGGGACGCCCCGTGAAGATTGCCTCTACTCCCGGCTCTTTCACCGGCCAGTTTCTCAAACGCTATTACACCTCCAGCAGCGGCCGTCTTGCACCTTCCGAACTCGACGATAATTCCGCTGATGTTGATTTGGCTTGCGCGCCAGACGCCCCATCCGCTTCGCAGCCTTATGCGGAAGGTATCGCAGACCTTAAACCTTCTCCAGCATCCCAAAAGGCAATCACCAGCGAGCCTGCCACGCGCAAGCGCTCAACCACAAAGATTACCGCCACGGAACGATCCGCAACCCGCAGAAAGAAGACGGAGCAGCCATGAACGACCTCGAATCCATGCCACAGGAGCCGGAGGCAAATCCATTCACCACTCCCGGCCAGGTTCTGCCGCAAGCTGCTCAGCCCACCAACGACGCAGCGGAACTCATTCATTCATGGCCGCAACCCGAGGCCGTTCCGTCCACGCGCATTCCCCATCTCGGCCATCTCGCCCTACTGGCGGTGTTTCTGTTCGTTGGGGCCCTGTGCATGACGGCGGCGATGATGGTTGCCCTGCACTTCCATCTGGAGGGCGTCACCACGCAAGACCAGATCAAGAACAATGTTCATTACCTTCTGGGCACCGAGGCGGTCCTTTATCTCGTCACACTAGCTCTCAGCGTGCCTATTTTTCCGCTGCTTTGGAAAAAGAGCTTCTTTGCCGGCATCCACTGGCGCGGCGCAACGGCTCTCCGGTTGGGTTGGAGGTTGCCCGCCATCGCCCTGGGCTGCTTTGTTCTGGCAGTCATCGACGATAAGCTGCTGCCCGGACCGGAGCACGCCCCCATCGAAGATTTTTTTCGTACTCCGGGCGCTGCGTGGCTGATGTTCGCCTTCGGCGTCACCATTGCACCCTTCTTTGAGGAGATCGGCTTCCGCGGTTTTCTGTTGCCATCTCTCGCCACGGCCTGGGACTGGGCTATCGAAAAGAGCACCGGCAAACCCGCCCGCCCACTCGACGCTAACGGTCACCCCCAGTGGTCCATCTACGCCATGGTCTTCGCCTCCGTCATCACCACGATCCCCTTCGCCCTGATACACGCCGAACAGCAAGGTCATTCGCTCGGTCCGTTTGTCCAGGTGCTTGCGGTTAGCTTTGTACTCTGTGCGGTGCGCATCAAGACCCGCTCACTAGCCGCCAGCACTCTGGTCCACGCCTGCTATAACTTCATGCTCTTTTCCACCATGCTCGTCGCCACCGGCGGATTCCGGCATTTCGACAAGATGTGAAAGGCCCAAACCGACGCCGTTACAATCGAGATCCGCGCCGGACACATCGGCCAGCTTGGCGCGAAGCAGCCGCAGCCAAGCCTGCCTACTGGACGAACGTCGTAATGCTCTGCGCGGGCAGGCTGGTTGTGAACGAATTGCTCGACACACTGATCGGGCTCAAGGCCGTCAGGCCCCCGCTCGATGTGGTCTGGTAGGGAGTCAGTGTGGTCACTGTCTTGTTCTGAATCGTGAATTGCAGCGACGACGACGAGGTGTTCGAGTTAATCGCTACAATCACCGCGTGTCCGCTCCCCGAGTAAGCCGATACATACACCCCCGAGGTTGGGCTTGCGGTGGCGTTCACGCGCACATAGCCCGGTCTCACGAAACGGGCGAATTGGGCCAATGCATAGCCGTAGTAGGTCGGATTGCCGGTGGCGTCGATCAGCCCATAGTTGGTGACTCCGCTGCCTGGGTTCCAATCCGCCACCCACCACCAGAAATAAGCGTTGTATTCGGCCGTGGTCAGCGAGTTGTGAATCTCCTCGGCCGCCGCCAGCCCATCGGCAATCGCCGGCTGCGCTCCTGCCGGCGTCAGATAGTGCTCGGTCATCCACACTTCCTTGCCTTTGCTTACGGCATTGGTGTAGTAGGACGGCGTTGTTCCGTAGATATGCCCGGCAATGATCCCTATATTGCCAACCGCACTCGCATCGTTCAGCGCCGGGTCGGAATAACTCGTGTTGAAGCTCTCCGACTCGGGCATGATCAGCTTCGTAGTCAGCACTGAAGCATTGTTCGCCACCCACGTGTCCATCTGCGCGCCCGTCCACACGCACGACTCGTAGGTCACGTTGGCGTCCGGCTCGTTCTGCATTGAGATACCGTAGAGAGTCACGCCGCCGCCCGACATGTAGGTGACAAAGCTCTCCAGATACGTGGCGTAGGAGCCATAACTTGACGTATTCAGCGAACCCATAACGGTGTTGCTGTTGCTCTTCATCGCCGCCGGTGGAGTCCACGGGGTGGCAATCACGCTTGCTCCCAATGCCTGAGCCTCCTGCGCGTTTCCCAACTCGGTCGCCCAGTTCGCCGAGCCGCCCGGATCGATGCGCACCCGCAGCAGGCTCAATCCCAATTGTCCGCTTCCACCGCCAAAGAGCGTACTTGCCTGCGCGCTCGTCAGCTCCGGCATCCATGCCGTCGAGCCTCCAAACCCGCGGATCGTCTGGTTGGAGACGCCGAAGTCCACCGTAACCGATGCCGTCGTCGTGGTTGTTGTGGTCGTCGTTGATCCTGTATTCGACCCTCCCCCGCAGCCTGCAACGCTCATTGCCGCCGCAAGAAGCACACAAACTCTCTCAAATCGCATGAAGTTTCCTTCCCTTTCGATACGGAATACTGACATCGGCTTAGCGGAATAAACTTTACCATATCTCGCGAACAGTCCACAGCTTTGTTGCACACACCGTAATCTTTGGACGCATTTCTAATGCCTAACAACAGCCCCAATCCTCTTCATTTTCTCGAACTTGACCACTATCCGCGTACCCGGCCCATCAACCCCCGTTCAGGCTCGGACCTGCTCCCCGCTTCTGGTCTCCCATACCCACTTCCATGCTCTCGCATCATCCAGCCGTTATCCTGTGTATAGACGCTGACAAGCCGCATCGTCGTATGGACCTCTACGAGAAAATCCGCAGCCTGCCCACGCAGCCCGGCGTATACCTCTACAAGAACGCCGAAGGCGTGGTCATCTACGTGGGCAAGGCGAAGAACCTGCGCGCCCGCGTCCGCTCTTATCTTCTGGAAGCCGCGCAGGCCGACGCCAAGACCGGCTCGCTGATGCGCGAGGCCGTCGATCTCGATTACATTCTTGTGGGCAACGAGCCCGAGGCCCTTGCTCTCGAGACCAACCTCATCAAAGAACGCAAGCCGCGCTTCAACATCCTGCTCAAAGACGACAAGAGTTACCCCTACATCAAGCTCACCATGGCCGACCGCTTCCCCAAGATCTTCGTCACCCGTCGATTGCTCAAAGACGGAGCGGCCTACTTCGGCCCGTACTTTCCCGGCAGCCTGGCCAACCGCGTGGTCGAGCTGATTCACCGCAGCTTCCTGATCCCCAGCTGCAAGGTCGATCTCTCCCGCTATCACCCGCGCGCGTGCCTGCAGTACTACATTCATCGCTGCCTGGGGCCCTGCGTCGCGGAGCTGACTACGCCGGAAATCTACGCGAGCGCCGTGCGCGACGCGCGCCTGCTGCTGGAGGGCCGCCACGCCGAGCTCGAACGCACGCTGACCGCGCGCATGACAGCCGCCGCCGAAGCCGAGCAGTTCGAGGCCGCAGCCAAGTTGCGCGATCAGCTCTCCACCATCCATCAGCTACAGGAAAAGCAGCGCGCCGCCACCGCCGAGCAGGGCGACGACACCGACGTCTTCGGCTATCACTACGAGGACGGCAACCTCGCCGTCAACCTCTTCCACGTCCGCGCCGGCAAGATTGTCGACCGCCGCGAGTTCTTCTGGGAGGATATGCCGGTACTGCTCGAAGCAACCACCAGTGATAATTCAGAATCGCCCTTCCACGCGGGTTCTGTCTTCTCCTCGCTCCTCAAGCAGCTCTACATCGATCAGCGCTACGTCCCGCGCTCCATACTCGTTCCATCAGACTTCGACGACCGCGAAGCCCTGGCCGCCCTGCTCACCAATCGCACCGGCCATCGCATCGAGATCGCCGTGCCGCAACGCGGAGAAAAACGTTCGCTCGTCGATCTTGCCGGCCAGAACGCCAAGCAGTCCTACATTCAGCGCTTCCGCGTTCTCGAGCCATCGCGCAAGGCGATTCAGGAGGCGCTGGCCGACACGCTCATGCTGCCCGAGCTGCCCCGCCGCATCGAGTGCTTCGACATCTCCCACATTCAGGGCGCGGAAACCGTAGCTTCGCTGGTCGTCTGGGAAGACGGCAAGATGAACAAGCAGGCCTATCGCAAGTTCAAGATCAAAACCGTCGCCGGCGTTGACGATTTCGCCTCCATGCGCGAGGTGGTCACGCGCCGCTATCGCCGCCTGCTCGATGAAAAGCAGCCCTTGCCCTCGCTGGTGCTGGTCGATGGCGGCTTGGGCCAGCTTCACGCCGCCGCAGAGGCGCTGGAATCCCTCAATTTCGCCGCGGCAGGCCTGTCCATGCCGCCGCTGGCTTCGATTGCCAAGCGCGAAGAGATCATCTACCTCTACGGCAACGAGGAGGAGCCTGTTGTCCTCGACCGCCGCTCGCCGGTGCTGCATCTGGTCCAGCTCATCCGCGACGAGAGCCACCGTTTTGCCGTCGGCTACCATCGCCAGCGCCGCGCCATGCGCGACCGCGACTCCGAGCTGCTGAACATTCCCGGCGTCGGCCCGCAAACTCGCCAACGTCTGCTCACCCACTTCGGCAGCCTGCGCGAGGTGCAGCTGGCCACCGCCGAGTCGCTGGCCGCCGTCGTTCCAAGCAAAACCGCCGAAACCATCTGGCGGCATTTTCATGAAACACAGCCGGTAACCTGAACTATGCACCACCACAGGACGGTTCATTCTGAATTCACGGACCGCCTACCGGATCGGCGATCATCCGGGAAAACTCACAGTCCCGGCTTCCATCCGCTAGGCCCGGCAGTGCAATATGGTTACAGAGGTTAAAGTCTGTTGAATTTCGCTTTTCATTCCCCCAGCGAGAAATCTGCTATGTTTCCCCAGCCAACGTGGCAGCAGCTTGAGAAATGGCGCAAATTGTTAACGCAATGCGCCCGCAAACCCAACCGGAGAAGCGTCCATGCCCTGCGCAGCCTTACCTTGCGCCTGCAAGTAGGGTTGGAATATTTCCTGAGCAAGCAGGCTGCGAATCCCGCCGCTGCGCGTGCGTTTCAGCATTGGTGCAAAGACGGGAAGAAGCTGCGCAAGGCGCTTGAACCAGTGCGCAATGCAGATGTGTATCTGGCTCGTCTCGATAGCCTCCGCAGCACTGGAGAAGCGTCAGAAGGCGAGAAGCATCTGAGCCCCCGCTGCATCCGTGAAATCGACAAACTAGAAGACCGGATAAAAAAACAGCGCAAAGCGGGGATCAACAAGCTGATGGACGCCATCGATGCTCGCGGCAAACGGCTGAACAGATTTAGCAAAGAGTTGGAAGCGGAATTGGCGCCGCACATGCTTTCAAGGGTGCATTCGACTGCTCCGGAGGCTTTGCGGATATTTGCTGAACTGGCCAGCAAATTTCCCAATCTCGACGCCGGCAACCTGCATGCATATCGCAAGCGTCTCAAGCAAGCGCGATATCTGGTTGAGATCTCGGCCGCTGCAGATCCCCTGGCTAAGCGGTTGGCCGCCGCATTTAGGAGGATTCACTATGCCTCCGGAGAGTGGAACGACTGGCAGGAACTCGCCAGGAAAGCTGGCCGCATTCTTTCCGGCCACAGCGAACAGGACGGTCTGATTCCGGTGCTGGAGGCTCTGGCTGCAAAGGCTCTGCATCGGGCACTCGGTCAATGCCGGAGCACTGCGGCACGCTTCCTGAAGAACGTTAGCAATGTGCGACCTTTCCCGCCGAGAAAGCCGGTTGCTGCAGATACTGGTTTCCAGTATGAAGATAAACATCACCAAGCGGCCACCCGTTAAACGGAATTTCTGTATTGTTCTCCCCGCAGCAAGCCACTACCGAGCCGCTCGCCGCCGTCGTGTCGCGCAAAACCGCCGAAACCATTTGGCGGCATTTTCATGAAACCCACCCGGCAAGCTCTTGAACGGCCTCTTTGCGAGCCAACACCTACGCTGCTCGCAAGCCCATCCCCTGTTGCTCAATCAGGCGCTTCATCAAACCTTTACGTGCAAAACTATGCATTTTGAAAGAAAATAGAGTTAGATGAAATTTCCCGACGACAACAAGAGGAACGCTTGACACAAACACAAATTGATATTCCCCGCTGGACCGCCCCGGAGTTTGAGCGGTTGGTCTTTGAAAGCAAGCCAAAAGTTGCGGTCTTCGATTGCGATGGAACACTGTGGGACGGCGACGCCGGTTATGGCTTCTTGGCCTGGACGCTGGAGAAGGGCCTGGTTTCGCGCTCTACCAGCGACTGGGTCGATACCCGCTATCGCGACTACCTGGCCGGCAATGTGAGCGAACTGGATATGTGCGGCGAGATGGTGCAGATTTACGCAGGCCTGCGCGAACAGGAACTGCGCGACGCCGCCGCCCGCTACGTGCGCGAGTTTGTTCAGCCGCGCGTCTTCGCCGAGATGGAAGCGCTGGTGGCCGCGCTCAAAAAAGTTGGCGTCGAGATTTGGGCCGTCAGCTCCACCAACAAATGGGTGGTCTCTGAGGGAGTGCGCAATTTCGGCTTTGCGGAAGAGCGCATCCTGGCCGCCGAGGTGCGTGTCACCGGGGGCCTTATCACCAGCGAGATTCTGGATGTGCCCACCGATGAAGGCAAGTCCGAAGCGCTCAAGCGCGTTGGGATACCGCGCCCCGATGCGGCCTTCGGCAACTCCATCCACGACCTGGCCATGCTCGAGATGGCGCGCAATGCCTTTCCCGTCAACCCCTCTGCGGAATTGTTAGAAGCGGCGGCAAAGAACGGCTGGGGATACTTTATGCCTGAGGCTGCCGAGGGCGGCAAATAAAAGTTCAACCCGCTGAAAAATCAGTATCTTTCTTCCAGCCGCGCCAGCACCTGCTCCACCAGGCGCTCCAGTTTAGCGCTGATTCCCTCTGCCGGAAGTGTCACATCACGGAGGCGCGCATCCGGAAAGCCTAGACGCTGCTTCAGCGCCAGAATCTCCCGCATCTTGCTTTCGGGAATGAAAGTGAGCGGCTTTCCGATCTGCTGGGCCAACAGGTAAGTTTTGCAGCAGGTTTCAAAGATTTCCACCAGCCATTCGGCATGGGTGGCCGTGTCTGCCCAACATACGATGCCATGGTTGGTAAGCAGGATGGTGTTGTGATCCATGACAAAGGGCAGCACCGTCTCGGCAAAGGCTTTAGTGCCGGGGGTTTCGTAAGGAGCTACCGCTGCCGGACCGATAAATAATTCATACTCGGTGATCAGCCCGTTGGGCGGTGTGGAACCGGTGGCGGCAAAGGCCGTCGCGTAAGGCGGATGGCAGTGCACCACGGCGCGGGCCTGCGGGTTGGCCTTGTAAATCTCCAGGTGCAGCAGCAGTTCGCTGGTCCGCGAGCGCTCTCCGGCCAGGATGTTGCCGTCCAAATCAGAGAGGCAGATGTCAGCATGTTCCAGGTCGCCCTTGCTCAGCATGGTGGGTGTGCAGAGCACGTAGCTCGATCCTAGCCGGACGCTGATGTTACCGCCGTTGCCATCTACATACTGCCGCTCCCACAGCTTGCGGCCGACACGGAGGATCTCCTTCCGGAAGGCCTCGGCCTCAGGGGAACTGGCGGCAGCCAGAGGCGTGATTTCCTCAACCTTCAGGGTCTCGGCATTAGACGCAACGCCGGCCTTGGAAGCGGCCTGTGCTGCTTCCCTGCCCTTCTCCGCGGCTGAAACCGCCGTTTGCTGCATCCTTGACCTCACACCCACACCCGGACAGAATTGCCGGGCTCCGGCAATCACCGGCATCTCTTCAAATTATATAGAGTGCCGTACTAACGTTAGCCCCAAGCCAGCAATACCAACCTGGAGAACCAACCTGGAAATGCAATGTAGTTCACAGTTTCACAGTTACACAGGAAATAGGGGGGAGGGGGGTGGGGGTGGGGGCCCATGGTATAAACCGGGCGGATGTCCGACATATTAGACCGGGAGCATCTCCGACACTGCGACGAGGAGCG
>Ga0209039_10002931_pt1 | contig 13849 bp, 10 predicted proteins | sample BogFormECP12_OM1_FD_188238 | JGI IMG/M metagenome (GOLD analysis project Ga0209039, IMG submission 188238) | Bog forest soil microbial communities from Calvert Island, British Columbia, Canada - ECP12_OM1 (SPAdes) (version 2) | ecosystem: Environmental > Aquatic > Freshwater > Wetlands > Bog ...
GTCCACCACGTGTTTTCGAGACCCTGGAGCGTAGCTGACTGTGCCATGACCGAGGCGTTGATACTCTGCTCAAGCGCTCTGCCGGTGCCGTTGTACTCCCTGAGCGAGGATTTTGCGGTGGAGATAAAGTTCGTGCGGTCTGATTTAAGCTGCGATTCCGCCTGCTGGATCTCCTCGCCGGTGGTCATCGACTGCACTGACGTAACGGTGCCGGTAAACTGCGATTCGATTGCAGAGAGTGGGGCGGTCCCGGCGCCATTGCTGATGGTGCCGATATAGCTGATCGCCCCGTCCATCTGTGCCTCTCCCTTGGCCCCGGCATACGCCACGAAGGCCTGCATCGCTGTGATGTGTTCAGGATTGGTGTTCCATGCGTTCCCGCTGGCGGAAGACGCGGCCACCGGCATGACGCCAAGAACGAGGCAGATCATACAGAGGCTGCCGATCAGGATTATTCTTGTGTGGTTCATTGTGTTCACCCTGGTATTATTTCCGTATGATGCCCTTGCACTCCGTGCAGGTCGCATCTGCCCCTGATGTTGCCGGCCCGTGGGTATATATTTCCATGATTGCCCGGGTAACGGTATTGAACCGCAGGGTTAGAAGAGATAAACCGGTCCGGGTATATACCGGTCCGGGCCGGATATGGGGCGCATTCCCCGAAAAGGACGCCCACTGCACCGTTTGCCGACAGGAAAGGCTGTATACCCTCAAAAGAAATATTAGAGATCATGCAATACACAATCGTCCTTGAACCCAACGCAGAAGGCGGTTTTGCCGCCCGCTGCGTTGAGCTTCCGGGGACTGTCAGCCAAGGTGCAGACAAAGGAGAGGCGCTCGCCCGGCTTAAGGATGCGATCGGGCAGGTACAGGAGGCCTGGCAGGCCGACCTGCACCGCACGATCCAGTCCCTTTCATCCGAGATTATCCGGATCGAAATGGCCGACGCCGCGTAGGGTGAGTGCGCCCCACCGGGGGATTTTCCCCCACAGAAATTTATACCCATTTTTCAGGAATTTCAGCAGCATTACGCACGAGCCTTGTGCATTTTATGTCGAAGAGATCCTTCTCCGGGCTGTCACAAGACCTTTGATGTCGAGATGTCAAAACCGATCAGGTCCGCGGTCCGGCCTCAAAAATTCAGTGATGAACGCTTTTACGACCGAGTAGGTTTTCTCCTTTGCCGCAAGGTCGCCAGCTTCCGTCCGGCCGTAATTCATGCCGATCACCATGATGGTATGGGGTGCACACCCACCTGCCTGGCAGACCGGCCAGTGACCAGCCGGGGTATACCTTTTTTGTACGTGGAGAGGCCAACACTTGTACCATCCGGCCGCCGGTTTGTGAGTACCATGACGTTTGCCTTTGCCCGACGCATCCAGCATGCCCCGGCATCGTTTCTCGGGGAGCTCTTCAGGGTCTCCTCAGATCCATCCATCATCTCGTTTGCCGGGGGCCTGCCTTCTTCCGCGCTGATCGATACAGGCGGGCTTTCAGACGCCGCACGGGACGTTTTTGATACCGATCCCCGTACCGCCCTGCAGTACTCGACAACCGACGGCTACCGGCCGCTGCGGGAGTACATCGCGGCCCGGTACCGCAAAAGGCTCGGCATCCCGGCCACCGCCGACGAGATACAGATCACCAACGGCTCCCAGCAGTGCCTCGACCTCTTTGCCAAGATCTTCCTTAACCCCGGCGACAGGGTAGGCATGGAACGGCCGGGGTATCTCGGGGCGATCGAGGCGTTTTCGCTCTACGAGCCGGAATTTACCGCCGTGCCGCTCGATCATGAGGGCCCGGACCCGGGTGCCTTTTCAAAGATGATGCGGGAGACACCGGTGAAATTCTTTTACGGCATCCCCAATTCACAGAACCCATCGGGCTGCACCTACTCGCAGGACAGGCGCAGGGAGATCGCGGAGATGCTTAAGGGCACGAGCACCGTCTTTTACGAGGACGACGCGTTCGGGGAACTCTTCTTTGATGGCAAGCCCCGGCTGCCGGTGAAACGCTTCCTTCCCGGAAATGCTGTGATCTCCGGATCGTTCTCCAAGACCACCGCACCGGGCATGCGAATCGGGTGGCTGTATGCCCCGCCCGAGATCCTCCCGGCCTTCAACACCGCAAAGCAGGCAGCAGACCTGCACTCGAACTTCCTCTGCCAGCAGATCCTGCACCGGTACCTCACCACAAACGATCTCGATTGTCACATCCGCAAAATTATCGCGGTCTACAGCCGGCAATGCCGGCTGATGTGCGACCTCTTCGACGACCTGATGCCAGCTCTCTCCCACACGACCCCGGAGGGGGGGATGTTTCTCACCGCTACGCTTCCTGCCGGCCTGCATGCGATGAAGGTTTTTGAAGAAGGGATCCGGCAGAAGGTTGCGGTGCTGCCCGGGATGCCGTTCTTTGTCGACGGCGGCGGCACAGACACGATCCGGCTCAACTTCTCCAACGCCGATGAAGAGAAGATCACGGAAGGCATGCACCGGCTTGCCGGGGTTATCAGCGGGCTGTCCTGAGGAAAAACCAGACCGTCAGCATTTTTGTCGGCTTCCCCTTGCGCAGCACAGGAAAGAATACCTCTCATGAACTACAATTACCGGTAACAATGACATCCACGCAGGCACCCGGTAAACGGGTACGGCTCGAAACGAACATGGGCACGATCACGATCGTGCTCGACCCGGAGATGCCGATCACTGCCGGTAACTTCGAAACGCTCGCACAGAAAGGCTACTACAACGGCGTCATCTTCCACCGCGTGATCCCCGGGTTCATGATACAGGGGGGAGATCCCACCGGCACCGGGAGGGGCGGGCCCGGCTACGCGATCAAGGACGAGTTTACGGCCAACAACCGGAACGACCGGGGCACCCTCTCGATGGCAAACGCAGGTCCCAACACCGGCGGTTCGCAGTTCTTTATCAACCTTATCAACAACAACTTCCTCGACGGCAAGCACCCGGTCTTCGGGAAAGTCGTCGAAGGCATGGACGTTGTGGATAAAATTGGCAAGGCAAAAACCGACCATGATGACCGGCCTCTAGAGAAAGTCATAATCCTCCACGCAATCGTGGAGTAATTGGTTCCGGAAAGGATCCGGATGTATTCTTTTTTAGCGGATTTCGTTTTTGGCTGGTTAACCGGTTGTCTATACGTTTGCGGTTGTCCAAAAAGAGATAATCACTTCGGGAACAGAGCACAGATGCTGGCCCGGAAAACCTGCGTACCTGCACCGTTTTTTGTTTAAGGAATACCTATGTGCCAGGCACGCGAGACTGTACTGCACAGGTGCGACCATGAAAAAACGTACACCAGACCCTGACCTCGAAGCACATGCCACAGGGATCATACAGCGCCACCTCGCCCGCCGGCCCCGGGCACAAAAGATGTGGAACCTGCTCACGGGTGATCCCGAAGTGCAGGCCTGCTGGAGGATGGCAAACTACGTTGCCGCAACCAAGATGGGGATGAACGATCATGGCCGGACCCACGCCACGGTCGCCACCGCATCCGCGCTCACCATGCTCGACCTGCTGGACGGTTCGCCGTTCTGCCCGGACATCGTTGCCGGGGGATTCGGCGACAGCGATGACGCGGCGCTCGCGGTGATGACAGCCACGCTCTGTCACGACCTCGGGAACACGGTTCATCGCGAGGAGCATGCGGACCTTGGCGTGGTGATCGCGCTCCCGATCCTCGACCGGCTCCTGCCCGGGATCTACCGTGACCCGGAGAAACGCATTGCGATCCGATCGTTTATCCTCTCCGCGATGTACTCCCACCACGGGATCCCCCGGCCGCTCACCATCGAGGCGGCCCTCGTCTGTATCGCGGACTCAACCGACATGACCAAGGGCAGGGGCCGGGTCGCGTTTGAATCAGGAAGCATCACGATCCACTCGGTCTCGGCGCTGTCCATCGAAAAGGTGGAGATCAAAAAAGGGGGCGAAAAGCCCATCGGCCTTGTGATCCACATGTCAAGCCCGGCCGGAATATTCCAGGTGCAGGAAATCCTCGCGCCCAAGGTGCGGGCCGGGCCTCTTGCCGACGCGGTGGACGTGGTCGCGGTGACCACGGACGAGGCGCACGCAGCGGGGCAGGGACTCGTCTCCGGGATCCGGATGCAGGGCGCAAAGTTTGTGCCCCTGCGGCCGGAAAGCGGCCGGACCCGCCCAGGCGGGAAGAAGTACCGCTGACGGTTCTTCCCTTACGCTTATTTCCCTGCGGTATGAGGCCGGAGCGTGCCGATGAACCCTTCAAGCCCTTCACGGGCCCCGCGCCGGTCCTTTGCCGAGACAATTTTTGTCTCTATACCGGCGAAATGCGCCTTTACGGACTCTGATTGTGCGCCGACCGTGTCGCACTTGTTGAGGAAGACGACGAACGGGATCTTTTCCCCGGTAATTGAGGCGTGGAGGTGCTCCACGAACTCATCCACCGTGGAGGTCACATCCACGAGCAGGATCGCACCGTCCATGCCCTTCCCTATGATCTCGCGGGCGAACTCGAAGCGCTCCTGCCCCGGGGTCCCGTACAAATAGACTCTTTTATCGCCGATCTGGACACGGCCGTAGTCGAGCGCGATGGTGGTCGTGCCCCCTGCGCATTCGGCCTCGATGTGCTTTGCCTGCGGGTCGAGCGTCTGGATCAGCGTGGACTTGCCCGCCCCGAACGCGCCAAAAACGACGATCTTGTATTTTTCCTCTGCCATTATGGTACGATGGGCGGCCGGAGTGTTTACCGTTTCGGTCTGGCGTAAAGATGCGCCGGGACCGGCGGGATTTCCTTTCTTTTTAAAATTTCTGACAAGTGTTAGTAAATTCCAGCTGACAAAAATATGTTTTGGGGACGTAAATTCTTAAAATTCTGGTCCTTCACGAATTCTGCATGCTGTCGCATTCAGGCAGGAGCTCACTTGGCCCGATGAAAGCCGGTACTGTCTAAAATCCACCCCGTGTGTTTTATATCTGTAGTCCATTAATAACAGTTTGTTATAAGGGTCAGCATATGTTCAGAGTACTCTACGTCGATGATGAACCCGGTCTTCTTGAGATCGGCAAACTCTTTCTCGAGAAAGAGGGGCGGTTCTCCGTTGACGTTATTACGTCAGCCTCCGGGGCCCTTTCCCTCATGGAGTCAGCAACCTATGATGCAATTATAGCCGATTACCAGATGCCCGGGATGGACGGCATCGAATTTCTCAAACATGTGAGGAGTTCAGGCAACAGCATCCCGTTTATTCTCTTCACTGGCCGGGGCCGGGAAGAGATCGTTATTCAGGCATTGAACGAAGGGGCAGATTTTTATCTCCAGAAAGGGGGAGAGCCTCATGCCCAGTTTGCCGAACTTCAGTCCAAAATTTTACAATCAATATACCGCAGGCAGGCAGAAGAAAGGGTGGTGTATCTTAGCCGGATCAATTCCCTGATCAGCCAGGTCAACAAGAATATTGCCTATATCCCGGATCGTGATAACCTCTTCAAGGCGATCTGTGCCGTTGCAATAGAGTACGGAAAATTCCGGATGGCCTGGATTGGGATAATTGACAGGAAGTCCCGGAGGATCAACCCCGTCGCATCAGCAGGCATGGGCACCAGAGAATATCTTTCCAACATAGCCATTTCAGCAGATGACATCCCGGAAGGACGAGGGCCTACAGGAAGAGCAGTGCGGGAGGGCAGACCTGCAGTCACTAACGATATCCGGCAGGATCCGGCGATGATCCTGTGGCACGAAGCTGCAGAAAAGTTTAGTTATCGTTCATCAGGTGCCTTCCCGATCCGTTGCAGGGGTGAGGTGATCGGTGCATTCTCTCTTTATGCTGCAGAACCTGAATTTTTCTCTTCCGAGGAAGTGGCGCTCCTTGAAGAAGTTGCGGCGGATATCTCGTTCGCCCTTGATAACCTGGAACGGGAACAGGAACGTTCCGCGGCTGTCGAAGCGCTCTCCCGAAGTGAGGAACGCCTGAAGTTTGCACTTGAAGGTGCCAATGACGGCCTGTGGGATGTACGGATGGACACCGGGGAGGTGTACCTGAGCCCACGGGGATGCGAAATTCTCGGTTACACCCCGAAGGAACTTCCAAGGATCGCTCAAGTGTGGAGCGAACTGGTGTACCCCGATGACCTTCCCTCGACCCAGGCTGCGCTGAATGCATATCTCGAAGGGCGCACTGAAATATTCTCGATCGAACAGCGCCTGATAACAAAGACCGGGAGGCCAAAATGGATCTTAACCCGGGGAAAGGCCTCTGCCCGTAACAATGAGGGTAAGGTACTGCGGATGACCGGGACGCATTCGGATATCACGGAACGGAAAAAAGCCGAGAATGAACTGCAGGCTGCAAACGAGCATCTCACTGCATTGGAAGAGGAACTCCGGGCGCAGTATGATGCGCTTGCAGAAAATCAGAAAGCGCTGACGATATCTGAAGAAAAATACCGCACACTGGTAGAAACTTCCTTCGATGGTATCGTGATCCACCAGAACGGAATAATCGTTTATGTAAACGAAACGGCAGTCAGGCTTCTGGGCGCCGGCTCAGCGGATGAGTTCCTGGGAAAATCTGCCCTCTTGTTCGTGCACCCCGACTGTCACCCTGTAGTGATGGAACGGATGACATCTGCCATGAAGGGTGAGCCGCAGCAGATCATACATGAGAAATTTCTCCGGACCGATGGCAACGTTATCGATGTCGATGTAGTAGCAATTCCCTTTCTCTGGAAGAACGCATCTGCAGTGCATATTGTCTTTCGTGACATCACGGAACGCAAAAAGGCTGAGGATGCACTCAGGCAGAGTGAAGAAAAAAACCGCTGGCTCGCTGCCATTGTCGAATCGTCTGATGATGCTATAATAGGAAAAACCCTTGACGGCATTATCACCAGCTGGAATGCGGGTGCAGAAAAGATCTACGGGTATTCGGCCCGGGAAGTTATCGGAAAATCAATAGTCCTGCTTATTCCCCCGGAACGTGAAAACGAACTGCCGGAAATCCTGGAAAAGATCGGACGTGGGGAACATATCCATCATTACGAGACAATCCGCCTCCGGAAGGATGGAAAAAGGATCCGGATATCCCTTACGATTTCCCCCATTTACGACCCTAACGGTACCATCACCGGAGCCTCTACAATTGCACGGGATATCACCGAACAAAGGAAGGCAGAAGAGCAGCTCCGGCAGAACCAGAGGCTGCTTGCGGCAGCGATGGATCTCGCGCATATGGTGAGCTGGGAGTACGATGTTGCCACCGGCCTGTTCACCTTCGACGACCAATTTTTCACGTTCTACGGCACTACAGCCGAACGGGAAGGCGGTCACCAAATATCGGGCGAATCCTATGCCCGCGAATTTGTGTACCCCCATGATATTCCCGCCGTCGCCCAGGAAATCCAGAAGGTTACGTCAATAACAGACCCCAACTTCACTATGCAGATGGAACACCGGATCGTCCGTCGCGATGGGGCGATCCGTACCATTATCGTGCGGTACGCCCCTATCTTCGGGGCTGATGGAAAGGTCGTAAAGACCTATGGCGCCAACCAGGACATCACCGAGCTCAAGAAAGCCGAAGAGGTGCTGCGGGAGAGCGAGGCGCGTTACCGGAATCTCTTTACCAATATGCTGGAGGGATTTGCCTATTGCCGGATGATCTACGATGACGCAGGACAGCCTTCGGACTTTATCTATCTCGATGTCAATCCCTCATTTGACCGGATTATCGGGACAAAGACCGTTACCGGGAAACGGGTCACTGAAATATTCCCGGGCATCAGAGAAGCTTTTCCGGAGCTGTTTGAAACATATGGCAGGGTTGCGTCGGGCGGTGAGCCGGCGTCCTTTGAAATCGATTTCTCACCGATCGGCAAATGGCTGCATATCTCTGTGTACTCCCCGCAAAAAGACCACTTTGTTGCCGTGTTTGAAGATATCACCGCCCGCAGGCTGGCAGACGAACAGCTCAAAAAGGCCGAAGCGAAATACCGGCATATCTTTGAGACGGCTCTTGAAGGTATTTACCAGATTACTCCCAAGGGAAAACTCCTGACCGCCAACCCTGCGATGGCCCATATCCTGGGGTACACCTCTGCAGAGGAACTGACTACCCTGATCACGGACACGGCCCGGCAGCTGTGGGTGCACCAGGAACAACGAAAAGAATACCTCCGGCAGCTCAGAGAGCACGATTTAGTCCGGGATTTTGAATGCGAGTATTATCGCAAGGACCACAGCCAGATCTGGGTATCCCTGACCACCCATACCGTACACGGACCCGACGGAAATATTCTCCTCTCCGAGGGAATTCTGGTCGATATCACCCGGCGCAAGACTGTCGAGTGCGAACTTATCGACCGCGAGTCGGAATACCGCACGATCCTCCGGACGGCAATGGACGGGTTCTGTATTATCAGCAAGGAGGGGCGGTTCCTCGATGTCAACGACGCATTTTGCCGGATGACCGGATACACCCGGGAGGAACTGCTCGCCCGTTCCCTTGCCGATATCGAGGCAAAAGAGACTTCTGATGAGATCACACAGCATTCCCGGGAGATCCTCTCCAAAGGCGCAGACCGTTTCGAGACCCGCTATCACCGGAAAGATGGCAGCACCATTGATGTCGAAGTCAGCGTGATCGTTACTGACCGGCACGGCGGCCAGTTTGTCACCTTCCACCATGATATCACGGAACGGAAACGTGCCCAGGCGGACCTGGAAAACGCCCGCAGCGACCTGGAGCAGAAAGTCCTTTCCCGGACCCGGGAACTAAAAGGAGCCAACGAATCGCTTCTCGCGGAAATTGCACTCCGGAACAAGGCAGAGAACGAGATTGTTGCATCCCTTAAGGAAAAAGAGATGCTCCTCAAAGAGATCCATCACCGGGTCAAGAACAACATGCAGGTGATCTCGAGCCTTCTCTTTATGCAGGCACGGGCGCAGAAGGATGAAAAAGTAAAAGGAATTTTAAAAGAAAGTCAGGACCGGATAAAATCGATCGCACTGGTGCATGAAAAACTCTACCAGTCCAAGGATTTCGACCAGATCGATTATGCAGATTATTTAAGGAAAATTACCGATCACCTCTTCGAATCATATCAGGTTGATCAGAGAATAGTCACCCTGCACCTGAACACCGAGAAGGCAGTGCTGTATATAGACAAGGCGGTCCCCTGCAGCCTGATCATCAACGAGATGATCTCAAATTCCTTAAAACACGCATTCCCCGGAGGAAGAAAAGGGGTGATCACGATTGACTTTAAAAAGAGTGGGGAAAATTACATCGTGACCTACAGTGATGATGGTATCGGGATACCTGACAGCGTGACCTTTGACCGGACCGAGTCCCTCGGGATGCAGCTGATCAGGGGCCTGACAAAACAGATCAACGGGTCGATCGTGCTGGACCGGACGGCAGGGACGAAATATACGATTACATTTCCCGCGTGAGGAGGGGTAGAGATTATGAGCAAAAGAACAATTCTGGTGGTTGAGGACGAATTTGTCACCGGTTCAGAGATCCAGGCACGCCTCGAAGAGATGGGATTCGACGTGCCCGCTGTCGTGGACACCGGCGAAGAAGCAGTGCAGAAAGCCGGCGAACTGAATCCCGATATTGTCGTGATGGACATCACGCTCAAGGGTGCAATGACCGGGATCGAAGCGGCCGAACAGATCCGGGCCCGTTATGGTATGCCGGTGGTCTACCTGACCGCCCATTCGGATGACGCAACTGTGAACAAAGCAATGCATTCCGAACCGTTCGGGTACCTGGTCAAGCCACTCGATGAACGGGCACTCCGGACTACTATCCAGATGGCGCTGTATAAGCACACGATGGATGAGAAGCTGCGCGAGAGCGAAACGACCATCCGCGGTCTCCTGGACGCAACAAAGGATGAGGTGGTGCTCGTGGACACTAACGAGGGGAAAATCCTCACATGTAACGAGGCGTTTGCCCGGAGCGCCGGCAGACCTGCTGCTGATCTTATTGGGATCGTGATCTATGCGCTGATCGAGCCCGGGGGAATTTCGATGAAAACTGCAGATGCGATGCAGAAAATGAATACCGCTTCACCGGTCTCGTTTGAAGAAGAGGTACATGGCCGCTGGTTTGACACGACACTCTATGCCATGCGGGACAGCCGGACCTCCCGGGGTCAGGTGGCAATCTTCCGCCATGAGATCACGGCTCTCAAGCGTGCAGAAGGGGAGCTCGCGGCTGCAAACAGGGAGCTTGTACAGGAAAAGGAACGGCTGGCCCTCTATGCCTCCGCGCTCGACCGTATGAGCGATTGTGTCGTCATCACTGACGCGATGGGCAACATCGTCTACGTGAACGATACGTTCGAGAAGAAGTTCGTACTCCCCCGGGACAGCGTGACGGGGAAGCATTTCAGCGAGCTTGCCCATGCCGAGAACCGGTATCCCCTCTCAAAAGAAGAGTTCCTCCATTACCGGGACACCGGCAACATCGCGATCTTTGTGGCAAAAAATGCCTATGGGGTCAAGATGACCATGACCCTTAAAAGTTCACCCATTCTCATCGTGAACAACCGGCCGCATAACTTTGTCTTTGTCCTCAGGGACAAGACGGCATAAAACTCTTTAAATGTACTTGAAAACCTTTCAAAAGAGATGCAAATAATTTTTAGTACTCTCTCTCCTCACTCGATTGATCCTCGAGAATTGGAGTGATTTAGCCGGTTTCGATCACTTTATCGACGAACGTGATCAACTGGTTCATGAGCATCGGGTCAAGTCCCTTCTCCGCGGCAAGGAAGATTCCGGAAATATCCATGAGCCGGAGTTTGTTGGTTAAAAAATGGATAAATTTAGAGATGGAAGGAGACGAGAGGTATATGAGCATCGTACTTATCGAATCGTAGAGGATGCATACCTTCTCCCCTGTACGTTGTTCCTTGAGGACCTCCGTAACCGCAATCCCCATATCTGTCAGATCGGCCGGACTGTTGATATAACGGACGACTCCACGAATATTTTCCACCTTGCCAATAGAGTGATGGGTAACCGTGTCGACAAAAGACACTTTTGTGAGATCGACCCCACTCTCTTCATACATCTTTTTAAGTATGCTGTAAGGGAAATTCGTCGTGATAACTACCGAATGGTAGCCGAGTGTTGAAAGTTCCTTGATAACCTGGATGTTGCGTTCCCGCATGTTTCCCGGGGTTGCAAGGAGGAGGAAGATCTGCTTTATGTCCAGATCTTCGGCGCGGACAATATCCGGCACCCTATTCCCCCGCAAGGAATTTCCGGTATGCTTCAGGTATTTCCTGATGCTTTTCTGCTATTGCCCGCTGGAATTCCTGCACGTTTTGGGCGATCTGGTCGGCATTACGTATCTGGGTGTCTAGTATCAGGGCAATCTCCAGTGGCTCAAGTTTCCTTTCACGGGTCAGTTTTGTAACATCAGACAGGTTATCCCGGATAACCTCGACCGGCCCCTTGAGTCTCATTGCCATCTCCGTCATATACGAGATCAGGGCCTCCTCTGCCTGCTTTCGTGCCGTGATATCAAGGCCGATGGCAATATCCAGGTGGGCTTCCCCGGTGCCAATCTGCCTCGTGTTCCACGTTATTATTTTCTTTTCACCTGATTTTGTGACAATTGTCGTCTCAAAATTCTCAAAAAACCGGTTTTTTCCGATGATATCCATAATCTGCCGGGTTATAGTGCGGCGATAACCGACATCCGGGTAGAGCCGTTTCCACACATCCCGTTTGCCGATCACTTCATCGCGTAAATACCCGGTAATGGTCTCTGCCGCCTTGTTCCAGATCCTGACGTTTTCTTTGTCAAGAACAGCGATCAGGATATTTGCATTCTCGATTATACTTTCGCGGAAGAGATCGGCATTCCGGAACTCAGTAACATCGAGGCCGACAGCGATTGTCCGTTGCGGGTCACTGTCTGTAATTTTTTTGGTATTCCAGAGAATGATCCGGGATTCCCCGGATTTTGTACGGATAATGGTTTCGAAATTTTCGAAATAATTTTTGGTGGACAGAATGGCCGAGATCTTTTCTGTTATGGAATCCCGGTAATTCTTGTCCGGGTAGAGCAGTTTCCAGACCTCAGTACTCCCCACTACATCATTGCGTGAATACCCGGTGATCATTTCTGCAGCATGGTTCCATGTCCTGATGCGCCCGTTTTTTTCAAGCACTGCTATCATCGCGAGGGCATTATCAAGAATACCCTCTTCGATGCAGGAATTGCTATCTTTCGGTTTCCGTGTTCCCATAAAAGTTTCCCCGGGAGGTTTGGGGGGACAGTACTCCGTTTGAGGAGATGCTCGCTTACATTATATAAACATTGTTGAGTTTGGTTCTGTTAAGTATTCGGCAGTTTGTCATTTTTCTTCGGAGTGAAAAATTCAGAACTGCCGATAACTAGACAGTGCCCAGGTCTTCGATCACAATCGGTAAAGGGATTGGAACAAAATTCAATTATTTTCTTCTTAAACAAACAATTCCTGTCACGATTGCCAGAAGACTAATCCAGATTCCCAGAGGTGTTGAAGTAGGGGCCACGGTGCTCGTGTCCGGGATTGAGACAGATGAACCGAGATCTGATGTGGCAGCAGTCACTGAAGCAGTCTGTACCGTCACTGGGGCAGTGGTCGGGAGGGGCGCACCTGTCACCGCTGCTGGAGGACTGGCGGACACAACCGTTGTATTCAACACTGAGGTATCATCGGTTGCCGTGTTTACGGGGGACGTTATGGCAAAAGACGAGAGCCCTGGCGTCGTTGCCGTTAAATAATACGCATCGCCATTCCGGGTAACAAACGTCGTTGGCAATTCCGACCACACGCCACCGGAGTTCCGCATGAAAACAATGTTGTCAGGAGTCAGGCCGTGCTGGGTAAGCCAGGTTCCTGCGACTTCGAAGTTAACGGTGACCTGGCTGACCGATACCGGGTTCACACCGACAAGTTCGATCGTTACTGTACCCGCGGTCTGCCGGCCGGGGAGCTGGGATGCATCTGGAGTACCGGCATCCGTCAAAGTCAATTGCGTCGGACCCAGCGATTGGGACGGGATGACCTGGACGCTGATAATCGCATATGGATACTCTCTTTCACCCTCCGAGAGGGCTTCGTTGATGGCAAAGGTCATGGTCTGGCCGGCTGTAGTCCCGGGGGCAGTAACGGCAAAGGAAGTCGGTCGATAGAAGTCCCCGGAGTCGTCATTGCCGCCCGCATTACCGCCACCAGACGGAGAGGTCGGCGTGGGCGTCGGGACGGGATCATACGTGAACTCATCCGCTGCTGAGGTCGCACTGGTACCCCCGGGTGTCGTGACCGTTACATCAACCGTACCCGCTGTACCGACCGGAGAGACGGCGGTGATACTGGTCGCTGAATTAACAACATAACTCGTCGCAGCGGTTGTCCCAAACATCACAGCCGTTGCTCCGGTAAACCCGGTCCCGGTCACCGTAACCGAGGTTCCACCGGCCAATGGTCCGGCTGCCGGCGTTATTCCAGTTACTGCCGGGACGGGATCATACGTGAACTGATCCGCCGGTGAGGTCGCACTGTTACCCCCGGGTGTCGTGACCGTTACATCGACAGTACCCGCTGAACCGGCCGGGGAGACGGCGGTGATACTCGTCGCTGAATTAACAACATAACTCGTCGCAGCGGTGGTCCCGAACATCACAGCCGTTACTCCGGTAAACCCGGTCCCGGTCACCGTAACCGAGGTTCCTCCGGCTACCGGTCCGGCTGCCGGCGTTATTCCGGTAACCGTCGGGATGGGATCATACGTGAACTGATCCACCGGTGAGGTCGCACTGGTACCTCCGGGT
>Ga0209039_10002932_pt1 | contig 13847 bp, 11 predicted proteins | sample BogFormECP12_OM1_FD_188238 | JGI IMG/M metagenome (GOLD analysis project Ga0209039, IMG submission 188238) | Bog forest soil microbial communities from Calvert Island, British Columbia, Canada - ECP12_OM1 (SPAdes) (version 2) | ecosystem: Environmental > Aquatic > Freshwater > Wetlands > Bog ...
CCGAGCAGGGCCGGGAAGTTTTTTCTGTTCCGGGCAACATCCATGCTCCACAAAGTAAGGGCACCAATCGTTTAATTCGCGATGGGGCTCGCCCTCTCCTGAGAGTGGAAGAAGTGTTGGAAATTTTAAACCTACAACAGATCCAGGAACACCGCCTTGCGCGAACTTTATTACCGGTTGATGACGTTGAGGCTTGTTTGCTGAAAGTTTTAGGTGATGAACCCCTGCATGTAGATGAGATACGCGCTCAATCAGGCTTGCCAATCGATAAAGTTTCGGCTACACTGGCGATGATGGAGCTAAAAGGGATGGTCCGCCAGGTAGGTGGAATGAATTATATAACGCTGAGAGAGACAAATTCTGAATACTGGATAGACCCGAATGAATAGTCATTATTATGCTGTCATCATGGCAGGTGGCGGCGGAACACGACTTTGGCCGCTATCACGGCAGTCGCGTCCCAAGCAAATGTTACGACTGGGTGGAGATCGGACTCTTTTCCAAATGGCAATTGACCGGCTGGATGGCGTTTTTCCACCAGAGCGTATCCTGGTCGTCACGATTGCCGAACAGGCTGTTCTATTGCAGGCGCAATGTCCTCAAATCCCGCAGGAAAATTTCCTTCTGGAACCTTTACCACGTGGGACAGCATCCGTGGTCGGATTGGCTGCCGTGGCAATCCAGCAGCGTGATGCAGATGCGACGATGGCGGTCCTGACAGCCGACCATTTTATCGAAAATGTCCCATATTTTCACCAGCTTATTTTGGCTGCTTACGATCTCGCACAGGATGGCTATCTGGTCACATTAGGGATTAAACCAACTTTTCCAGCCACCGGTTACGGGTATATCCAGCGAGAGGAGCCATTAGGGCAATATGGTAATTTTCAAGCTTACCGGGTAGTCAAGTTTAAAGAGAAGCCGGATGAAGAAACAGCTAAACAATTTGTGCAAAACGGGGATCACGATTGGAATTCGGGTATGTTTGTTTGGCGGATTGACCGTATCATGCAAGAATTTCAAAAGTGGATGCCCGAACTGGCCGGTGGTTTAGCCAAAATTGACAGATCGTGGTCCGTGGATGAGCGTTCCGACGTGATACAATCGGTTTGGCCTGCCATTAAACCACAAACGATTGACTATGGTATTATGGAACGGGCCAGCCGTGTAGCGGTTTTGCCAGCAAATCAGTTGGGTTGGAATGATGTAGGCAGTTGGGACTCGTTATTTGATGTCCTGAAGCCGGATGAGAATGGCAATATCAACCTGGGTGCAAAGTACCTGGGATTGGATTCGAAGTCAACTCTTGTTTGTACAGATCAATCCGATCGATTGATCGTTACAATTGGCGTCCATGATTTAATTATAGTGGATACCGGTGATTCGATCTTGATCTGTCCTAGAGATGAAGCTCAGAAGGTCCGGCAGTTAGTGAACTACCTTAAAGAGCATGGACTATCTGATTATTTGTAGAGAGAGGTTCTTTGGAAGCATATTGTGTGAAGTGTAAAACGAAGCGTGAAATATTAGAGCCAGAGGCAGCCTTTAATGCTGCCAATGCCCCGGTAACTCGTGGAATATGTGGTGTGTGCGGGACGCGTTTATTCCGCATGGGTCGTACGCCAGCCCATGATGGGATCAAACCGCCTGAACGAGCTGAAACGATTCAACGAAATGGCAAGCTGGTCATCGTTGAATCTCCTGCTAAGGCCAAGACTGTCGGCAGATTTCTGGGTAAGGGATACACTGTCAAGGCTTCGGTTGGGCATGTGCGTGACCTGCTTCGCTCGGAATTATCGGTGGATGTTGAACATGGTTTCACGCCGAAATATCGTGTGCCGAATGAGAAACGCCAGGTAGTCAAAGAGCTAAAAACTCTGGCCCAGCATGCCGAAGAAGTATATCTGGCTACTGATCCTGATCGTGAGGGTGAAGCCATTGCCTGGCATTTATTAGAAGCTGCCCAGATTAATCCTAAGCTTTCGAAGCGCGTTGTATTCCATGAGATTACACAGCCGGCAGTCACGGATGCATTTTCACATCCGCGACAAATTAATATGGAACTTGTAGATGCACAACAAGCGCGACGTGTTTTAGACCGGTTGGTCGGATACAGCATCAGTCCCATTTTGTGGGAGAAAGTCCGTAGCCGGTTGTCTGCAGGTCGTGTACAGTCGGTAGCTCTCCGTCTGATCGTGGAACGCGAACGTGAAATTGACGATTTTAATCCAAAAGAATACTGGACGATCCAGGCTGAATTAAAATCCAAAAATAAGAAAGCGACTCTCATTGCTCGACTCTATAAGATCAATAACGAAGATCCTGAGTTGCCAAATGAGGCAGTCGTTAAGGGTATTTTGGCTGAACTGGAAGCGGCTGAGTACCAAATTCAAAGAATTAAGAAGAGTGAGCGGCGTCGTAAACCATCTGCTCCGTTCATTACCAGCAGCCTGCAGCAAGAGGCATCGCGCCGGTTAGGATATACAGCCAAACGTACGATGGCCTTAGCCCAACAGCTTTATGAAGGGTTGGATGTGGGTGAGGGTGGTTCAACCGGCCTGATTTCTTATATGCGTACGGATTCTACCAATATCTCCGAGTTGGCACAGGCAGAGGCGCGCCAGTTTATATTAGAAACTTATGGTAATGATTTCTTGCCACCTAGCGCGCCGCAGTATAAAACCCGAGTAGCAGGAGCTCAAGAAGCTCATGAGGCAATCCGGCCGACTTCGGTATTGCGAACTCCCGAGAAAGTTAAGCATTCGCTTAGCACAGATCAATTCAAGCTTTACCAACTGATCTGGCAGCGATTTATCGCATCTCAAATGGAATCGGCTGTCTTTGATACAGTTTCTGTGGAGATTTTGGCAGGAACTGCCAATAATAATGAATATCTATTTAGGGCATCTGGTTCGACTTTAAGGTTCCCGGGTTTCCTGGCGGTTTATGAAGATGCCCAGGATGAAGACCAAAAACCAGAAGAGAATGTACGCATACCGGATGGGCTGGAAGAAGGTCAGCGCCAGGAGTTAGTGCGTTTGATCCCAGAACAACACTTTACACAACCTCCACCTCGTTATTCAGAAGCCAGCCTGGTGCAGGCTTTGGAAGAAAATGGCATCGGTCGACCATCGACCTATTCCCCGATTCTTTCTGTGATCCAGGAGCGCGGCTATGTCGTTCGTGAAGCTAAGCGGCTGATCCCAACTGAAACGGGCATGTTGGTCAACGACCTACTGGTAGAGCACTTCCCGGATATCGTCAACCTGAACTTTACGGCGAGTATGGAAGAGAATTTGGATCAGATTGCGAGTGGTGATCGCCAGTGGACGGATGTTGTCGGAACATTCTATCAAGATTTCGAACCGGCCCTCAAGAAAGCTCAGTCTGAAATGCCAGCAACCAAAGCCGAGCTAGAGAAAATCGGCCGGCTTTGCCCGGAATGCGGGCATGATCTGGTCATTCGATGGGGCAGATATGGCAAATTTATCAGTTGCAGCAATTTTCCAGCTTGTCGGCATACCGAACCCTGGCTGGAAAAGATTGGTGTTGTTTGCCCAAAAGATGGTGGGGAGATCGTTCAGCGCAAAACCCGCAAGGGCAGGGTATTTTATGGCTGTGCGAACTATCCAACCTGCGATTTTACAACCTGGAAGAGGCCCGTTTCAACACCTTGCCCGAAATGTGGGGGGGTATTGGTTATAATAAATAAGCGCGAGGTGCAATGCTTGAACTGTGAAGAAACATTCCTACAAGAACAAATAGGGGAAGAATCAGCTGAAACGGCATGATTCCTGCATCTTGTCCAGAAGCAAATTGATTGCCGTCTCTCAGTTGCGCTGAAGTTGAATTTGTTCTAAAATTAACAAGATTGGTTCATTCCTAATAGACCTAGCAAATTCCAGTTCAGATTGTAGGAGCAGAGGAATATGGACAAAATACGTGAGCTTCTTGGCAAGCCAATAGCAACATTAGTTATTGGATTTATTGTGGGGGTCATTATCGGCCTGCCGGTGCTTGGCTGGGGACTATTCCCTGTTCAATGGACAAACGCCGCTCCAAATGATCTCCGTCAGGATTTGAAACAAGACTGGTTACGGATGTCAATCGATTCATATATGCGTAACCACGATAAAGATCTGGCGGCTACTCGTTATCAAGAGCTTGGCCCGGATGCATCCAATGTCCTTGGCTCGCTGGCCTCGGATCCCAAAGTAAATCCCCAAGATTTGCAAAAATTCAGCCAGGTAGTCGTTGGAACTACAGTTCAAAATGGAACTAGTCAGCCGCAATTAACCATACAGCCCGGAGTTACAGGTACCAAGCAACTCACCAGTACACCGGTCGCAAAAGGAACGGTTATACCTACCTCAATTGCGATCTTTAACACCACAACCACTCCTGAAGCCAGTAGTACCCCAGCAGCTTCCAAGCCAGCCGGGATCAATCCGATCGTATTGTTGGTTGTTTTCTGCGTTTTGGCTCTTATTATTGGTGGTGCATTGGTGTATGTCTTGTTATTGAGAAAACGTGTTAACAAAGGTGCTCCAACTCCGGCCACACAGGCTCAAGAATTAAATCGCAATGTTCCAAAAACCGATTTTTCAGCTGAAGGTCAGGCGCCGCCGGTTGCACAATTTATGACAACCTATATGCAAGGAGATGACCTGTACGATGATTCCTTCAGCATCGACTCGCCATCTGGTGAATTCCTGGGAGAATGCGGAGTAGGCATTTCAGATACCGTCGGCGTGGGCGATCCAAAGAAGGTAACAGCCTTTGAAGTCTGGTTATTTGACAAGAACGATATACAAACTGTTACAAAGGTCTTAATGAGTGAACATGCCTTCAACGACCAGAATATTCGCCAACGGTTAGCTTCCAAGGGTGAGCCGATCTTAATTGAACCTGGCAAACATATTCTTTTAGAAACCGCCACACTCCAATTGGAAACACGTGTAGTGGATATGAACTACGGACAAGGCGCTTTACCTGAGAATAGCTTCTTCGAACGACTGACGCTTGAATTGGCTGTCTGGCCAAAATCAAAATAGTCAAAGACAGATCTTTTTTATAATCAAAAAGACCCGGAGATTTTATCCGGGCCTTTTTTGTTCGATAAAATATTTGTGCTTGAAACAGGGAAGTAATTGCAAGTGGATCTGTTGATGGATCATTTCACTACACAGAGGTTATTCAATCTTAGTGATTTTTAAGCGCAGAGCACCTGCAGGTGTGTCTGCTACAACAACCTCGCCAACGTGATGTCCTAAAAGGGCCTTGCCAATGGGAGATTCGTGCGAAATTCGGCCGTTAGGTGGATCAGCTTCTTTTGGACCAACCAGATGATAAGTTTCCTCAGGAAAATCGTCTTCCTGAATAGTTATATGGGAACCAACCGTAACTTCGTCAACTTTATGTTCCAAAGTATCGATAATTACCGCATTCCTGAGAACCTGTTCCAGCTCAAGAATACGGCCTTCCAGGAAGCCCTGTTCTTCCTTGGCGGCAATATAATCTGCATTTTCCGAAAGGTCACCCTGTTGGATAGCCAAATGTAAACGCATGGCTAGTTGTTCACGTGACGGTCCTTTTAGGTAGGCCAACTCGCTTTGCAAGCGGGCTGCACCTTCGGCGGTGAGATAAGAAACTTCAGACATAGTATTTTTTCCCTTAAAGTATAAGAAGATTGTTTATTATTCTCGCGCTTAACAAAAGGATCTTAATCTAAGGCAACATCTCCGGGTCAAATAATTTTTGATACTCCTCAATCGCATAACGATCTGTCATACCAGCAATATAGTCACAGATTGTCCGTTCAAGACCCGTTTCATCTATGCCTTGTTGTACGTGTTTAGGAAGTATGGAGGGTTCTGCCTGATATGCTTCGAATAGATCCTTCAATATCCGCTCAGCCTTTACGGCCATACGAACTACCCGATAATGTCGGTAGAGATTATTATAAAGGAAATCCTTTAGCTGGCGGTTACGCCTGTGTGTATCTTCATTATATCCGACTACATTATACGATAGCCGTTGCAATTCGTCCACAGAGCGAACACCACTTTCCCGAAGCCGTGTTGAAGTATTCTGAATCAGGTCAGTGACCTCCATACCGATCATACGCCGGATGATGCGGTGACGGGTTAAATCATCCAGATTTCCACCTCGCCAGCCAACATTATCCGCAAGAATCTCCCAAAGATCAATCCCATTCAGCATACCTACATTGATCATTCCTGAACGTAGGCCGTCATCCAAATCATGGGCGCTATAGGCTAACTCGTCAGCCACATTTGCAATCTGCGCTTCCAGGTGGCCGCGCAATTCCGGGTTAAAATCGCGGGCATCGGACTGATCGTATTCCGTTTCATGTTTAACGATACCTTCCAATGTCTCCCAACTTAGATTTAAACCAGGAAAGTCAGTATAGCGCTTCTCCAACTTCGTGACAATGCGTAAAGATTGTTTATTATGGTCAAATCCATTATAGTCTTTCATCAATCGAGCCAGAATGATTTCACCGGAATGGCCAAAAGGCGGGTGCCCCAGGTCGTGTGCCAAACAAATTGCCTCGATCAAGTCTTCGTTAGCGCCCAGTGCCCTGGCAATAGTTCGACCGATCTGTGTGACTTCCAGGGTGTGGGTAAGGCGGGTGCGATAATAATCCCCTTCATAATTAATAAAAACCTGCGTTTTATATTCTAACCGCCGAAAAGCGGTTGTATGTAGGATGCGATCTCGATCACGTTGGAAACACAGCCGATAATCTGCTTCGTCTTCTTGGAATAACCTGCCGCGACTGTTCTTACTGTGAATCCCGTATGGCGCAAGGGATCGATCCTCGTTTTCTTCTAGAATGGAACGGTTGAATATCATGAAAGAGCCTCCTGATCCAATCTATTATTGCGTAATTACTGTTCCAACCAAAACACCTGATAAGGCCTGGTAGAGCTGATCGGCCTGGAGACCGGAAAAAATGAATGCCTGCAGTCCAGGAACCTTGCTTGTCAGCGCCAACATGCTCTCAACTTTTTGCACCATTCCACCGGTCACATCAATAAAAGCTGAGCCAAGGAGATTATTCGAGACGGCGTTGAGATTATTGGGCGTGACTCTTTCGACTAAACGGGTACATGTTGGAAAATCTGACCATACACCTGGTTCAAGGCCTGCTAGCAGTATACGATCTGGCTTCAATAAAGTAGCCAGGTAAATAAATAGATCTTCAGTTGAAAGGATTGTTCCTCCCAAGCTTTTATCAAAAACCACATCACCATTGACCAGAGGGATTATACCCGCCGAAAGTGCTGATCGAATTGGCTCTAAATCCCAATTTACAACCTCATGCGAATTTGAAATGACTGATGATGAAGGTGGAAAAGCGATGACCGGAAGACCGGCATCCAGCAAGGCTTCAACGACAATCTGGTTTAATGCGCGAGCATCCTTCCAAACCTCCACAAACCCTTGCCAATCCTTCTTTTTGTGAACACCTTGGCGTGTGCCGTATTTTTGACCGGCAATATGCCCAAATGAACCAGAGCCATGACCGATCAATAACTGAAGATCAGGAACGGTGCGATATGCCGAGCTAATTTCCTGGCTGAGATGCTCTAAGATATCACGGCGAGGTTGGCGCGCCTGGGTTTTGTCGGTAATTAAAGAACCACCCAGCTTTAAAAAATAGAACATATTTATGATTCCAGATTTGAAAGTGGTTCAATTCGCGTCTTTATGATACGGGTCGCCCCGGCTGAGAGCAAGCTCTTGGATATCCGATCGGCATTATCTGGTTGAACCAGTGCGATCATATTTCCACCGCGCCCGGCTCCGCACAATTTGGCGCCTGATGCCCCAGCATTTGTGGCAGCCTCGACCAGGCGATCCAATTCAGGGTAGGAGACCCCTAATTCTTTCAGGGCCTGATGGTTTTTTACCATTAATGCCCCAAGCTCCAAAATCCGACCTTTTGCGATCATTTCGCGTGCTTGCGTTGTAATTTGGCCGATTATTTCAAATAACTGATTGTAATGTTTTGAGTCAGATTGCCAGGCCAGGCGGACATCTTCAACCACACGACTGGTTGAGCTTTGAATGCCGCTATCCGCGATAAGCACGGTAATAGAATTTGCCAGTCTAAGTCGTTCAAAAGGTTGGCCGCGCATATAATAAACCGGTTGGGAATACGTGATAACCGTATTATCGACCCCAGATGGATTACCGTGATATTTTTTTTCGACCTGAAAGGCCAGATCGGAAATTTGATCGTCTGGCATTGGATGCCCCAGAAAAGATGAGATGGCTCTTCCCAGTGCTACAGATACCGCCGCACCCGATCCCAACCCGGCTGCAACCGGGATTGATGAAGTGATCCTGACCTGGCAAGCCGGCATGGCTTTTATGTCAAGGCGATCCAGTAAGCTGGAAAACAGAATCGCAAATGGGTGGTCGCCTGGCAGGTCACTCAAAGAAGTATGCAAATCGATATCCGGCGCATCGATTTCAACCTGTCCAGTTTTTCCAAGAGGATTTGCCAAGATGATGGCTTTGGCTCTAACTTGAGTTACGGGTACTGCAATAGACGGAAAGCCGTAAACGACAGCATGCTCTCCAAATAAAATGACTTTTCCTGGAGCACTGGCACTTATTGCCGGCATGTTTACATCAACTCGGAAATAAATAAAAAACCAGCAGGACGGACAAACCCCACAAGGCAATTGAAATCTGCAATGCACGGTCTCGCAATAGCAACTCTTCGGGTGCCCCTCCCATACATTTAACTTGAATTAAATAAAGATAACGGAAAATGCCGTACAAAACAAAAGGTATCGTCAGCATCATGGTGTGATTGGCAGGAACATTTGGCGCTGAAAAGGTGTAGAGACTATACGACACGATTGTTGTTCCGGAAACAATTGTGATGAGTTGGTCTAAAAATGGTATGGTATACCCTCCCAAAACACGACGGTGATTGTAGGCATTATCTTCTAAAAGTGTCAGCTCAGCGCGCCTTTTCCCGAAACCGATATACAGCGCCAATAAAGTTGTCACGACATATAGCCAGGGTGAGAATCGTTCGACGTGGATCAAACTCACGCCGGCCGCCACCCTCATGACATAAAAGCTTGCCAGGATTAATACATCCAATAAGGGAACATGTTTAAGCCATTTTGAATATGCTAAATTTGTAAGCAAATATGCCAATGCGATGAGAGCAAAATCGGCAGATAAATAGTAAGCAATCGGGAAGGTGACGGCGAGAATAACAACCGCAGCAATTATTGCCACACGAATTGGCAACTGGCCCGAAGCAATCGGCCGCTCGCGTTTGAATGGATGCTGGCGGTCGGCTTCTACATCCATGATGTCGTTGATCAGGTATACACATCCTGAAAGCAGACAGAACAAGATGACACCGGCAATGGATCGGATCAGTGCGGTTGGATGTTCGAGTTGGCGATCAAAAACAATTGCTGCCAGGACAAAAGCGTTTTTTGTCCATTGGCGCGGACGCATAGATTTAATAAGTGCTTTCAACATGAGATTAATATATCACAACTTTATTAAGTGAGTGTTCTGCAACGGAAAGGAGAAAAATAACTAAGTAAATCGATATTTATTGACCCTGTTTGGTGAAGTAAAATATTCCCATGCAGAAACAACGTTTGGATATATTGCTCACAGAACGGGGCATAGTAGAAAGCCGGAGTCAGGCTCAACGATTGGTGATGGCAGGTCAAGTGCGCGTGAATGGGCAGGTGATAATAAAACCAGATATGCGTATAGATATTGGCGCAGATCTCATTTTGGAGCATGGTCCTCGCTTTATATCGAGAGGCGGTGAGAAACTGGAAGCAGCCATTCAAGCGTTTAATCTTTCACTCTTATATAACCAGGTGTGTGTGGATGTAGGAGCTTCGACCGGCGGATTTACCGATTGTCTTCTGCAACATGGAGCAGCCAGGGTTTATGCCGTGGATGTTGGTTATGGCGTTTTGCATTGGAAGCTGCGTAGTGATAGTCGAGTGATTTCAATGGAACGGACAAATGCTCGCTTTGTTGAGAATTTTCCAGAACCGATACAGTTGGTCACGGTGGATGCCTCTTTTATTTCGCTGCGTATTTTGCTACCGGTGATTCAAAAATGGTTTAAAGATGCGGAAGCATGCATAATTGCGCTCATTAAGCCACAGTTTGAGGTTGGTCGTGAAGATGCTGCCAGGGGCGAAGGGGTGATCCGTGATCCGGAATTACACCGTCGGGTACTGCTGGATTTGTTGGATTTTGCAGTAAACCAAGGTTTTTCTATCAATGGCTTGATACGCTCGCCGCTTTTGGGGCCGAAAGGCAATACGGAATTTCTGGTATATTTGATTTCTCCAAAACAAAATCAAACTGATCTGGAAAATCTGGTGGATACCCTTTTTATTTGAGGTAACCATTAGAAAATTAGGGTATACTACTATCCGGTTATGACCGAGCATATTCGCAATTTTTGCATAATTGCACATGTCGATCACGGCAAATCTACCTTGGCTGATCGTCTGCTTCAACTTACCGGTACTATCTCTGAGCGGGACATGGTGGCGCAAGTTTTAGACACCATGGATCTTGAACGGGAAAAAGGGGTGACAATCAAAGCTTCGGCCGTGCGTATGATGTATCAGGCTAAGGATGGAAAAACCTACGAATTAAATCTGATTGATACCCCAGGACACGTAGATTTCAATTATGAAGTAAGCCGGGCGCTGGCAGCTTGTGAAGGCGCAGTCCTGGTAGTTGATGCTACTCAGGGTATTGAAGCACAAACGCTTGCAAATCTTTATCTGGCTCTGGATTCAGATCTGGTTATCATTCCAGTTATTAACAAAATCGATTTGCTCTCTGCTCGACCAGATGAAGTGGCTGAAGAGATCAGCAACCTGCTTGGCACACCGGCGGACAAAATTATAAGAATATCTGCAAAAGATGGTACGAACGTGGATAAAGTTCTGGAAGCAGTAGTCTGCCAAATTCCGCCTCCGAAAGGAGAGCCTTCGGATTCACTGCGAGCCTTAATATTTGATTCTCATTATGATTCATATAAAGGGGTTATAGCATATATTCGGGTTATGGAAGGTGAGATCCATCCGGCCGATATGCTCAGACTGATGGCCCATAATACAGATCTCAAACCGGTTGAGATAGGCTATTTTGCACCGGATATGCGTCCATTAGATTTGCTAGAAGCCGGGGATGTTGGTTATGTTGCCACAGGATTAAAGACGGTTTCAGAATGTCGGGTTGGGGATACTTTCACACTGGCAAGCCATCCGGCCAGTGAAGCATTACCCGGTTACCGCAAGGCAAAATCAATGGTTTTTGCGGGAATTTATCCGGTTGAGGGTGAAGATTACGAAGACCTTAAAGAAGCACTGGAAAAATTACAACTAAACGATGCATCCTTAATTTATGAGCCGGAGAAATCCCAAGCCCTTAATTTCGGTTTCCGCTGTGGTTTCTTGGGTTTATTCCATATGGAGATTATCCAGGAACGACTGGAACGTGAATATGATCTGGATATTATTGTTACTGCGCCCTCGGTTGAATACGAGGTCGAGCTGTTAAATGGTGATGTGCTGCTGATAGATTCGCCCGTGCAGCTTCCAGATGAAGCTACGATTAAAGAAATTCGTGAGCCCTGGATGAAGTTGCAAATCTTCAGTCCAACGGATTACTTTGGTACGATCATGGATCTGATGACTAAACGTCACGGTGTTTTTAAAGAGCAGGAGTATCCAGCTCCAAATCGGGTCCAGCTAGGATTTGAAATTACATTATCTGAAATTATTGTAGATTTCTTTGATGATTTAAAAAGCCGGACGCGCGGTTATGCTTCCATGGATTACCAATTTTTAGCATACCGACCTGGCAATCTGGTGAAGCTTGAAGTGTTAGTTGGTGGTGAGCCAGTGGACGCTCTGGCATCGATTGTACATAAAGAAGATGTTTATCATAAGGGTCAGGCTCTGGTAACCAAATTAAAAGAACTGATTCCAAGGCAGTTATTTGATGTGCCGGTTCAGGCTTCGGCCGCTGGTAGAGTGATCTCACGGGCTACTGTGAAGGCGGTCCGTAAAGATGTTTTGGCAAAATGTTATGGGGGAGATATTACCCGCAAGAAAAAATTATTGGAAAAACAAAAACGTGGTAAGAAACGTATGAAAATGGTTGGTAATGTAGAAATCCCTCAGGAAGCATTTATGGCAGTGCTTCGCCTGGAGGAGGAATGAAAGCAAAATTAGCTGATTTATGGCTTAAAACTCGTAGCTGGCTGCCGGGCGTTCTAATCAGTGTTGTGGCGTTAGTAGTTTTATTTCGATTGGCAAGTTGGCGGGAATTGGAAATTGCTTTTACAGCTATCAAACCGATCAACCTGGCTATTGCGGTTGCATTGACTTTGATTTCTTTATTAACTCGCGCTATGGCCTGGAGAGTATTACTGGGAAATAAACCGTCTATTCGAAAATCATTCCTGGTAATTAATGAAGGATACTTTCTAAACAATATATTTCCCTTGCGGGCAGGTGAAATCGGCCGGGCCATTTTCATGGGCCAATTCACCGGGCTTGGACCATTTCATGTTTTATCGACCATCGTGATTGAAAGAGCATTTGACGTAGCCATGGCGGCGGGATTGATGCTTTCTACATTACCATTGGCCCTAGGGATGAATTGGGCTCGCCCGATCGCAATATTATCCCTCGTTTTAGTTATTCTGGGTCTTGTTGCCCTGTATTTGATGGCTCGCTACAATAACAAGGTTAAAGAATTGATCACGCACCTAGGCACACGATGGCCTTTTGTTCAAAAGGTAGTTCTCCCTCGCATCGATGCTTTATTGGACGGCTTGGGCGCTTTGACAAACCCTGGCCAGTTCCTTTTGGCCTTTTTCTGGATAGCTCTTTCCTGGGTAATTTGGGTGCTGCTTTATTATGTTATGTTATTACCAATTGCACCGCAAGCGCCGATCTGGTGGGCAGGTTTTGGTGACGCGGTTCTTGCTATGGGTATTGCCATCCCATCTGCTCCCAGCGGATTGGGTATTTTTGAAGGGGCGCTTGTTGGAGCATTTGTAATATTAGGAATATCTCCTTCAGCAGCTCTGGCATATGCAATTACAATGCATTTCTTACAATTTATTCAAACTGGTATCCTTGGTTTTTATGGCCTTACACAAGAGGGTCGCTCATTGTCGTCCCTGCTATCTGATATTAGAATCAAAGAACGGCAGGAATCGACGCCTTGAATGGTAAGAAAATATCATTAAGAAAATAATATAATTTGGAGAAGAAGATGGCCCAGAACTTTTTAATCACCGGTGGAGCTGGATTTATTGGCTCTAATTTCGTTTCCCGGTTGTTACGCAGAGGTGAACAAGTCACCGTTTTTGATAATCTTTCACGTGCTGGATCTCGTCTTAATTTGGAATGGCTGCGGGAAACCTACGGTGATAATTCTTTCCGTCTCATAAAAGGGGATGTACGCGATGCTGAGGCAATTCAGAAAGCTGCGAGAGATGCGGATGTAATTGTTCACCTGGCAGCCCAGGTTGCCGTTACCACATCGGTGACACAGCCGCGCGAAGATTTTGAGATTAATGCTCAAGGTACCTTCAATGTGTTGGAAGCCGCCCGCGCATCTGGACACAACCCCGCCATCATTTATGCTTCGACCAATAAAGTCTATGGCGGTATGGAGGATGTAAGGGTTGAAGAAGATGCAACCCGATATCATTATATGGATTTACCCATGGGTATATCCGAGGCGCAGCCGCTTGATTTTCATTCTCCATATGGATGCTC
>Ga0209039_10002934_pt1 | contig 13839 bp, 13 predicted proteins | sample BogFormECP12_OM1_FD_188238 | JGI IMG/M metagenome (GOLD analysis project Ga0209039, IMG submission 188238) | Bog forest soil microbial communities from Calvert Island, British Columbia, Canada - ECP12_OM1 (SPAdes) (version 2) | ecosystem: Environmental > Aquatic > Freshwater > Wetlands > Bog ...
CAGCCATGTATAATCACAACTTCTATTCAGAAAGAAACAATTACTTAGATATAAAATTTTTTGGCACGCGCTGAATACTACCCGTCGTCACCGTTCTAGCCGCTGTTTGATTTGGGGGTAAAGTTTAGCCCCCCACACACACCAACGACGGACGGACGACCACAACGGACGGTAAGGACGACGACCACGAACCACGACGGACGGACGGTTAATGGACAACCATGGTCTCCTTATGGACGGCTAAGGACTGTATACTCGATTCAGGATACACCTATGGACATTAATGGAACAGGAAGGATACCATAATAGTCTGCTATAGACATGTGTTATCGAAATCGAGTATACACTTTACTTGGAATATGAAAGAAAGCCAATAGTACGAGGGGTATAAAAGATGAGAAAAGTTACCCCTCAACAATGCGCGCTAAGGTTAAAGGCGCAAATTCGTATATTGTCTGTGAAATGCCAATCCGGTTGGGATGAAGAATGTTATATCTAAAAGTAAAAACCAATCCCATTACGAGATTCCTCAAATTCATCCGAATTCCGTTCTTCTATGTTAATGGAAGCAATTTCACGATATCAGCTTCGATTAAAAACTTGGATTCACAGCAATTCCAAGGAGGAAAGTTACAGATAGTTGTCACCTATGCATTTGGGAATCTTTTTGAATCAATCCCAGCGCAAGTCGGAGCAATTAAGCCGAAAGACGAAGCGAAAGTCGACTTCCAATGTCAGGACAAATGGGGTGTTCTAGCTCAAGGGCACGCTCTCTTCTGGGCTAGAGTGTGGGACAATAAAGGGAACTCTGTTCAGCTTTATGATGAAAACTCGAAACAGTTAGCAATACAGAAACAAGGGTACCATGTGCACACTTTCCATTCCCTCACTCCAGGAGAACTTTATTCTTTGATAGCACTAACAGTAACCTCACTAGCCTTCATCACAAACGTTATCTTAACAATCATCATAAATTATGACAAATTGTCAGCTATATTCCACTGATTAGCGATCGATCGCAGTTGTGAGTGCGTCGCTGAATGCTAAGTTTTAAGATTGAAGTCAACTGTAACGGTATATAATGAACACAGAATCGGTTTTGGCTGAACTTCAAGATTGCGACAAAGAACTTCAAAGACAGAGACGGTTGAAAAGGCGCAGAAGAATATTGAGGCTGCTTCTAGTGGGGTTTCTTGTTGGAAAGGATGCTGACAAGAGAATATCGGAATTGACTGCAAAGAGAGACTCTGCGCTTGAGTGTGTTAGAGCGAGGCTTGCAGAGATAGAGTCTACCCACGCCGAAATCAGCGATATTGCGAACAGCAATACGCTGTTGGGAGAAATTCAACAAAAGCAGTGGATTTCTGTATTGCAGTCGCTTGAAAGAGATTTTTCACTTTTCAAAAAAAGCGGCATTCTAGATGGAATAACACCAAAATACGGAGAACTCCTATCTGATTGCTTTGAGAAAATGCTTCTGCAGACAAAAGAGCTGGTCCGCGGAGAGATTTCAAGAAAAGTTCGTGGCGATACGTATCTCACATATCCAGACAAAGAGCAGCTTGCGAACACGCTCAAAACGTGCCAAGACTACCTAACCTATTGTGGTAATTCAGGGCTCATAAGTGGCACCTCTTCCTTCGCAGCAAGTCAAGACCTTGAATTACACAGGAAGCTTATCGATGATTATAATGCCCAGTTCGTTGAGGAAAGAAAAAGACAGTACGCTTATCTTTTTATGAAAGAAAAATTCTGTCTCGATGAAGAACAGAAGACGGCTGTCGTAACTGATGACAAATATAACCTTGTCGTGGCGGCAGCGGGTTCGGGAAAGACAGAGGTTCTAATCACCAGAATTGCCTATCTAATAGAAAGAAGACCAGATAGCGTAAAACCGAACAGAATTCTGGCTATTGCGTTTCAAAAAAAGGCTGTAGAAGAAATCAAAAACAGGCTTTTTGAGCGTTTTAATGTATCAGATGTTAACGTGATGACTTTCCACAAATTAGGCAAAGATATTGTGGAAAAAAATAGGGGAAAGAAACTTCCGCATAATAGTATTGTCGGTGAAAACAAACCATATCAAATAATCAAAGAAATATACGACCAGAAGATAAAAACAGACCCGACATTCTACACTCTTTTCTTAAGCTATATGAGATTCTACAATGTTCTCGGCGAACCAACTGACAAGGAATCTATTCTTGTTCAAAAGAGACTTTCAGCTTACGTTTCCATTGATAACACTCGGGTGCAGAGTAAAGCCGAGAAGGAAATAATGGATTTCTTTCTCACACACAAAATCGATGGCAAAAGAATCAAAATTGAATATGAACCCGTTGTTGCCGAGTTTTTACCTGATTTCCGACTAACAGGCAGGTTAGCCTGCGGTACGGAATTTGAAATATACATCGAACATTGGGGGATCAATGAAAAAGGCCAGACTCCAGACTGGTTTAGTCAACCTCCTGAAAAATATCGCGAGAAAATGAAAAAGGAGAGAGAGTGGTTTCAGAGGAATGACAAAGTGCTGGTTGAGACTTTTTCTTACGAGTATGACGAGGAAGAACGCCAGAAGTTTATTGCTCTGGTTAAGGAAAGAGTCTTACAGAGACTAAAGGAGAAATACAATTCAGAATTTGAATTCGCGCCTATGAACTATGAAGAAATTGTTGAGGTAGCATGGGCTCCGTACCAAGACCAGACTCCCAAAAACATCGAGAACTTCATAAAGAACGCGAAAGTCTATGGCTTGACTCCTGATCGAGTTAAAGAAAAGTTGAGGAGTGGGAAATGGTCGCCCAAACAGATTTCGTTCGGTCTGCTTGCGCTAGAGGTCTACAGAAGTTATCAACAAGTCCTTCGACAAGATAACAAGATAGATTTCGAGGACATGATAAATGAAGCGGCAGAGGCTTTGCGACAAAGTCTTCACCTCTGCTATGACGAATATGACCACATTTTGGTTGATGAATATCAAGACATAAGCGAGCAGCGTAACAAACTGATAGGGCTGTTGTTGGAAAGAAACCCTAAGTGCAAACTCTTGTGTGTGGGTGACGATTGGCAAAGCATCATGGGATTTGCAGGCTCTAACGTCAATTTCTTCGTAAATTTCGCAGAGTTCTATCAACACCCAGCTATTTCACCAATTTCAACAAATTATAGGAGCCAAAAAACGATAGTCGAGGCAGGAGCAGCACTTATCAGGTACAACGGGCAAAATCAGGTTCCAAAAGCCACAACTTCTAACAAAAATCTTGCAAGGAAAATAAGAGTCGTTTGTTCGGACCACGAAGAAAAAAAGTATGAGTCTAGATATATCGACCAAACAGCCAAAGACTGCGCCGATCGAATAAAACGGTGCATAGAAAACGGTATTCCTCAAAACGAGATTCTGGTTCTAAGTAGATACAAATTTCCACGGATTGTCCAACTTTTTGAGAAAGAAGCTAAAGAGAGAAACATTTCTATCTCCTTCGATAAGGAACAGTTGAAAAAAGACCAAATTCGATTAATGACTGCTCACAAGAGCAAAGGTTTGCAGGCAAGGGTCGTTTTCATCCTTAATGTTATTAAGGATCGTTATGGATTTCCATGCGAACTCGAGGATTCCTCTATTTTTGAACCTGTACGGGAGAATTATCCCAAGCAAGACCAGAAACAGGAAGAGCGAAGACTCTTCTACGTTGCAATGACACGGGCTATGGAAGATCTGGTTGTCTATACTTGGAAACTCAAGAGAAGTCAGTTTCTCAAAGAAATTGAAGGTTTCATTGAAGAAGAACCCCTCCATTATTGGAACCAAAAAAACTAGAGGCCAATTATCGAGACAAGCTGGCTAATATAACATAGCCTAATTTCCGTTTGGGAGAGCGCTACGCTTTAGTTTGGAAAAGCCATAGTTGACCAAAACAGTTAGCTGAAATCCGAAGCACGCGCCAAAACGCTTCTAGACATCGATCTCGACGACAAGAGGTATGTGATCACTTAGACCGCGAACGGCTTCATTGTTAAGTGCGTAACAGGATTTTACGTGGTTGGCTAGGTCATGACTCACGAACAAGTGATCGTCTTGGAAAGGGTATTTGCTGTTGTCACGAAAGATGGTCTGTTCTTCTCTGCCGTGGAGATTCTGATGGCAATCAAAGAATATGCTATTGGCGATTCTCTCAAAGAATGGTCCATGTCCGTGTCTGGACCAGACTTTTTCGGCGAGTCTTGCAGTATTTAGGTCTCCGCCAACAATGAAAGCCCTTCCTTTAACCATTCTCTCGATATCATCGAATTTTTTTCCAAGGTATGGGAAGACACGTCCATTTATTATCGGTGCGTGTATGCTCACAGTCATGATTTCCCGTTCTGCGGCAGTTTTGAACGATGCTGCTGATACTCGACCTGGGTATTCTTCTGCCGATCGTAGCTCTTCGAGGGGCATGTTTCGAGCGTACAAAGCAGTTCCCCAGTTTTGATGGACTTGTCTGAACAAAACGCATTCATTATTATTCAACTTGGGTGGGCTTACTTCCTGAAGTAGCGCCAAGTCAGGCTCTATTTGATTTCTGAGGTAGGCCCAAGCTTCACAGTGAGTGGGTCTATTTTGCCAGAAACCAAGGTTCCACGTAACGATCTTCAATATTGTTTATCGGCCTCCAACACTTTCAGCGCGTGCTGGCTATTCCTCTGGCTTGAAGACATCTAGGTCAGAAAACTCGTTCGGTTCTAATTGCGTGAAGTCTCGCTGCGGAATTTTGAGATACTGCCATGGTATCTTGGTTAGGCTGGTTACATACTCGCACCATAACTTGGCCGCTCGATCCTTGTGTGGCACATCGGGATCTTCTCGCCCTTTTGTCTCTATAAGGTAGTGCACGCCATTTTCTATAACGGCGACGAAGTCTGGTTCATAATATCGCAGGTTTGCTACAGAATCCGTATATTCGATTGAGAATCCGAAACGAGAAGTAAGTTTAGCGAACTTTGTTACCTCTTTGGCTGACTGAAGGAATTTTGAGAATTCCAGTTCGAAATCATTGTCGCATGGAACTCTATTGAAGATGCATTTGGATGCTTGATAGGTTGGTCTTGAGAATGCGAAGGGTTCCATCTCTGAGAGTTTTCTTGGAGGTCCCGCTATCTCTGGTATGCGCTCTTCGACTATTATCGCTCGGAGAGCTTTGACAAACGTCTGAACAATGACATACATACTGACATTGCTGCCAATTGCCTTGAGTATTATGGGATCGTTTAGGTCGACTTTCTCTCCAAAAGCTCGTTCCTCCACAAACTCGCGAATCTTGGGCACAAGATAGGCGAATTGAGATGGGAGCTTAACCCTCTGTGCAATCTCTTTTGCGTAATAAGATATTACTTCTTGCGCCGTTTGAGCCTGAGGTATCTTATACTCACGTTCTATCTCCTTCTGAAGCGTAAGGAAATCATATCCTTCATACCGGAATGTCTCAATTTCAACCCCGCTGTCCTTCTTTGGTAACTTCGGACATTTCAGGGTCTTAACATCAAGAGCCGCTATTTCCTCAGACAGGGACTTCTTTCGAACAAGTATAGGGCTCAAAACAGGTATCTCAATATCCTTATCTGCCTTTTCAGGGTCGACCATGATCGTAACTATCTCGAGCTTTTCTTTCCCAAGCTCGAAGGTACCAAACTTGACTCCTTCGTCCTTCTCCAAGTCTTCTACGAAATTGAGAAATGCTGTGTTGCCAATTACGTCGACTCTTTCGACATATTCACCTATCAAATCCCGAAACATCAGACGCAAACCCCGACCGATCGTTTGCTCAGGAAGAATATTCGCTTTGGACGTATAAGGTCTGAGACCGACGACGACAGTGACGTTCTGCACATCCCATCCCTCTCGGAGCATCAACACGCTCACAATCGCGTTGACGGGACTCGTTTCGTAGTCGACATCTCGGGCGACTTTTCTTGCTATGTCTAAGTCACGCTTTGAGACTTCGCCCTTCTTGTCTGTATGGATTACTAGAATTCTGTCTTCTCCGAAGTCTTCGGGGTAATGCTTTTTAAGGTAGTCTCCGACGTCATCAGCGTCGTCAGTGTCGTTCATCATTACAAATAGTATTGGCTTCTTTTTCAGCGGTTTTAGCTGATCTCGATATTCTCTCCATCGTTCTACACCGGCGGTCAAGTAAGCCTTGTACTTTGTACTCGCAATGTCGGATCGAGCTTCGTGTATTCCTGAAGCTACGCCTTTGAGTGGTCGTTTGACGATTCCATCCTGAATGGCTCGCTTCAGTGGATAGTCATAGATGGTCCATGAAAAGAGTGCACCATAGCTGAATCGCGGCGTAGCGGAAAAATCTAGTTGAGCCCCTACTCCTCTTGTAGCCTTGCTGTTTAAGTCACGAATAAGATCGTTCCATTTCAGGTCTTCATCGTGTGTGTGATGAGCTTCATCATTCACTACGAGGAGAGGCCCGTTTCGCCTAATCAGGCGCGGCATGAAGTTCTCGATAGAACCTGAATCAGCCTGGGGCTTGTGACCCAAGACGTCTGAAATCTCTTTCGGTTCATCGTTAACTTCCGCTGGCCTTTCGTACAATTGCTGGATATTAGTCAGATAAAGTGCCCCTTCAGAATGAGCCCGGTCATTTTCGCCTCTCATGTAACATTCAAAATCCCAGCTGTTAGCAAACTCGGGAGGTATTACCGGGTCAGCGCGGAATATTCTGCCTCCTGCAAAATCTAGACGCAGTCTCTCAAAAACGATTACGTTTGGCGCTATCAGCAGGGCTGTCTTCGAGTAACCTGGTATATTTTCCATAATGGCATTGAAATACTGCCACGCAACCGCGAGAGCCATCACCTTTGTTTTGCCACTGCCCGTTGCCATTTTGAAGCAGTATCTCGCGAAGTCATCGTGCTGGAGTAGCTCCAAATGCTTCGATTCCAAAGCATATTGTTCAAGCATAGCCCGCTGGCGTCTTATTTTCGCCACTTCATAAAGGTAGACGAGAGTTTCCATTGCTTCACGTTGAGCTGTATTGTATGCGAAGACTCGACCGTTCGCCAGACGGTGATCTGAGTGAAACCAGTAATTTAGCAGGGCCTTGGTCGTTTCGGTACATCCTTCTGGCCTAATGTAGTTGCTTTTTGCCCAAGCATCAACAGCATTCCTGATGGCTGCAACGCATGGTGCCGTTCCTATCGGAGCCACGATCTTCAGTTCTCCTTTTGAGGACACGAACCTAGCTTGCGGAGCTTTTCCGTTCTTTTTCAATAGACTTTCACCTGAAGTACTTTGGTCGTGTCGTTACCCAGAATATCGACGACTTTCACTACAAGACGGTATTCTCCCTGCTCGTCATAGGTCTTGGATGCTACTGTTAGGAGCTTGGGTTTTTCACGTGTGCGATATTCTTGCCATTCGTTGTGAAAAGAGTCATTTTTGTTGTCCCAGTCTATAGCCCAATAGTCAATCCATTGCGACCAGTGGCTGATCTCTTTCTGAATATCAGAAGGAACGTCGTCTACTGGTATTACAAAGTCATTGATAGTGACAGTTACTTTCCTTTCGACTGTTTTGACTCCAACATCTAAGGATGACAGTTCGAAGAAATAGATGTCTCCTTGCTCCACGGCCTTCTTATCAAGTACTTCACGTGGAATGCGTAAGAAGCGAATGTCAACACCAGCTTGAGCAGCTTGTTGTTTTGCTAACTCGTTTAACTCAAAGGCGAAGTCCCACCCGAGGACATCAATGGCATTGGTTTTCGGTGCATCTTTTCCCGTTCCGATTGAGCGTCGATATTCAGCAACTATTTGCCCTACATCTAAGGGAGATATTGGCGAGTCAACGGAACCAACGTGCACTAGATGGGTTCCCCTCTTTCCATGGAGCCAAATGTATCCATGGAGGGGTTGGGCGTGAAAGAGATTCAGAATGAAGTTTGTATACGCCCTGACTCTCATCTCTGCTTCATCTCCAAATTCAGCTGCTTGCCAAGCTTGGCGCTCATACTTGCCAAGATTCTGTATGACAAACGGTCTCACGCCGATGACGCTTAACAGGCGCTTCCTGGTAGTATGTATTGAGAACCTACTGAGATCACAGCCGATCCATCTCCGACCTTTTTTCTCAGCCACAATTGGTGCAGTTCCAGACCCGCAGAAACAGTCAAGAACCAAATCCCCTGGCTTCGACGATGCTTCCACGATTCTCTCAAGTAATTGCTCGGGCTTCTGGGTCGGGTATCCGCATATCTCTCCCTTTGTTATCTGTTTGATATCGTCCCAGATTGACTGAGGCGGCACACCCTTCGCTTCATCTAAATACTTCTTGTATCTAGGTACGCCTGTTTTGGAAACTACAATGAGTCCTTTTTTCATTGCTTCATCTATCTTTTTCTGACTCCATCGCCAATACTTTCCTGGTGGTGGGCGGAGTATCTTATCTTCGAACTGTCTTGTGTTCGTATCTGTAGAACTGTATTCGTGTGTCGCATGGAGTGGCAGAAGTTGATAGGCTCGACCATCTGGATCTTTTAAGTGATATGCTCGATTCTTGTATTCTTCATCATACTCGGCGTATGGAGTATGGAATTCAGAAAGCGTTTTCTTGTAAAAAAGGAGTGTATCATGAATTCGTCCGTAACCCTTCGGGTCGTTGTGTGTGAGAGCTCGTTTCCAGATGATTTCATTCTGGAAATTCTCGACACCAAAGACTTCGTCTGCCACTACTTTGCCATAGTGAACGATGTGCCAATCCAAGTGGATGTAGATACTTCCACTGGGTTTTAGCAGTTCGTCCAAGAAAATGAGAGTTTCATAAAACCAACGAAGATATGAATCAAGTTTGGTAGTTCCTCCTTCTCCCCAAGTGTCTCGATAAGCCTTCTGTTCAATGACACTAGGAAGCTTGGTGAAGGATGTCGTGTCATCTTCATAGTTCGGTACTTCGACATGATACGAGAAATCCGCCCCGGTATCAAAAGGTGGATCAATGTAAACCAAATCCACCGAATCTGCGAATTCTGTTAAGAGGCTTGGAAGGACGTACTTCTTGTCACCCCAAATAAGGCGATTTCTCCATTCTGCCTCGCCTCTCCTATTCAGGAACGATTCGATAGATTTCTGGCGTTGCTGGGAAGATTCATTCAAAGTTTCAACTGTCTGAAAGGGCAAAGCCACTCGAACAGGAGCAGACTTGGCCCCTGACTTGTCGTACTTTCGGTCCCACACTAGCTCAACCAAGGTCAACGCCAATATCATCAATGACTGATTTCGCTTAAAAGTTCTGAGTTCGTGCCAAGAATTATTTCAGCGCGCTAAAGTGTTATATTTGATTTCACGATAAGGATTGTTTGAAGATAAATCAACAAAAGAGGGAAAAACTGGGATGAGTCCTGCAAGGAAGAACAAATCCTGTACTTCCATCTCTATCAACCATGATCAGTATGATGAGTTGATGCGCAAACTCGATACTCTGATCAAGGTTACAGCAGCGGGGGCTTTTTATGGAGAAAAGATAACGGATGGCATAGTTTCGCTATCGAGTTCAGGACTTACGTCAAAGGAAGTTGCAGAGATACTGGGAACTACAGATGGTTATGTGCGAAACATAAAGTCAAAAACTAAGAAACTGAGAGGGAAAGAGGAAATAGAAGAAGTCAAACACTCAGACGAGGAAAATTCAGATGCCAAAAGCTGAAAAGACCAACCAAGACTTTTACGAGAAGCTTGAGGAAATTCGCAGATTGTTGAATACTCAACTGTCTCTTTTCAGACTTGTAAATGAAAAGCAAATTGAAAGTGCAAGAAAGGAAATCCTTGGGCTGGGTGTCAGAAAAAAGATATTTGATTTATGCGACAACAAGAGAACTGTCACTCAAATTGCCCATGAGATATTTTCGGGGGAACTGTTGGAAAAATCGCAACCCAAGGTATCCTATCATTTGGCAATCCTCGAGGATTCCGGATTGGTTGCTCATCGTGACGAGAAAGGACAACGGTATTACTGCAAATCAAGAGAATGACATCATGTTTTTCCACTTACCAAACATATGGACTGAGTATAAGGAGAACTGTGGATGGCGAACAAAAAGGAGATAACACTTAGAGATATCTTGGAGAAACTGGATGAAAACCAGAAAGTCCTGGGAGACATCCGAAGATGGGTGAGGTTTCAGAATATCGGCAAATTGAAGGATGTTTTGATTGCAGAGCTTGACACCGACGGGAAGAAACTGGCCTTTGATTACACCGATGGCGTCAAAGGTCTTGAAGAGGTTGCCAAGGCTTCGGATACGCCACGAGATACAGTGTATGGATGGTGGAAGAAGTGGGCTAATCTTGGAATTCTGGAGCCGAGCGAAACTCGAAAGGGAAGATTGAAGAGACTCTGTTCTTTGGAAGATGTTGGAATAAAAGTTCCGAAAAGTATCGGTGCCAAAACAGAGGAAAAACCTACGAGCAATATCAAGACTGAGATACCTTCAGAAGCTAATAAGACGTGATGATTATTGAGCGATGTCACTGGAAAAGATGTCAGAGAGATCAAGTGGAAAGTTGAAGGAATAGAGAAGTCCATAGATTTGCTTGTTAGAGCGAATAGAGGCAAAATTGTTGAGGATATGATGGAATTCTTTGGAAGATCAAGAGATCGAGTCAATGTCTTTCTGAACATCGATGGGCAGAAAACAGTTAATCAAATCACTGGAGACTTGGACCTCAAAAAGCCCAATGTTTCGAAAAGAATTACAGAGCTTCAGAACGAGGGGTTAGTGGCCATAAAGAAAATAGTAAAGCATGAGTACATATATGAGAAGACCGAAAAGGTAAGAATTCTTAATCTGGAGAGAATCCTCAAGAAAAAGTTTGGAATCGTAGAAGGAACAAAGGCAACTCCAGCATAGATCGGTATGGGGGAGAAGTCTGAAGCAAGAAGGCAGTGCGGACGTCAGAATTAGATCTGCAATATGGGACTTTTTCCACACGAACAAATGGACAGACAATGATGATTTCTCGTTACTTTTTTCCAAGAAGATCTATGAGAAATTACTCAGGACGCCGAGGCTCTCAATCGAGGAATTGCTAGAAATATTGGGTGGAATCGGAACAACCTTCTTCATGATAAATAGGATTAGCAAAAGACAGTTTGCAGAACTGCTGATTTCAGATTGTGGAAGGAAGTTGGCGGCGATCGTAGCAGAAACGCCCACGGTGATCCTTCCAGATAAGCCAAAGATTCTACCTAAGGCGACAAAAATCCTATTTCTTGCAGCTAATCCCACTGATACTGCCAGACTAAGACTTGATGAGGAAATAAGAGAGATAGAACGACAGATCTTGCTTGCACAGATGAAAGAACGGCTTGTTTTGGTGAACAAAGGTGCGGTCAGAACAGGTGATCTACAGTTCTATCTTAACCAAGAGAGACCAATCATTGTTCATTTCAGTGGCCACGGGACTAGCGAAGGTAGGATTATCCTTGAAGACAACACAGGAAGTGCCAAGACGGTTTCGCCAGAAGCATTGACGAGGGTTTTCAAAGTTCTGAAAGATGACATACGTTGCGTTGTTCTCAATGCGTGTTTTTCCGCCGAACAGGCCTCAGCAATAAACAAGCACATTGACTGTGTAATAGGCATGTCATCATCTATTAGCGATAAGGCTGCGATAGTTTTTGCAGCCGCATTCTACTTGGCAATAGCATCGGAAAGGAGCGTAGGAAATGCATTCGACCAAGGCATAAACGAAATCATGCTTCTAGGAATCCCAGAAGAAAACATTCCCCGTCTTCTCTCTCGTGACAATATAGATCCTTCCAAGATCTTTCTGTTGTCGTCAATATCAACAGAGACCGAACAGATTGGTGCAAGAAAGAGAAAAGAACGCATTAATAATACGGAAGGGATTACGGCGCATCTCTTCTTTCCAGCTGGGACGCCAGAAAAAAACAAAAACTCAGGCTACCATAGAAGGCACTTTCATCACAGACTCGTAGTTAACCACAAAATGCATCCTCCAGAAGCATACTATATCACACCGAGTTCAGATGGTTGGAGATTCATTGAGAAATGTCCCGAGCTTTGGATATCTGAGATCGTTACACGCAGACGATACCGAATAGATGATCCAAAGTTCACACAAAAATGGTGTGACGAAAAGGGTTTTCGATTGATACCGAAGATTGCAGAGACCAAAGATCTTCTAAAATCAGATTAGTGGAATTGTTTACTCGTCGTTTTTAGAAACATCGATATAGAAAATCTCTCTCATAGCTACTGGCCTCCTTTTCCTCCATTCTCTGAGGAATGTCCAAGCCATTAACATAAGCGAGGTGATGATACAATTCATGCAGTACTGTGCGTTTCGTCAATCCTCTTTTCGTGAAGTAAGCCTCGTTCTCAAAGTAAACTGCGATACATCCGTTGCCCACTTTTCTACCGTTGAGCGCAATTCTCATCCGTCTTACACCGTAATATTCGGTCAGGAAATCGACAGCTTTTTGACAGCCCTCAAGTTCATAGATTATAAGAAACCTCTCACGTATCTTTCTAGATGGAACCCGAATTCTCATAGGGACACCTTAGGACAAGGCGGCAATCCTGGGACGCCACGCTGGTTTCTCGCCTCTCAGATATGCAGCGAAAAGCAGTGCTTCTTCGTTTATCAGAGTCTCTATCTCTTGGTGTTCACCTTTTCTGATTCTTGGGATCTCGACTTTGGATTGAAAGTGAGCATTCAGTTTCTTTAGATACTCCCTCTGCATCTTGTCGTTGAGATATTGTCTCTTTCCTTTCTTCGTGCTTGAGAAATCTTCGTCCTTAAGAACAAAGTCGCTAGGTCTGAGGTTTCTCGTATGTTCTGTGAGAAAATCGTCCATCAGGTAACGATACAATTCTAGAAAGTCACAGACTAAGCTAGGTCTACCGACCACTATTTCATGCAGATACCCCAGAAATGGTTCGAGTTTAGCTGACAGTAAGGCCAGGTGAACTTTCCACTTCAGAATCGTATAGCTCAGATTGAAAAGGTTGTTAATGGCGTCAAATGATTTGAAAAGTGGTCCTAACCAAGACCAACCAGGCAGCGACGGTATTGGCGACACGCCATACGTTATAAATGCAAACAACCTTGATAATTACCCGTTGATTTCACCGTACACAAATACGCACATGGTTGGCGACTTGAACGGCGACGGCAAAGTAAACCTTCAAGACCTTGTTTTGCTGGCGAATGCCTATAGCTCCAAGCCCGGAGACGCCACCTGGAATCCAAGTGCAGACCTAGCCCCACCATACGGAATAATCAGCCTCGCAGACCTCGTAACACTAGCCCTGCACTACGGACAACACAACCCATAATCTCTTTTGACACTCGCCATATGTTGGGGCAGCGTTAGAAAACGCGCGCTTTTGATGCTTGGAAAAACTTAATTTCCTAAACGGATATTAGAGTCAAATGATGATCCGAATGAAATCCAAGGAAAAAGTACCTTTGTGTGAAAAATGTGGTTGTCCCATGGACGAGTGCAAATGTGTTTGCCCTTATTGCGGGGAATCTTCAGGTTGTGACTGCTGCGTGGGGGACGCCGTCACCGGCGGATAAACGATGGTGTGTGCTGGTCTTTTTCCCTAAAACTCTGTAAAGGTGAGCGTGATGAAGGAAGTCAATTGGATGGCTGGTGGGCCTCAAGGAGCTGGGGTTGACTCAGCAGCGAACATTTTTGGAAGGGCTTGCGGTTACGGCGGTCTATACGTTTTTGGAAGGAGAGAGTACCACTCTAACATTAAGGGTCTGCACAGTTATTTTCATCTGCGTGTTTCGCAGAATGATGTTCTTGCAAACGTTAAC